>Ga0209984_1000001_pt1 | contig 41407 bp, 53 predicted proteins | sample InoplaM2SPM_FD_187591 | JGI IMG/M metagenome (GOLD analysis project Ga0209984, IMG submission 187591) | Arabidopsis thaliana rhizosphere microbial communities from the Joint Genome Institute, USA, that affect carbon cycling - Inoculated... | ecosystem: Host-associated > Plants > Roots >...
TCTGTCAGGCCCCCGGTTGATCTTGAAGCCTTCATGGCCGTGGCGCTGGTAGACGCCGTAGAGCGCGGCCAGGGCCTCGCGCTCGTTGGGTCGGCGGGGTTTCTTCATTCCTCGATATCCTCTTCGATCCCTTGGATTTCATAAGACCTCTGCCCGGCCTCGATCATGATGTTCCACGGGCAGCCGTGCGCTTGCAGCCTGTGCCCCAGTTCCTTGGCGTCGTCGTAGAGCCAGCCCCACGGCAAGCCCGGCCGCATGGTCACGGTCATGCAGCAGTTCTTGCTGTCCCAGAAAATGGATTGGATCAGCGCCAGGGTATCGCGGTCGGCGCTGTGCAGATCGTCAACCGCCGCCAGCATGGCGACCATTTCCCGAACTTGGCCGGTGCGGCTGTTCAGCTCGACGCCGAACGCCGTCACCGTATCGGGGTCCATCTCCTGAATTTTCTCCGGATCGTGCCGGTGATAACCGCGCTCGCCTATGTGATCCAGCTTCCAGGGCATCGTCTGGTCCCTCCGTTTTTGTTTCATGTGAAACTTGTGTAACCGGTGTAACTGAAGTAACCGATTTTTCCTGTTCCACTCTACGCGCGCGCATGCGCACGTATGAGCGCAAACCGGAAATGCCGGTTACATCAGCTACACCGGTTACAAGGGGCATCGGTTACTCATCCTGCCCGCCGTTCAGCGGCGGCCGGATCAGGCTGATACCCGTCCGCCACTTGCAATTCTTGCCGCTCAGGGGGTGGCGTTTCTGCATCGACCCCACGTCGCGCTGGGACAGCTTGTCGCCGAACGACTTGCTGCTCTCGGGCTTCTCGCCGTGGCTCTCCAGGAACGCTTCCCAGGATGCGAACAGGTCGGCCGCCGTCTCCGACCGCCGATCATTGCCGGGGTGAAGCTCGCAGCACTCTTCAAGCCACTGGCCGAACATGTCCTGCGAATTGAAGTAATCGTCCGTCGCCCGTGCAACCGAACCGGGCCGCACCAGCCCGTTCGTCTGCCAATCCAGGCAGCCGTCGATCATCCAGCGCAGGATGGCGGGCCACTCCGCTTTCAGCTTTTCCTCAAGCTGCTTATCCGGCTTTGCTGGCTTGTGGATAAAGGGAATGATGTTGAAGCGGCGGCGCGCAGCCTCATCGACGTTGCGCAGGATCGGCTTGTGGTTGCCGACGATCAGCAGCTTGAAGGCCGGCATGAACGTGAAGAAGTCCTGCCGCATGAACCGGGCCGTAATCGGATCGCCGCCGGTCATCTGCTTGATCCGGCTCTCGGCCCAGGCGCGCCCTTCCTCCGTCTCGCTGGCGGTGACCAAGCGCGCACCCTTCAGCATGGCAAGGTCGGTCGGGTGCTTGTCCGACTGCGATGCCGTGAAGGTATCCATTGCGGCGGTTGTGGCGTAGTCCCCGATTATCTTCGTGATCGTGTTCAGGAACACGCCCTTGCCGTTGCCGCCGGGGCCGTAGATGAAGAACAGGGCGTGCTCGCGGGTATCGCCGGTCAGGGCGTAGCCCGCGATCTGCTGCATGAAGCGGATCAGCTCGGCGTCGCCCTTGGTGGCCTGCTCCAGGAAGGCCAGCCAGAGCGGGCAGCCGTCGCCGTGCAGCGGGTCGGCCGGGGCCACGGCTGTCTGCTTGGTCATGAAGTCTTCCTGCCTCCCGGCCCTGATCAGGCCGGTTGTCAGGTCCACCGTGCCGCCCGGCGTTCCCAGCAGAAAGCTGTCCCGGTCCCAGATAGCCCCCGTGACCGCGAACGCCCGGTCAGTTTGGGCGAACTTCTCGACAGCCCCGGCCGTGGCCGCCTTGGCGATGAAATTCTCGCTTTCTGTGTTCAGCTCCCGGCACACATCCCGCGCCCAGCAGAAGGCCAGCTTGGTTTCCTCTTTTTGCCATCTCGATCCGGTCCAGACGAACCACGCGCCCGTGGTGTGGCAGTACCGAAGGTCATCCCGGAACCGCTCGGCAAACGCCAGGGCGATGCCGTCTTCGTTGCGGGCGAAGCCGTCCAGGTCCTCGACTTTCGCCTTCTTCTCTTCCTTGGCCGAACCGGGGTCGTACATGCGAGCGTTGTTGTGAATAAAGGCTTCGATCTGGTCCGCCGTCCAAGGTCCGCTCTCAGACTTCCAGACCAGCTCTCCCTTCTTCCACATCTCGCCGCTGATGGCGTTCGCCAAGTCCCAGCCCTTGGGGAAACCCAATCCGGTCGGATCGAAAACGCGCACCATGCCATTCAGCTTATGGATCTCGTCGGCCGCCGCCATTGCGGCCTCGACGCCGTCCACGGCGTCGCCGCACACGGTCACGGCATAGTCGGCTACCTGATGGTAGTCATGATCCCTGGCGCGATGCCCGCCACCGCTCCAGCCCAGGCAGGTATAGCTGGGCAGCAGATGCTGCAACAGGTCGGCTTTCCGCTCTCCTTCCTGGAGGATCACGGCCTTGTCGCCCTTCCCGCCCTTATGCCTGCCCAGCCTATCCAGGCCGTACAGGCTCATCGGCTTTTCAGGGTGTTTCTTGTGCCAGCCCTTGACGCCGTTCAGGACGCCGTATGTCCACGGCACGAAGATCTTGGAACCGTCCGGCTTCTCGATCCGGGCGACGTAGCGCAGAACCTTGCCGTCTTTCCCCTTGTAGACATGGCGATAGGAGCAATAGCCCATGTCCGGCTCGCCCGCGTCAGGCGGCGGCGGAACGATGGATTGCCAGTCATCGCCTTTGATGACAGTCAGGACCGGCTTGGCTGGGTTGGGCTTGCGCGGGGCCTCATGGCCGCCGTCCAGCAGCCCGAACCTCTTGCCCAACACCCTGAACGCCAACATGCGATCACCGCAGCACTTGGCGTGGGCGAAGAGGCCGATGGCGTCGTAGCCGCCCGGCCCGCCTGAAAACTCTTTCCAGGCCCCAGTCGAAATGTTGACGCTGACGCTTTGGCCCGCCCGATCCCCGCCCAGGTCCCCGACAACGAAGCGATGGCCCCGGCGCTTTCCGGCCGGGAACCACTCCAGCAGTAATCCAGGGTATTCGGCCTGGGCGCGACGGTTTATCTCGTCAAATTTGGCTTGAAGGTCTATATTCAAGACATGGCCTCCCCGTTCCCGGCCAGCGTCTCGCTAGCGGGTTGTTCGTTGGGATGGGTCGGCGGACCACAAGATGTGGCGTCTAGAAGGTCCGCCAACACGGAAAGAGCGTCGGTGGGGTTTCTCGCAACAACGAAAATCCCACCGGCACGCTCAACCGCAGTTTTCCACCTTTTCTGGTCTTTGGAAAGCCTCCCGATGGGGGTCTTGACCTCGATCTGGATGCTGCGCCCCCGGTACATGCCGCCCAGGTCGGCCATTCCCGGAATGCCGACGCGCACCGTTTCCCGGCCATTGAGCGAGCGAAAAACACCGCACTGCTGCCGCCAGAACAGCGCCCCCGGCAGGGCGGACACGGCTACCAGAATTTGACGCATGATCTCGGTTTCCGGGTTGGACATGGGTTAGGCGGCCTTGCGCTTGCGCACCGCGAGGGCTGTGCGGACACTGTGGAGGGTGATGCGGTCTCTGACCTTTTCGGGAGTGTTGGGGAGGGCGGATCGGTCGTGCATGACCGGGGCCAGCATTCGAACGACAAGCCACAGCACGGCGTCGGTAGCCTGATCGATCCGCCAATGGTACAGCGGCGGCCCCCCATCGGCCTCTCGGCCCATGTCGATGATATCCTGCGCCGCTACTTCATTAGCGTGCCGGGTTCGGATCATCTGCCCGACCCAGCCGTGGCGGTACTTCCGCGCCATGCGGATTTCTTCCAGCCGGTCGGGATCGGTCCCAGCGAGGTCGAGCAGATCGAACCAGTTCTTTCCGGTCGCCGTCTCCAGGCACAGGCCGCCCGCCCAGTCCGGCCGGGTCTGCCCAGGCGGCGCGATGCCCACCACCTTCTGAAGCTCGCCCTCGACTTCCTCGGGGAGCGCGCGCGCCACGCTTTCCCTCTCTTCCAGGAAGGGGCAAACCTCGTCATCGATGCCGCCGCACTCGAAGCCGGGGCCGCGCACCACCGCCACCGGCAGCACCTTGAAGCACAGCTTGCAGGTGGTCACGTCAGAGGCGGGCTTGCGCTTCTTCCGGCCGTCCAGGCTCCAGTCGCGCGGGAAGCACGGCATGCCGAAGCGGTGGACGGAGCCGACATGATCCAGAATGATGCTGTGGCTGCCGTCCTCATTGGGGCGCAGCGCCCGGCCGACCTGCTGAAGCCACAGGGCCAGCGATTTGGTCGGGCGGAGCAGGATGCAGCCCGCGACGTTGGGCACGTCCACGCCCTCGGAAATCAGCTCGCAGGAGGTCAGCACGTTCAGTCGCCCGTCGCCCAGGCTGGTTATCAGGTCTTCCTGAACCTCGGCCGACATGGTGCCGTCCACGCTGGCGGCCTTCCAGCCCGCGTCGCGGAACCGTTCGGCCACCAACTGGGCGTGCATGACGTTGACGCAGAAGACCACGGCGGGCTTGCCGTTCAGGTGCAAGGCGTAGTGCTCCACCGCATCCCCTGTGATCGGGCTGTCGGCCAGCACCTCGGCCAACTGGTCCAGCGCGTAGTCGCCGCCGCGCGTCTTGACGCCGGACAGGTCGAGCTGGTTGGGCGGGGCGAGGTATTCGTAGTCGCTCAAGGCCCCGCGCTCGATCAGATCGCGCGGGTAGGGGCCGAGCACCATCTCATCGAAGGCCGGGCGCAGGCCCTTGCCGTCCAGCCGCTCGGGCGTGGCGCTCACCCCCAACTGGCGGCAGCGCTTCCAGGCCGACGACACCCGTTCCCAGGTGCCCGCGACGCCATGGTGGGCCTCGTCGATCACCAGCAGGTCTGGCTCGGTCAGCTTCTCGATCCGGCGCGCGATGGTCTGGATCATCCCGACCTGGACGGGATCGGAGGTGAGCCCCGCCCCCGGCACGATCAGACCATGCGCAACGTCCATCCGGCGCAGGGCTGCGCTGATCTGGTTCACGATCCTGCGGCGGTGCGCCACGATCACCACCCGCTTGCCCTTGGCGCAAGCGGCATCGGCGATGTGGCTGAAGACGATGGTTTTCCCGCCGCCGGTCGGCAGCACGAACAGGACCCGGCGAAACCCCCCGAAGGCTTCGCGGATGGCCTGGACGGCGATTTCCTGATAGTCGCGGAGCGTGATACGGGGCGGCATAGGCAGGGGGCCGTCCATCACTCGGCCCCCTCGTTCTCATCGGCATCCGCCGTGTTGATGTCATGTTCAATCGGTTCGCCGCGAAGAACCTTGTCGGCAACCTCGCGGATCTCCGCCACGGCCTCGGCGTACCCGGCCTTGGCGAGCCGGTCCAGCAGGTCGGGGTTCAGCAGGACCACGCCCGCGCCGCCGTCCAGCACCGTGTCGGCCAGGAACCGGACCAGATCGGCCAAACCCTGCTTGGTCTGCGGGAAATACTCGGGGTCCATGCCCGGCATCAGCACCTCGATCTGCTGGACCTTGGGGGCCAGCTCGGGGGCCGGGGGGCGGGGCAGGTTCTCCAGGGTCTCGCCCGTGAAGTCCTGCAATTCCTCGACGCTCTGGCTCAGGCCGAGCAATACATCAGGGAACACATCTTTCAACGCAAACGTGCGGGCGCGGGCCAGCAGCATGCGGTCGGGGTACTGCGTCCACGGCCCGGCCTTGCCGGTCAGGTTGGCCTTCTTCGCCTGCGCCCAGGTGAAGATGTAGGTCCGGGGCCGTTCGCCCTGGCGGGTGACGGTGCAGTAGCCTTCCCGCCCCTCCCCCTCGCCGCGCACGCCCTCGTCGATGTCGGCCAGCAGGCCCGACTTGCGGACCACCGCCAGCATGGCGGGGCCGAACAAACCCGGACGCCCGTTTATGAGCGCGATGTTCTGAACCGCCGACATGGGCGACAGGCCAACCTCCGCGCCGAGCTGGATCGCGGCGAAGACGGCGGCGGTCGGGTCCTGATCGCCCTGGTAGTAGGATTTCGGCGCGAAGCCGCTGGCGGCGATGGCCTTCGCCATGCGCAGGCTCTCGTCCATCGTGGTGGGCTGGACGCCCCGCCAGGAAGACACCTGACGGGGCTGGACTTCGGGGCGGGCGGGAAGGGTGGTGACTGTGGCTGCGGTCATGCGGCACCTCGTTGGGCGTCTTCGCGGTTGCGGATCTCGCCATGAAGCTGGCAGATCGCGTCGCTGGTCAGGTTGGCGGCGTCGGACAGCTCATAGCTGTCGGGGTCCTGGTCGAGGACGGCGGCCATCAGAAGCTCGGCCTGCTTCATCAGGCCGAGCGCCTCGAACAGCGCCTTGTCGGTGTCGAGAATGAGCTTGGCCATGGTCATTCCACCTCCGCCGGGGCGGTCTGGAACAGCATTTCAAGCTCGTCCTGCCAGGAGACCGACACCGCCCACTGGCGAACCGGGGGCAGGCTGACGGGAACGGCGTCACGCTCGGCCTCGGCGCGCCAGAACGCGGCGCTCTCGACCCAGTAGCGGGCGGATTTCAGCTCGCGCTCGGCGCAGTGCGGATACTGCTTGGCATGCAGGCGGCAGTTGCGGGCGCGACGGTAGGCGTCGGCTGCGGACTGGCGGAGCGGGTTGGTGGAAAGATTGGCTTTCATGATGTGGCGTCCCTTGTTACGATGTTCGTAAGATAGTATATACTTACGAAGTTCGTAACTTTCAAGGGGGAATTGACGATGTTCGTAACCGCGCCTATATCCGTAGCCATGAAGAAGGATCAGAAAATCAACGTCATGCTCACGGCCGAGGAAATCCGGCTGCTTGAGGATGTCCTGCATGAAGAGCGTCGCCGGTCGGTTAGCTCGCTGGCGCGCGATCTTCTGCTGGAAGCGTTGAGCGCACGTGGAAAGGCCGTTCCCGCCGAAGTCGCGGGGTAACGTGCCATGCAGTACGTCTATGTGATCCAGGCCGCTGGGCGCGGTCTGGTAAAGGTCGGATTTACCCGAAATCCAGAGCTTCGGATAAAGCTCCTTCAGACGGGGTGTCCCTTCCCCCTTGATCTGGTGTATAAAGCACCTTTTATTGTTATCGACGCTCGGCTTGTTGAAACCGCCGTTCATCAGAAGTTGAGCCAGCAGAGGGTTAGCGGCGAGTGGTTCCGCGTTCGGGCGAGCCGGGCCATTGCCGCAGTCCGGCAGGCGGCGCGTCTGCTTGGGGAAGCCGTGCCGAACCAGAAGCAACCAGTAAAGGAGCGACCTGAAATGACGATGATGATCAGCCCGGCCCAGTCCCGCATGGCCCGCGCGGCGCTCGGCTTGGGCACGGAGGAAATGCGCCGGAAGGCGGGCCTCGGCGTCAACACCATCACCCGGTTCGAGAAGGGGCGGGGCTTGCAGGTCGAAACCATGCGCAAGCTGGTCATGGCCTACAACGCCGAAGGCATCGAGTTCCCGGACGGCGAAACGGTCAGGATCGTCAGCCCCCAGGCTGCCCGTCAGGCGGCCTAACACGCGGCCCCCGCCGACAGCGCAAGCCCCCGCCTCGCCCTGGCACAGCCCAGGCAGGTCGGCGTGTGGCGCAGCGCCAGCGCCCAGACCTGGGGGCTGGAGGCGCAGCCGCATGCCCGCCCGTCGTCCCAGAAGCCGGGGGCGCGGGCCGTCACCGGCTCGGCGTCCGTCCAGCAGCCGGGCCGCGTCGGCGGCGTCGGCATGCCGGTCTGGTATTCGGGGGCGTGGGTCTGGCGGTCAGTCATAGCCCCGCCGCTCGTAGCGCCGCTCATTGCCCCGGACGATCCGCCACTCCCGGAACAGCATCCAGAAAGCCTGGAGGAACCGTCTCACGCGGGCCACCACACGGCCGTCAGGACGGCGATCAGGCACCAGCCCATGATCGCCGCCATGGTGTAGGTGGCGGCCAGCAGGAAGAAGCCGCGCGGGCTCATGCGGCGTCCCGCTTGGCGAGCCGGTCGATGGCGTCGAGAAGCGTGTTGTAGGTCGTGACCGTCATGCCGTTGCGTCCATCTCTGTGCCTGTAATACGTGCTGTCAGCCAGACCGGCAGCAATGTATGCGTGTAGGAGGGTGACGCCTCGGGACGCGGCCATGCGCCGCAGTTCGTCGAAGGTCGCTTGCATCGGGGGGTACTCGAAGGCAGGGGTAGCCGGAAGCCGCCCCAGGCTACCTGCACACAATGCAGCGCGCAAGGGGGGTCACGCAGCCTTTTGGGCGCTGCCTATCCTCAAGAGGTAGCTCTGTGGAAAAGGAGGGATTTTAATAGAACCGCCATAAATCCCTGCAAAAGTGCAGGGGTGTTTGGTACGGTACCTCCAACGCCGTGCCCGGCCGCCGAACGAGAAGCACGAAGACCGACGACAGGATGGACGCATCATGGACATGCATGTCAGAGACATGACGGAGACAACCGCAGGTATCCGCCCGCCCCGCTACCGGGAGAGATTGAAAATCTGGCTCATCCAGACAATGAAAACCAAGAACTGGTCCCCCTATCGCTGGGCCAAGGAAGCCGACATTGCGGGGACGACAATAACCCGCTTCCTAAATAGCGAAGACCCGCACAGAACACCATCGGCGAGAACAGTCGAGAAGCTCGCCCGCGCGGCCGGGGTGCCAGCGATGCATGAACCGCAGCAAGTTTTTATTGGCCTGATCCGCCGCAATCAGCTACTGGAGGAGGCTAGAAAGCTGTCGCCCCTTCCAGTGGATCTATTTAAAATGGTAGCGCTCGATCACTTGCCCGCTCCGATCCAGTACGCCAACTGTCAGGCGGCCGAGATGGACAATGGCCGCGTCGCGATCTGCTGCCCCGTCGAGATGGCGGACATGGCCCCCGGCAAGCGCGTCCTGGTGATGAGGAACCTCAGCTCGGTTTCGGAATACTGGTACGACCCGCCGCGCCTCGTCCCGGTCGAGACCTCCGACCACTTCGCCGGGACCCTGCCGGTCGAGGGCGGGGAGCACCAGATTTTGGGCCGGATGCGCGGCGTGTTCGTGCCCTACGACTAGCCCAGGCGTAGCCCGGCGCGATACAATGCCCCCGCTGCCAAGGGGGCTTTTCTTTTGCGTAAACGGCGTCTGACTGATCGTGAAATGGTGGATTTGTACCTGAGTGGCGTAGACAGCTTCACCGTGGGGCTCCAGGCCAACTGTGACGCCGCCACTGTCCTGAAGGCGGTGCGCGACGCCGGGCATGAGGTCCGCCCTAGAGGCGGCCGCAAGCCGAACGCCCGCTCCAGCCTGACGATAGAGGCGGCGGCGGCGCTGTACGAGCGCGGCCTGAGCGTCCAGGAGGTCGCCGACCGCGCCGGGATCGACCGCGCCACGATGGCGTCCCGGCTGAAGCGCCATGGCGTCGCGATGCGCTCGCTGAGCGAGGTGGCCCGCCTGAAGAGGCTGGAGGGGAAGATGTTCGGCCGCCCGAGGAAGGGTTGAAAAAGCCCTTGAAGTGGGTTGTAAGACACCTCATCTTGTGTGTAATGCCCCACGCACAGGAAGAAAACGCCATGACCGACGCCAACATTTATAACCGCGACCGTATCGCCCAGGCCCAACGCGACGCCCTGGACGAGCCCGATTACGAGCGCGAGCGCCAGCTTTGGCTGCGCCTGACCGCGCTGGATTACCTGTCCTGGGCGCTGGGGTCGGGGCGGGAGCCTGAACTGGTCGAAGCGCTGTTCGGTCCAGCATCGCTGCCTTCGACGCCGCGATATGAGGATGAGGATGAGCCCGAAAGCCCCGGCGAGCGTGAGGCTGATCCGCGCATCAAAACGCTGCGTGACAAGGTGGAGCGGCAATACCGCGAACTTGGGGAGAGCAAGTAGTGACCACACTCATCACAGGCGAAATCATCATTCCGCTGGCGGGCCTTCAGTTTTACCGGCTGCGCGACTGCGCCGCCTCGATCATGCAGGGGACCCGCCTGCGCCTCGTGCGGGAGCCTGACAACCCGTATGACGGGAACGCCATCCTGGTTGAGCTGCATGCCGACGACCTGGAAGCCGAAGAGGTGCCGCTGCCGGACGGCATGACCGCCGGGGCGGTCTGGAAGCTCGGCCACGTCCCGGCCCGCACCACCTCGGAGAACTGGGCGCGGCTGCTGTCGCGGGGCCTCGATGATGGCCTGGGGGCCGAGTGCTTCTTCGCCGAGGGCGAGCGCTCGGGGGCGTGGTCGGTTCATGTCCGGGTCAGCGGCCCGGCCGTCGAGCGGGCGCAGCGCGAGATCGCCGACCGCGAGGCGGCCAGAGAGGCCCACGCCCGCTTTCATGACGAAATGTTCTGAGTGGGCGGGGGCGGGAGGACACCACATCACCCCCGCCCCCTTCGGACCTTAAGACCGGCCTTTCCTGGTTGGTTTCCGATGCCCACCGGGATAGTCCGCAATCGCAGGTTTGACAACTGCCAAAATGCAGGGTAAAGGCAGGTATAACGATAACGAGTGGTTGAAAAAGGCCCCGCCATCAGGCGAAATGGCAGGGCCAAGACAAAACCCAGTCGGGGAACCAGGGAAGAGTGCATGACCAGAGTAAGAGCGGGGGGTTAAGGAAATGACCAGCCCCCATTGGGAAAAGATCGAGAACGGCCGCTACGCCGCCGAGATGCACGGCCACACCCTCCAGGCGATGCGCCGGGACGGTCGCTACGAGCGCGACGAGAAGCCTTACATGGCGGTGGTTGACCGGGTGCCGGTCGGCGACGCCTGGAGCCTCGCGATGGCCAAGACGGCGGCGATCAAGTTCGTCGAGCGCCAGAGCACCAAGTCGAAGGCCGAGCGGCACTTCGTCAATGGGCGCAAGGACGCGCGCCCCGTCGATGTGAGGTTCGCCCCGGATCGGGACGCCGGGGTTTTCAGGGTCACGGCGGTCGAGCCCGAGCCAACGCCCGAGACCGTGCGGCCCGAGCCCGAACCCGAGCCGACGCCAGAGCCCGATCCAGCCCCCAGCGCTCTGGAAATGACTATGAGCCACCTCGGCGCCCCAGGCCAGCTCGCCATCACGGGCAGGCTGAATGACAGCCCCAACCTTCTCGACACCCTGAACGCGCTGCGCTCGGCCATGGAGCTGCTGAGGGAGCACGCCGAGCTGGAATGCCACATCAACCTGCCGCCGATGCTGAAGCTGTGATCTACCGTGCGAGCTGCAAGGCGTGCGGTGCGGTCTGGCGGGTCGTGCCGCCCCGGCATCAGGCGCTGGACCTGCTGGCGGCCATCGACACGATGACGGAGGGCCTGTGCCCGGCCTGCGGCAACGATGGCTCGCTCGCCCCGATCAACTGGCGGTTCAGTTTCGGCGGCGATCAGGAACCGCACTATGGGCAGGTACGCGCGAAAACGGCCCGCCATCAACACGCGCCACCGGCTGGTTAGCACTATGCCTTGAGGCGGGCCGTCCGAGAGAGAACGGGCAACCCCAGCACGAGGTTGACGTTCAGCGCTCTGGATACACGGCAATATCCCGCCGCGTCAACTGCATAATGGCAGGGCGCAAGTTAACCCCTAGTTCAGTTGAAAGACCGCTGATTTTGGAACGCCTGCCCCCCATCGAGGACCTGCTGCGCAGCTATGCCGACCTCCGCTCGTTCGCGAAGGTCGCGGCCAAGTACGGCTCGCGCAGCAAAGCCGTCGCCGAGGCGCTGCGCGACGCCGGGGCCGTTGCTGGAGCGGGTCGGTTCAGGCCGACCCCCCGGCTGCCCCCGTCCAGCCACTGATGTCCGACCCCGACCTGACCCGCAAGGCGGACCTGCTGCTGCACCACAGCGCCGCCATCCTCGCCTTGTCCGCGCTCAACATGATCATGAACCTCGCCATGATCGCGACCGCCGTGCTGGTCGCGCTGAGGTAATATCAGCGTCCGATAACACGGATTTTTGGACACTGGAAAAGGAGAGGAACCATGCCAATCGAGATGGAAATTGACTTGCCTGATCGCTTCTGGAGGTCCCGTGCAGAGACGGCGGAAGCCGAGGTTGAGCGGCTGAAGGCGCTATTGAAAGAAGCTGCCGACCGTCTCGACATGGCCGCTGGCCTGTCAGGTAGCCCTAGCGTTTATGGGCCGATCTTGGACACAATGCGCAAGGCTCGCGCCGCCATCGACTAGACAGCCCGTCAAACCTTCGTTTGCCGACGACGTATGAAAGTGAACAATCCCCGTCACGATTTGAAGGGGCGTATCGATACGCCGTCATGATTAGGAATATCGTCGGGAATGGTGAAATCAGATTTTCCGCAGACTTGATTTCACCATGTCGCGCTTCAGCCGCTTGGTGGGCTGCGGCTCCAGGGCTTCCAGCCGCTTCAGCAGATACGCCTGAAGGGCCTCAAGCCTTTCCTCCAGCTCGTCCACACGGAAGGCCAGATCAGGCCCCGGTATCGGGGGCGGGGCGGCGGCTTCGTCCAGGAAGGCGGATAGGTGTGCTGCGAACTGCCCGCCATCCCGCTCCCGCAGGCGGTGGGCGATGGCGCGCACCAGCTCGTGGTGCTGTCCGGGAATGCGAAGGTTTAATTGAGGCAGCTTCGACATGTGGTGTCCTTTGGGCTGTAGCACTGGAGTAGCCCAAGGCTATCACACCCTGCATTTTCGCAGGACTATCTTTTGTACAGCGTCTGATAAGCCCCAAGCGAAAAGCCCAGGCGGAAACATAACCAGCGCATCGGGCACCAGTACGGGTTTCGCGGCTTCTTCGCGGTGCTCAGGGGGCGGAGCAGCGCCATCGCGTAGTGCGTTCCGCTCAACAGACCTTTGTGGAACGCGAGGTCAAGCATTTCAGGGCCGCTTGCGCAGGCGGATGCGCATCCTCATGGTGGACTTCCACTTCTCGCGGCTCTGGACGGACAGCGCCTTGTTCTCGGCATCGTCGCGCAAGGCGACGCCGTTCCTGCGCAGCACCTCGCACAGCTCGCGGTCCACCATCCCGGCCCGCATCGCGACCACGCTTCGCGCCTCGCCGCCCTGGTAGGCTACGCAGATCTGGCTGTCCGATAACCTGGGCTTGCGAAGGCTGCCCACGATCAGAACAACCCGTAGTTGGAGGCTTCCAACAGCTCCAGCCTCTCGTTGGCGGCCGCCAGCTTGCGGGCCAGATCCTCGCTCAGTCGCTGCTGGACGTGCAATTTCTCAATGAAGACGCGCACCAGATCGTGCAGCATCTCCCTTTCGTCAGGCTCCATGCCGCCGAGATAGGCCATCCGGGTTACTCGACGGCCTGGGGCGGCTCGGGGGCGGGGTCGCTGGTCAGGACGCCCACCAAACCAGAAGCCGCCATGCCCAGCGCGATAATCGCTTCCGCGATATCCGGGCGGATATAAACGCCAATCGCCGACAAAAGGAGAAAGATGCCGCGCCACGTGCTCGGCTGGCTGAGGTGGGCGAGTAGCTGGCGCTTGGTCATGTCCCTGTCCCGAATAGCCGCCGGGGCCACTCGGACGACGCAGCAAGCATAACGTCTCCCCAAATGGGGAACCCCGGCTATCAGCAGGCTATCACCGGGCTATTAAATACCTCTTAATCGCAAGAGCGCTCGATTAGTTGCCGCAGCGAGGTTTCCGCCTGCTGCAGGCTTGCCAGCAGGTGCGCCGCCTGCCCCGGCCGCAGCTCGTCAAGCACCTCGGCCTCCTCGATCCACAGGCCGATGCTGGCCAGCATCCCGCGCAGGATCTGGTCGGCCCGCTCCGGCGTCATGGGCACTCATCGTCGCGCAGGTCGGCCAGCCGCTTGAGGCTGAGGCGCGCCATCTCCAAATCCCGCGCCAGCGAAAGCGCGCGAACCTTGTTGCCGGTGTTCGCGTGCTGCTCGATCTCCAAGCATCTGTCTCGCCAATTGTCAATATTGGCCAGCACGGCGCACACTATTCGTCTGGCGTAGGCTTCTCTCAAAGGCATCCGGCATTGTAGCTAACCGCCCTTCATCTGTTCGGAATAAAATCTATGTTTGCCGATTACTGTCTGTAATTGCATTTTGCTTGCCCAATCAGGGTATGTCTTCATACCGATGGTGTGATAGTGGTCTGCGCCTTTGGTCGGGTCCTCGACCATCCCGCCTAGAACCGCCGTCGCCACGTTGAGCGCCAGCAAAAACGAAGGTGTACTTTCGTCCACCGCCGCGCACAGGCGGCTGTTCGGATCGGTTGCGTTCCAGCAGGTGAATTGCCATCTCTGCTTGCAGACCTCGCTGATCGTCGCCGGGAACCGGGGCGGGCCGCGCCGCGCCCGGTTGACGATCACCCAGGCCACCGCCTCCATTCCGGCCCGCTTCTCGCCGCGCGCCTCGCCGAACAGGGTTCGGGCGAGTACATCTACATCTCCCTTGCGAAGGTGAACCATGCCGTGTCTCTCCCCTCCCCAGGATGGCCGCGCCGCCTGGGCAATGACCATCGCGACGCCGACCGCGATCCAGACCGCCGCCAGCGCGATGAAAAAACCATGAAGCCAGCGCATCAGAGGCGGGCGAGGATCAGCCCGACAGTGACGCTCAGGCCGACATAGGCCGTGAGCATGGCCAGGAACCACAGCCAGTCGCGCATCAGCGCATATTGAGCAGGCCGCGCCGCAGGTCCTCGGCGGTCGGCTCGGTCGGGTCCTGCTGGCCGAGCAGGCCGCTCGCCCTGCCGTAGGCCACAGCATTCATGCCGCCGCCGTTGGCAATCGCGCGCTCCAGCAGGTGGCGCTGCCAGCCGCCGAACGGGCTGAGCGTCGTCGCTTCCAGGTTCTCCAGGACCTGCGGCGTGCCCTGCGGCGGCACCGCCCTCGGCGCGACCCCGGCCATCCGCCGCAGCAATCCGGGCGGCTTCGGCGTCTGGTGGCCGGTCAGCTTCAGCGCCATCTCGGCGGCGTTGGCGTTGAAGGCCCGGCTCACGATGTCGTCGCCCAGCTCCTTCGTGAAGCGGAACGGCGACAACGCGGCGCGCACCGCCTGGGAGACGGCCCCGCGCCCAACCCGGTCTTCCTCCAGCCGGACGTTCTCAACCTCGGCCCGGTTGGCCGGGTGCCTGACCCGGCCCATGTTGCGCCCGATGTCGAGCACGTCGCGCGTCAGGTGCAGCGCCTCGTCGGGCAGGGCCTCATCGATGGCGATCCGGTGGCTGTCGAAAGGGGCCGACTTGGACGAAAAGCCGCCCGCCACGTTGGGTCCGCGCGAAGAGAGCAGGTTGTTCTCCAGAAACGCCCTGGTGCCCGCGTCCCAGGCGTCGCCCTGGCCTGCCGCGATGAAGAGCTGGCGCGCCCGCTTGACCGTCTCGGCGTCGGCGTTGAACAGCACATCGCTCAGCTTGCCGCCAACCTCCGGGTCCCGGCTCAGCAGCGTCAGAACGCCGTCGCGCAGGTCGGCGGCGGCGTTCCCGGCTTGGCTGTAAGCCTCGGTGCCCGCCGCGTAGTTGGGATGGGCGGCCTCCAGCGCGGCATTGAACTTGGCATAGATCGGCTCCAGCACCTCCGTCATGCGCCCGCGCTGCGAAGGCGGCAGGGTGCGCCGCAACCCCTCCAGGGAGCCTTCCAGGTCGAGCCGGATGTTGTGCAGCTTCTCGAAATCGGTGATCAGCGAGCCCGCCCCGATGTGGCCGCCGTCGCGCACCGGGTCGTGCAGGTCCTTCAGGATGCGCTCCAGCTCCGCCTTGACCGGCCCCGAGGCGTGCGGCAGCCGGGCCTGGATCTCGGCCACCGCCGGGCGGATATCGGGCTTTACCCCGGAAGCTATCGCCTCGCCCCAGCCGCCGCGCACGCCCTGGTTAACCTGCTGATCGCGGATGTGGGCCAGCGTGTTCTCGGCCCCGCGCTTCAGCTTGTCGAGGCCGACCGCTGGCACGCCTTCCTTGCTGATCCGGCCGAACAGGTTGCCGACCGCGTTGGGAAAGTTGAAGTCGCTGCGCTGGTCGTAGTACGCCTTCATGATGTCGCCCGCCCAGCCGGGCTGCTTGGACACCGTTTGCTCCAGCCTGCGCAGGGCCTCGGTCCCGGCCAGATCGTACGGCGTCGTCTGCATGTTGAGCTGTGTCGCCGTGTTCGCCCGGTTCCGGACCAGCGGCATCTGCTGTTGCAGCTCGCGGATTTCGCCGTCGCGCAGGTTGTAGGGGTTTTTCTGGGTCAGCCGGGTCGCCACCGAAGCGCCGACCTGCCCGGCCAGCTCGGCCGTCCCGACGCCTGCCGCCTGCCACGCCGCGTTGCCGTAATCGAGGTCGTCGAGGGGTGATCCGGCGAAGTAATTGCCCAGCGCCTGCCGCCCCAGGTCGGCCGCGCCCGCCGTCGCCGCGCCCGCCAGCGGCCCCGCGACCATCGACGCGCCGCCCCCGACCACAGGGGCCACGCTCGCCCCGACATTATCGCCGACCGCAGCACCCACCCGCCGCGCCATGTCGAGCGGCTGCTTCCAGTCGCCGCCGCCGACCGTGGGCACGACCAGATGCTTGTTGCCTTTCAGGTCGATCCAGGCCGGGTTGCCCTCGTTGTCGAGGAAGAAGCGATCCTCGGGAATGCCCATGTCGCGCGAGTAGATGCGGAACTGCTTGCGCATGTTCTCCGGGCTGGTTTCCGGGACCAGACTGGCCTTCATCGTGGTCAGGAAGCCCGCGTCGCCGCCGAAGTTGTCCGCCCCCGGATCAGTCGGGTTGTAGGAAACGCTGTCGGGCGGCTGCTGGCGCAGCTCCTGGCTCGGCGGCCATGCGGGCTGGCGCGGCACGCCAATCTCGGCGCTCGGGACCTGGAGCTCGGGCATCGCCGTGCCGAACCGCATCGGGTCGGCTTGCGGCGTTGCGGGCTGGTCGAAGCGGTCGATGAACTGCGGCGTAGCCTGTGGGCTAGCCTGCGGCGTGACCAGAGCGCCCGCCGCCGAAGCGCCGGGAAGCTTGGCCGCCGGGTTGTCGAAGCGGTCGATGTACTCAGCGGCCATTCGTCGCGGCCTCCCAGGCTTGCCGGATCTGATCCAGCGTCGCGTTCGGGTTCTGCGCGAAGTATTCCGTGGCGAAGCTTGCCAGGGTGCCGACCGCCTTGCCCGCATTGGCCGCCTGCCCCGCCGTGTCCGGCTTGGTCATCTTGCCGCCGTACTTCTCGGCCCAGATCCGCCTGATCGTGCCCTGGTCCATGCCGGGATTGTCTTCCTGCATGGCGCGCTCGAACTCGTTATAGAACACCGGGCGGTTGCTCTCGGGGTTGGTCCCGACCAGCGGCTGGTCGGCGGTGTGCTGCCGCCACGCCGCCCCGGCCCCGTTGAAGCTGCCCGTCGAAGCCTTGTACTGCTCATAGAAGGCAAGCCGGTCCACGTTGCGCTGAGCGAGTGCTGCGGCCGTGCCCATCAGGAAGTCTGTCGCCTCGGGCGTGTTGCCCAGGCTCGCCATCGTGGCCTGGATGCGCGCCGCGTCCTGGTCGGTCTGCGGCCCCTTCTGCTCGGCCAGCTTGGCGAGCACCAGATTGTTCATGACGCCCGTGAACGCTTCGGCGCTGCTGGCCTGCCCCAGGCCGAACTGCTCCAGCACCTTGCGGTCGAAGCCCAGGCTCTCGGCCACTGCCCCGACCTTGGCGAACAGCGGCGCGGTCGAGCCGGTCACCACGGGGATCTTGCGCGCGATCTCAAGCTGGCGGAGCTGGTTTTCCGCAGCCATTCCGGCCCCGCGAACGTCAGCGTATTCCTTGACCAGCTCCTTGCCGAACTCCCTATCCTCCTCCTTCTCGGCGGTGCCCATGTTGACGGTGGTGGCCCCCGCAGGCATCGAGGATTGCCGGACATAGGCGATGTACTCGGGGCTACCCGGCCGGTAGCCCATTGCTACGGCGTTGCGATGCTGGTTGGTCGGCTCGTCCTTCTGGAAGGTCTGCGCCGCCTGCGCCTTGGCGATCTCGTCCATCAGGGACGGATTGCCGCGCACCGCCGCCGCCAGTGCCGGGTTGATGCTCTGGATCTGGTCGGCATAGGCGTTCGCGGCCTGCATCTGGCGCGCGGTGGTGGCCTGCTTGGTCCGGTAGTCGTCAACCTTCATCAGGTTGCCCAGCTCGCCGACCTGCTCGGCGCGGTCATCCTTCTGCTGCTGCTGGAAGGCGGCCGAGCCCCTGGTCAACCCAGAGCCAAGGGAGCCCAGCAGCTCGCCGATGCCGACCTTGCGGCCCCGCTCCCCGGCCAGCGGCAGCACCGCGCCGAGCGCGCCCTGCATCATCATGCCGCCCGCGCCCATCCGGTTAGAGCGGTCCACCGGCTGGCTGAGCTGGTCAATCAGCGTGTCGATCCGGCCGCCTTGCGCGTTGGAAGTATTGCCGCCACCCCCTTGCGCGTTCGCGCTGCCAATACTCGGGCCGGGCGGCTGGCTGCGGGTCTGCCCGGCGTTGAACAGGTTGCCCAGGCCGTCGTAAAAATTGTTCTCGTCGTCAACCTCCAGCAGGCCGGTCAGCGACTGGCCCGGTCGGGCCGCCCCGAACACCGCCCCCATGCCCGAAGTCTGCCCCGGCTGCGGTCGTCTCAATCCCGGCACCATATCGCCCCCCTGCCCGCCATTTGTGGAAATCCCAAGTGCGGCGTTCACTTTCGGCAAATAGGCCGCCGTCTCGGCTGGCACCGTCGCGGTGCCGTTGCGGACCCGCATCGCCCGCCCAGGCCCCATGTTGTACGCCTGGGTCGCCTCGTCCCAGTTCTGGAACTGCTCGAACATTTCGCCGAGATACGCGGTCCCGGCCATGATATTGTTTCGAGGGTCAAAACGATCCGGCCCGAGGGCGTGACGCCGCGCCAGATCCGTATAGGTGCCCGGCATCACCTGCATGAGCCCGGCCGCGCCCTTGGGCGAGCGCGAAGCGGGGTTGCCGCTGCTCTCCACCTGCATGACGGCGCGGATGCGTTCTTCCGGCACCCCGAAGCGCCTCGACGCTTCGGCGATGATCGGATCGTAGCGATTGCCCATCACCATCCGAGCAGCCCCGATCCCTGACGCCCGCGCCAGATGTAATCCGCGATGAGGTTCTGAGCCGGGTCCTTCCAGGCGGCGCGGTTATCCCCCTGGCCCTGCCCGGCCAGCGGCACGATCTGGCCTGCCGGGTTGAGGGTGAAGCCGGGCGGCGGCGCTTGCCCGATGGTCTCTGCGGCCGGGGTCTCGCCCCCTCTCAGCCTCAGCTTGGCGTCGATGGCGTTGAGGTCGTGGCTCTGCTGCTGGCCGGTGCTGTTCATGGCCCCCCGCTCGCTCATCTCGGCGGCGCTGGCGGCCTGCGTCGCGGGCGAGGACGCCCGGCCCATCGCAGCCCCCAGGCCCATCATGGCGCTCATCGGCTGGCCGGTCAGGAAGCCCGCCATCGTGCCCATGATGCCCGGCCCAACAGCGCTCGGCGCGCCGTAGCGACCCGGCGCGCGGACGCTCGGCTTGAAATACTCCTGGAACAGCCGCCCCCAGGTGTCGCGCGGGCTGTACTGCCGCATGCTCATGCCCTCGGGCATGAAGGAGGGGGCCGCCAGCAGGCTCTCAATCGCGGGCTGCTTCATCGGGTCGTAGGCGCGGAACCCCAGCCGGTCATTGCCGCCCGACGTGTCGCCCATCGTGTCGCCGTTCTTGCTGTCGCCCGGCCCGCCGACGCTGCCAACGCTGTCGTTGCCCTCAGACCCCGACATGCCGCCGCCCGAATACTCCAGCAGGCCGGATGCCGGGTTGCGCGTGCCCGAGCCGCCGCTGCGCCTCAGTAACGCCGCCTCGGCCGGGACAAGCTTGGTTACCCGGTCGTCGCCGCGCCTGCCCGCCTCGGCTAGCAGGCCCTTGGTCACCACCGCGCCGTGCGCTTCGGGCATCAGGCGGCCAAGCAGCCGGTCCTCGGCCGGGTTGATGTGCGCGGGATCGCCCGCGTGTTTCAGGACTGCCGCGTCTTCGGCGTCGCGCCGCGTCGGCCGTGATTTCTTGAGCCTGCCCGCCATCAGCCGAAGATCCCGTTCTCATAGAAGCCGAGCGAGGACCCGCCGCCGCCGCCGAACAGGCCGGAGATCGCGTCGTAACCGGCTTTCGCGCCGCTGATGAGTTGGGGCGCGTTGTAGAGCGCGGAGCCGACCCCCAGGCCGCCCGCGAGCACGTTGGCCATGGTGTTGCTGCTGCCCCCCGGCGCGATCTGCTGAGTGCCCGAGCTGTACCCGTTCAGCCCGCCCTGGAGGATGCCGAGCTGGGTCATCGGGTAATTTTGTTGCCTCGCCCACTCGTTGTAGTTCATGTCCAGGGCCTGCTGCTGCGCCGCCGTGTGGGCGTTCCCGGCCGCCATCTGCGCGTTGGCCGCGCTGATCTGCCGCTGCTGCTGATCCATGCCCATGCCGCTCAGGGCGTTGGCGGCCGACAGCCGCGTGTTGGCGGCGTTCTGGGCGGCAGACTGGTTCGCCAGCCCGGCGCGCAGGTTCAGATCGCTGTTGAACTGACCGGCCGCGTTGACCGCCGCCGCCTGCCCCGCCGAGGCGGTGTTGTGGGCGGCTGCCGTCTGCTCGTTCGCGCGCTGCTGGTTGGTCGCGTTGTATTGCAGCATGTTGTTGGCCGCCTCGGCCTGCGCCCGGCTCTGGGCGTTCTGAAGCTGGCTGTTCTGGAGCGCGGCGTTCTGCTGGTTGGTCGCGTTGTACTGGGCCATCTGGTTGGCCATCTGGGCTTGGCTCTCGGACGCCGCGTTGTGAGCCTGGGCCGTCTGGCTGTTGGCGGTCTGCTGAAGCTGTGCCTGGAGCGCCGAACGGTCGTTCAGGGCCGCTTGGTTCGCGAGGTTGGTGTTCTGCTGGTAACCGCTCGTCACTTGGTTGGCCTGCTGCTGCAACTGCGCTTGCAGGGCCGAGCGGTCGTTCGTCGCAGCCATGTTCCGGCTTGCCGCGTCCTGCGCCAGATTGCTGTTCTGGAGATTGGCGGCTTGGCTGTAGCCGCTGTTGGTGACGGCGGCCTGCTGCCTCAGCCCGGCGTCGTACTCGGCGCGGCTGTTCAGGGCCGCTTGGTTCCTCGCTCCGGCGTCCTGGGCGTAGCCGCTCGACACGCGGTTGGCTTCCTGCGCCAGCCCGGCGTTGTATTGGTTCTGGCTGTTCGCAGCCCCGGCATTCCACTGGCTGGCGGTCTGGTTCTGCCCGGCATTGAATTGCGACTGAGCGTTGCCCGCCAGCATGTTCTGAAGCCCGGCCTGTTGGGCGTTCGAGGTGTTCAGGTTTCCGACATTCCAGTCCTGGCTCTGGTTCGCCAACTGGGCGTTCAAAGCCCGCTGCTGGTCGGTTTGGATTGCAGCCTGAGCTTGCGCGAAGTTTGTATTATTCAACCCTGCGATGGTCTGCGCCGCCGTGTCCAGGTAGGCCCGGTTGTTCTCGGCGTTGGCAACCGCCTGCCTGCTGCCCCCGAACGCCCCCGCCTTGGCGGCCTGCGCATTGGTCGCTTGGTTGAGCAGATCGTTCCGCCGCCCAAGCTGCTGCATCGAGGCATCAATGACGCTGGACGTGTACGGGTTGAGGTATGCCTGAAGATTGGCGTCCGTGAAGTTCTGGCTCGCCACGTTGCGCACGTCGCCGCGCCCCAGTTGGGCGGCCTGCATCTGGCCAGCAGGTCCCGCCAGATATGCCTGCATCTGTGCCGCTGGCCCGGCATTGGCCGCCGCCATTTTCGCCGCCGCCATCTGCGCTGCCGGGCCAGCCTGCTGCGCCTGCATCTGGGCGGCCTGCATCTGGGCGGCGTTCATCGTGCTGGCGGGTCCGGCGTTGGCCGCCTGCATCGCCGCCGCCTGGGCCTGGGCCGCCGCTCCGGCCTGCGCGGCCTGGGTGTTGGTGACCTGCTGGAGGTGTGCCGGTCCCGCGCTGGCGGCGTTCGCCCCGTAAAACGCGGGGAGGTGCGCGTTCCCGGCCGAAGCGGCCTGCGTGTTGGTGACGGCCTGAAGGGTGGGCGTGTAGCCGCCCGCCTGAACTTGGCTCCCCTGGAACGCCGCCGCGTTCTGGGCGGCGGTCTGCCCGGCCTGCATGGCCCCCAGCCCGGCTTGCCCCGCACCCATCGCCGTGTCAAAGCCGGTCATCTGGCCGTCGTTCCACCCGGCCAACATGTTGCCGTTGTACTGCTGGTACGGCTTGTTGGCGATGCCTTGAGCAAATTGCCAGTTGCTTTTGGCGGCGTCGGCGGCCCAGCCGGTCGGGGCGGTCGTGGTGGTCTGTAATGCCATGTCTATCTCCGCGATCCGGTCTGTATCATGTCGAGCCTGAGCGCCCCCAGCCTCCAGAATGACGGTGCGCTGGCGCTGTCGATGCGCAGCGCCATCTGCCGCGCCGTCGTCCGCAGATCCACGCGCTCGGTGGTCGGCAGGACCGCATACGGTCCATGCTCCGTCTCCGCCCCGGCTGGCCACTGTCGGCCCCGCAGCGTGATGGTGAGCCCGCCCGCCATGTCCTCGAAATCCGGCACGACACGCAGGACCGCCATGAGCTGGTCACCGTCGCCGATATCCGATGGCGCGCTTTCCAGATAGGCGGTGATCGCGCCGCCATCGGCCGAATTCAGGCGCTCGTGGAAGTACAGGTAGCCGCTGGTGTCCGTCGCCAGCGGGTGCTGCCACACCCCGGCGTCCACCCAGGCCGTCCGGTCCCAGGTCCCGACGCTCCAATGGTTCTCGGCGTAATTGTATATGACATACCGCGAGCATTCGTTGCCGTCGCGCTGGTCGGGGTAGAACCACCACACTTCGCTATTGGCCGAATTGCCGCCCGCATAAACCTTGTCGCTCTGCACCCAGGACAGGTTATCCATGACGTACCGCTTCACCGGGCACGGGATGATCTGCGGCGCGCCCCCCGAGAACGTGAAGAACTCGCCACTGGAGGAAAGCCAGTAGGCCGCGCCGTTGACTTCCACGGCCGCGTTGGCCCCGATCAGGCCGCAGCCCTGCCCCAGCAGCTCGGCTCCATAGACCAGTAGAGGATCGCCCAGGTAGGTCAGGCTGTACAAACTGGTATCGGTCCAGACCAGATTGGTTTTCCGGGATGCCAGTCCTTTCACGATCCGGCCGCCCTGGCTCAGGATCAGATCGCCGCTCTGGTTGGTGGCGCTCGGCGTCCAGTTGGTGTTGTCCTCCTGGTCGCTCCAGCGCAACAGCATCGGGTTGTAGGTCGAGCCGCCGAACTCAGTCGCCCCGCCGCACATCACGATCCTCTCGGCGGTCACCCACATGCACCCGATCTCATCCGGCGCGTTGGTGATCTCGGCGGCGGGCGTGGCGGTGTTGCCTGTCCATTCGTACAGGGTGCCGCCCCTCGGGCTCGCCAACAGATACTCGCCCCAGTTGGCGAGGCTCCAGGTGCGCGGGAAATAATCGCCGGTCGAAGGCGAGCCATAAGTGCCGACGCCATAAGCCCCGGTGCCGTAGCCGCTGCCGCCCGTGCCATCAGCCAGCCCCGCCGCCAGCCCGACAGGGCTGATGTCGGACAAGGCCCCGCCATAGAAGACCCACAAGGCCGAATGCGTCCCGATCCCGACGCGCGGCGCGCCGTCGTTGCCCGCCCAGGCGTGCAGGCCCCGGCACAGGCCGGTGAACTGCTGGATGCTGGCGCGCTCCCAGCCGCCGATGGTCTGCGCTTGGCCCTGCCGGAACCGCACCTTGTCGGCATCGACGAACCCGCCTTCCGCCGCTAAAGGGGCATCATCTTTCACGATGCCCGGCCGGAATGTCACTTTGGTCAGCGTCATGTCGTGTAGTCCACCCACGCCATGCCGCGCCACTTTGTCCCGCCGTCACGGGTGACGAACCGGAAAAGATGCGTCTTGCCCGTCGTTAGCGTCGGCGTCGTGCCCGCAGGCCAGGAGACCGACGCGGGCCATGTGATCGCGCCGCTGGTGTGCGTCACCTCCAAAGTGAACTCGAACGCCCCCGTCGTCGGCGGAGCGGAGAACACGAAGGCCGACGCGCCGCTGATCGTCCTGGTGAAGTACTGCCCCAGGCTCAGGTCCAGCGTGCTGGTCGAGGCCGCCACCACATCCGACACCAGCCGCCCGGCAAGGCGCGCCGTCCCGGCGAGGATCGGCGACGCCGACCCGTTTCCGGCCTCCACCTCGCCCGCCCACGGCAGGAACCCGCTCGGCGGCGCGTAACTGAACTCATGCCGGGCGAGCCGGATGGTGTTCGAGCCTCCAGCGCCGTAGGTGTTGGCCGCAGGGTAGACGGTCCCGGTAACGCCGGTCGCTCCCGCATTGGTGCCAGCGGCCGGATCCCCCGACGCGAACCATGACCCGTTGCGCGAGGCCCAGAGCTTGCCGGTATCAAGGTCCACGGCGATGCCGTAAACGTCGCCCAAAGCCGGGGTGAAGCTCACCGCCGTCTGATTGACGCCCGACGCCCAGATGCCGTCCGTCGCGTTGACCAGACCCCAGGTGCTGGCCCCCGTGCCGATCTGCGTTGTCAGGACGGACGTGGACGTGTTGCTGGTGACGCCCCAGCCCGCCAGACTGAGGCCGCCGTCCAGCCGGAACTCGACATACCATTTGCCGGAGGATCGGCCGATGCCCGCGCGCGCGCCCCGGACCCCCGAGGCGTGGCTGCTGGTATAGGTGCGGCCCTGGTTGGATAGGGTCACGTCGGTTGGGCTGTATACCGTGAAACCGGCATTCTGCCCGGTGACGGTATCGGTGATCGTGACAACGCCGGTCAGCCCGTTGATCGAGGCTACCGGCCCGCCCGCAACGCTGGCGGCGCTGGCCGCCGCTGATGTCGCGGAGGTGGCGGCGCTGGTTGCGGAGGTGGCCGCAGCCGTTGCTGAAGTGGCCGCACTGCTCGCCGACGTGGCGGCGGCGCTTGCCGAGGCTGCCGCCCCGCTCGCGTTCACAGAGCTGGCCGCCGCATCGACATAGGTTTTCGTGGTCGCGTCGGTGCCAAGGGTGGGCGTCCCCAGGCCGGTGATCTTCTGGCTGTTCATGTCCAGCGAAGACGCCGCCAGCGGCAGGTGATCGAGCCGAGGCGTCGCGCGGTACACGTCGGTGGCGTCGCAATAGACCTGCTGCGGGCCGGGCCGGAGCGCGTAGCCGCTTCCCGCCGCCGTCTTGATCGTCAGGCTGTAGGCCCCCTGTGTCGTGTTGTTGACGATCAGGTACAACTTTTCAACGTTCGGGACCGTGACGGTGGAATTGGCGCTCAGAGTGCCGCTCAGGACCAGCGCCGCCTTCCTGGCCTCGTCCGTCGCGTAGTTGGTGCTGGTCAGCGTCGTTGACGCGCCGCTGATCGTGACGGCCTGGACGCCCGCGATAGCCTCGTCCAGCCGCTCCAGCGCGTCGTTCAGCCGGGACTGCCCCCAGGTGTTGAGGTTTTCGCCGAGCGCCTGCTTCTCCAGGCGTAGCCTTGTGCTAGGTGTCGATACCATGCCGTCCTCAATCGATCACTGTGGAATTGGGACGCAGCCAATCGGTGCCGTCCGAGTAAGCCGGGACCGCTCCCCCCGTCGCGTCCGGCACCCAGATCCAGCAGGACGCCCAGCGCGCCGCGTCGGGAAGGTCGGCCTTCGGGAAGGACGCCATGGCGACAGGAAAGCCCCGGCCGCTCGTGCGCAGTTCGCGCGACACATCGTCAGCGAAGCGTTGCGCCCAGGCGGGCGCGTCTCGGGAAATCGTGATCGCCATCAGAGGTTGTTATCCGCGCGTGACAACTCGAACCAGTTGACCCCATCGCTGATCAGCACGAGCCGGTCGTCCGTGTGGCTGAGCGTGAAATCGCCCGCCAGCCGCAGGTTGCCGGTGCCGTCCTTGGCCACAACGTCGCGCGTGCTGCTCACCGCGCGCAGGATCAGGACCATCCCGGCCGTGCCGCCGTTGATGGTGTCCAGATCATCGGTTGCCGCCGCCGCCTCGGTGTCGATGGCGTGGATGCCGTTGGTCACCGTGACGGCCCCGGTCGCGATGGTCAGCGTCGCCCCGGCGGTCGTGACGAAGCGCGCCGCCGTCACCGTCCCGGTGGCGGTCACCGTTGAGCCGCCCAAGTTGCCGGTGACGTTGCCCGTCAGCGCGCCGCTGAAGGTTGGGGCAGTGGCCGTCCCGGTGAAGGTGGGCGAGGCAAGCGGAGCCCGGCTGTCCAATAACGTCCGGTCAGCGCCTGCCGCCAAGGTGGTGGCGCTGGAAGCGGTGCCGGTCAATGCGGCGGTGATGGTCCCGGCGCTGAAATTCCCCGAGGCGTCGCGCGCCACGATCTTGCTCGCCACATTGGCGCTATCAGCATCGACTGCCCAGGTCGTCGCCGCCGATCCTGTGAAATTGCTGCCCGTCAGGTAAGCGCCGCGTGTCAGCGTGTTGGGGGTGTTGGCCGTCACCGTAATACTGAGCGAGCCGTTGAAGGCTACGCCGTTGATCAGGCGCGAGGTCTGCAACGTCGTCGCCGTGCTGGCATTGCCGGTCAGATTGCCGGTAACAGTTCCGGTCAGCGGCCCCGAGAACGCCCCGGCCGTCGCGGTTCCGGCGACGTTGAGCGTGGGCGCGGTCACCGTGCCGGTAAAGGTGGGTGAGGCAAGCGGAGCCTTGGCGTCCAGGCTGGTTTGCAGGCTGGCGACGGTCGCTATCGCCTGGGTGCCGGTGTGGTTGGCGCGCGCCAGCAGATAGGCGTCGGTGCTGTTCTGGCTGGCGAGGACCGCGAACAGGTCGCTTAAGTGGCTCGACAGGCTATCCCACGGGTTGGGCGACAGCGCGTCGTGCGTCACGTAGACCCAGCGGACATACTTGGCCAGCGTGCGCACGTCGGCGACGGTCATCGTCGCCTGCCCGTAGATCAGGGCGGCGCGCAGGGCCGTCGTGTAGTCGGTATGGCCGCCGACGAAGTTGCCGCGCAGATCGCTCTCGGTCGGCCACGTGCCGCTTTCGACGGTCACGATGATGTCGGCCGTGCGCGTCGCGAAGTAACCGCCTTGCTGGTTGGTGCCGGGATTGGCGATGACGGGGGCGAGGCCGCGCGCGTGGCAGTAACTGGTATACCGCTCGTACAGCAGCACGTTGGCGTTGCCGACGCCCAGGTCATAAGTTTGCTCGTCGAAGAAAATCGTGTCGATCCGGGGGCTGGGGTACAGCGTCAGCCACAGGTCCACGTCGGCCTGAACGGCACTCTCCGCCCGCGCGCCGTAGTCGGTGCTCACGTAGCCCGCCACCTTCGCCCCGGCCGCCTGGAGGACCCGGATGAAGGCAGTGTAATTGCCATCGGTCACGACACCCGGCCCGTTGCCGGCATTGATGATGACGATAACGGGGACCTGCCCGCGATACTGCCGGACCAACCCCAACAAACTCGCTACGGTCGCATCGCTGTAGGGATTGTTCGGGTAGAAATAATACGGGATCATGATGCCGGTCTGACCGAGCGGCACCCAGCTATCAGCCAGCGCGCTGCCGACCGTCCGGCCGCCGACCAGCGACTTATCGAACCAGTTCGGCGTCACCAATGGTCCGCGCTCCGGATAACCAATGGTCCGGGGTACTCCGCCGCGTCGTCCGCGCCCTGGAGCGCGCCGAGCGCTTGATCGTACAGCGCGCCCCAGGTTTGCATGCGGGCATCGTCCAGCAAGTAGGGGCTGGCCTGGAGCAAGCTGCCGTAGAGATAGACGCCGGGCGAGGCGGCCAGCACATGGTTGCTGGTGTTGCTGTCGGACAAGGCCGGGATGCGGGCGTAGTAGCGCAGGGCTACGGTTCCGCTAGCCTGGGTGGGGGAAACCACAAGAGTGTTGCCGTCGATACTGAACCAGCGGGCATCCCCGCCGCGATAGGCATTCGAGAACTGCGCCGTCTCGGCATCGGCGGCGAAACTGAGGTGCCCGTAATTCGCCAGCTCGACGGATCGCACCGCCAAGCAGTCCTCCGGCAGCGCGCCGCCCGAAGCATCCACCAACGCCGTCGTCAGCATCGCCCGCAGCCGAAGCTTGGCGTTCATGTCGGCCTCGGCCAAGCTCACGAAATCCGGGATCGCGGCGGTCAGGTCGTCCCGCATCAGCCAGGACGCGATGCTGGCCTGGAGGTTCGCATAGGTGTCCAGGCTCATGATGTGATGCTCTGCAGGGTGCTGTCGGCGAGACGGGCGTTGAAGTATTTGACGCGGCGAACGTGGCCTGAAAACTGGCGTCCCGCCGTCAAATCCGCCCGGTTGCCGATGTGCAGCCGGTCCACGGCTGGTATCGTCACGCTGGCATCGGTCGCCACCGTCCCGCCGTTCAGGCAACCGGCGCTGTCGTTGGCCGCATATGCCCCGGCCATCTTCGACGGCAACGTGCCAGCACCACCGCCCGAGACGAAGACCGGCCCCTGCGGCACACCCCCCGTAGCGATGGCCAACTGGTCGCCGGTTGACCAGACAAACTCGATTGTGTTGTTCGCCGTGCCGTCACCGAATGACAGCGTGCGCGGGAATGTCGCCGCCACGGTTCCGAGCCGCTGATACTCCGCGAACAGCGTCCCGGCGCTGGCGTTGAACCACGACCCCAGCGGATTGATCGTCGCCACGTCGGCGGCGCGGGTGGCGACAGCCGTGGTGGTCAAGATCGGGCTGGTGGCGAACGACCCGGCCTCAAGCTGCGCGTACCCCATCAGCCATGTGTCGGCAACGGCCATGGTCCCGGAGCCGTCCGCTGTTGCCGGGGCCACAGCAATGGTGACGCTCGTCACGGTCGTTGTGAAGGTCGCCCCGATCCGCCACCAGCCGCCGCCGAGGCTGACCGGGGTCGCCCCCGCGAAGGCTGTCATTTCCGAAGAGGCGGCGGTGACCGTGCCAAGCGCCCCGGTGCTGACATTCACCCATACGTTAAAGGTGTTTACCCCAGCCACGAAGCGCAGCCGGACCCAGGTAAAGCTTGAGCCTTCGCGCTTGAAACAGATGCTGAAGCTGTACGCCGTCGCCGCGCTGACTGTCGCGGTGATGCTGGGGGTCGCGTTGCCGGTTGCCGTCGCGACGAAGCGGCTGGCCGATGTCGTGCCGTCCAGGCCGGTCGCCGCGCTCAGCGTTCGCGTCGCCGCTGTTATCGTCCAGTCGCTCAAGGTCACGCTGTTCAAAAGCAAATTGGTCCGCGCCTCCTCGATCAGAAGCCCCAAGGGCGAGCCTGCGGCCGAGTAATCGAAGCGCGGCGCGGAATTGGCGGCCGTGGTCGTGGCCGAGTAGTTCGAGAGGGTGCCGGTTTCGACTTGCGCGCCCCAAATCAGGATGCCGTTACCGGCCACGCCGTCATAATTGATGGTGCCGCCGACAGCCGGGAAAATCTGCGCCCCCGCCGTCGTGGTGCTGGTCGCGGTGTAGCTGGCCGAACAGCGCCACCAGCCGTTGGCGAGTTGGGTGGCGCTGGACGCCGCCACGCTCCCGAAGCTCTGCATGGTCCCGGCGTTCAGGTCAAAGGTGACGTTGCCCGCCGCGAAGCCGCTGGCGAACCGCAAGTTGACTTGGCTCCGCTCCGCCGCCTTGGCGTAAACCGAAATCGTGTAGGTGGTCCCGCTGATGATGCTGATGTTCTGCGCGACGGAATGGTTGGTCAGCGTGTCGGTCTGTTCGGTCAGCTTGTCGGCGGTGGTATTGCCGTCCGGTGCCGTGCCCGCGTTCGCCGTGATGCCGGACCGCACGCGCGGCCACGCCGCGTTGCTGAAATCTTCCGAGTAGGTCAGCAGGTTATAACCCTGCGTCCGCAGCACCCCCGCGCTGTCGGTGTAGGTCCCCGAACTGGCGCGCGTGAAGGAGACGCGGCTGTCCAGGACGCCGTGCATCATCGACAGGTCCAGCGTCGGCGTCGGGGTGCCGATCATCGAGCGCGCCGCCCGCGCCGCCGCGTCGGACAGGCCGAGCCCCAGCATCAGCGGAGCCCGACCAGCAGTGTCGCGGTGGTGTTCGTCGCCAGCACCTGCATCGTCTTGACGGGGATGATGCTGCCCGCCTGAGCGCCTGAAAACGTTACGGTGGTGCCGTCCTCGGTCTTGACCGCGACGTTCCCGGCACCGCCGACCCAGAGGGCGACGGCGCGCTGCGTCGTGGCGTCGGAGGGCGTGATCGTGAAGGCGTCGCTGGTGATGCCCTGCCTATCAAGAGCCATGCTTAAAGCCTCCCAGGCGCTGTGCGCAGAAATGCGTATTCCGACGAATTGAGAAGCTGCCGGACCTTTGGCATGTGATCCGGGTTCAGCACGTCCACCCCTAACTCGTTGCGCCATTTTTCCACGATGGCGAAGGGGATCGAGGCGGCCCGGCGCATCTCGCGCGACGGCGTGTAGCCGTCGCCCGAGCTTGCCAGCGCCTTGTTCAACTCCAGCAGCGGCTCGACATCGGCCAAGCGATGGACGATCAGCGAGCCGTCGCTGTCCTCTTCAAGGCGCGTCCGGATCATGCCGCGTCGGTGCCTTCGGGCTTGGCGTTGCCGTCCGAAGCCCCGCCCTCGATGGTCCCGGCCTTGAGCTGAACCAGCAGTTCAGCTTCCTCGCGGCTCAGGGTCACCAGCTCGCCTTTTTTCAGCGGTCCGGTGCTGGCAAACGGCTCGTTGTCGGCGGTGACGCGAAAGCGCACCTCGCCCTCTTTCAGAGCCGGTCCCTGCTGCTCGGGGACTTCGCTCGGGGCCTCCGGCTTGACCGCGACGCCGCGCGGCAGCAGGGCGGCGTTGGCCACGGCCGGATCGACCACATCGAGCAGGACCTGCCCGCCCTCGCCGTCCGGCTTGGTGCCCGAGACGACAACATTCGGGTTGAGGCTGTGGGCCTCGTCCAGGCTGATCACGTCCAGGTCGGGCGTGGTGCCGGGGATCGGGGTCTTCGCCTTCTCCGGCTCGCGGGTCGGGCTGGGCGTGCCGGAGGTTTCGGCGGCCTGTTCCGCCTCCTCGACCGACTTGGCGGTTTCCTCAGCGAGGGACTTTTCGCCGGTCTCGTCTTGTCTCTTCTTAGCCATGATGCACTCTTCCCTGGGGGCTGGATTAGCTGAGGTCGAAGATGCCGCCGTGAGCGATCTCGGCCTTGGTGCGCAGCATGTACTCAACCGAGACCATGCGCTTGTCGCTGTGGCCGGTTTTCGCCAGCTCGACCTGCTTCATCTTCTGGTAGTAGGCGATCTCGACCTTGGACGGATCGACGATCAGGAGGTCACGGCTCCGCATCAGCCTGGACGGGATGATCTGAACCTCGCCGAAATCTCCGACATAGATATCGACCGCCGCGACGATCTTGCGGCTGTCCATCTCGCGGAAGGTGGTGGCGTTGCCGGTCCAGGCGGAGATGAGCTGCTTGTTGGCGCTGCCGACGAACACCAGGGTGGGATCGCCCCCGGCGTTCCAGGTCAGGGCCTGCACGGTCTTGAACAACGCTTCCGTCAGGGCGCGCTGGGTGCCATCGGTGGCGGCCGTGGTCGGGTAGCCGGTGGTGGTGCCGCTCAGCACCGGATTGACGCCGCCCGTGCCCCGACTGACGTTGGTGCGCAGGAAGGAGGCGAAGGAAGCCGAGACGCGCGCGGTGCTGGCCGAGCCGGGGTTGGCCGCCTTGTTGGAGAGCACCTGCTTCTCCATGTCGCGCTTCAGCTCCTGAACCTTGAGCGCGATCTGCTTGCTCATCCGGTTGAGGTCGCCCGCCTCGTCGGCGGCCTCGCGGGATGTGGAAACCTGCGCCACCTTATCAGATAGTTGCGCATAGTTGCTGAGACGCACGCCCTCGTTGTTAGGATCGGCTACAACGTCATTTCCTTCAACCTCCGCGTTAGTATCGCTCGCGGCTGCAAGGTCTACGGTCACCCATTCAGAGAATGTGCTACTTACGGTGCCCTTGCCGATGGCGGAAATAAAGGGCGTTTCCGTGGGCGCGATCAGTTCGGCAACTGAAGACAAATCTTCCTTGATCACAGTCGATTGATACCGCTGTGCAGTATTCGCTGGTACGGCCATAGTAATTATCCCAGTTCGATCAATCTGGCGACTGCATCGAGGTCCTTGCCCCCGGAGCGCCGGATCTGTTGCGTGATGGATTTGGTCTTGTCAGGGGACGGGCCGCCCGTGCCGGGCCGGACCATCCGGGGAGCGCTGGCCACGCGCCGCTCGACGGCGGGCCTGGATGCCTGGAGCTGGTCGTAGAGCATTGCCTTCTTCGCCATGACGATGGCTCGCGGGTCGGCCGCCTGCGCAATTTCCGCGTCGGCGTATCCGAGTGTCCGCAGATAGTCGGCGACTTGGCGCTGCTCCTTCTTCGCGACCTCGGGCTTCTTCCATTCGGGCATGCGCTCCAGGAGCTGTTCGCGAGCCGCTGCGAGGCTCTGGGCCTGCATCTGCTGCATCTGCTGCTGTGTGAGCTGTTCGGCGCGCTGGCGCTCGGCCAGGACGCCGCGCAACTGCTGTACCCGGCTCTCGTAAATCTCCTTATCCTGCATGTAACCGATGGGGTCGGTGTGCAGGCGGGAGGGTTCCGGGGGCGGGGGCAGTTGGGCCTGAAGGATGCTCGCCACTTGGTCGAGCTGCTGGCTGTAGTGCTGGCGCTCCGCCGCAATGCGCTGGTTCTCGGCTTCGACGGCTTGTCGAGTGGCCGCCAGTTCCATGGTTTTGCGGCTGTAGTCGGCTTCCCTGGAATAGCCCTTCAGCAGCTCCTCGCGAGTGACCTGGACGTTCTTGCCGCCGACTTTGACGGTGAACAGTTCGGTTTCGCTGGGGGCGTCTTCGGGCTCTTCCTGGTCGTCGTCTTCGTCGTCGGCGGGGTCGGTTTCCGGCCCCGGCTCCGGTTCCGGCAGGTCGTCGTCTTCCGGCTCCGGTTCGGGGTCGGGTTTTTGATCGCGGACGGGCTTGGGTGGCGGGGTCTCTTCCCGCTCCAGCATGGTCTCGATCATGGACACGGGGTCGCTCTCGCTCCCGGTTTCCGGGGTGGCGCTAACAAATCCGGTCATCTCTCAGATACTCAGGGGTTAGGGGGTGGCTGTGCCGGGTGCCCGCAGCTCGTCGAGCGCGGATCGGGCCATTAAGCCGTCGTTCAGGACGGTTTCGAGCTCGGCGCGGACCTCGGCCAGCGCCTGGATGTGGTGCCACAGCTTCTCGCGCAGATCGGGCGCGTCGGCCGGGGAGTTGCGCCACGCCAGCATGAAGCGGGTGTCCAAGGCTTCGAACGCGGCCACAAGCAGCGGGTCCTCGATCAGGGCGCGCGCGCGTTCGGCCGCCGCAATCGTGCGGCGCAGCTCCAGCTCGGTGTCGGTCATTCGGCGTCCTTGGGAAGCAGGCCGATGCCGAGCAGGCTCAACGCCGTGCCCCTGGCCTCGGGGCTTGGCCCCAGGGCGCGGTTCAGCAGGCCGCGCAGGGCGGGGCCGTCCTGCCAGTCGTCGGGGTCCTGCAGCAGGCGCATGTCGATCAGCCGGGGCTCGGGGATGGCTTGGCTGTGCTGGTAAGGGGCCATCTGGCGGCGCTCTTCGGGCGTCCAGTCCTGGCGGCGCTGCGCCTCGCGCGCCTCGTACTCGCCCATCGCGCGCTCATAGGTCTGGTGGGCGTGGAACTTGGCCCCGGAGGGCGTGTCGATCCAGCCCAGCTCTTCGGCCGCCTTCTCCATGCGCCGCGCCAGATCCCCGACCTCGGCCTGCCGGGTGAACATGTCGTGCAGGTCCTCGCCCTTCATGCGGCCGAAGCGCTTGGGGTTCTCCTGGATCTTGGCGGCCTTCCAGGCGTCGAAGGCAGCGCGGTACTCGTCCAGCGTGGCGAGGTGCTGTTTGCGCAGTTGATCGCGCTCGGCGCGACTGACGGCCAGGACGCCGGGGTGGGTGGGCGCCGCGCCGCCGCTGAACCCCTCGATGTCCTGAATGGGGTGCTGCAGCTCGTGGGCGACGACCTCGTTCCACTCGCTGGGCTCCAGCCGGGAATTAAGATGCATCACGTGGTTTTCGGGGTCGTAGCGGCCCCGCTTGTCGAGGGGCGCATCGAACCACTCGACCTTGAGCTTGCTCATCAGGTCGGGATAAGCGCGCCGCAGATCGGGGTGGTGGACGCGGACCTTGCTGGTCCTCGGGTCCACCTTCACGTCGAGCAGATGATCGGAAATCTCGTACTTCCACTCGCCGTCGAAGCCCTTCATCCAGCCGGTTGACTGGCGCACCGCCTCCGGGTCGGCCCCGCCCGCGATCAGGTTCTTGGCCTGCTGCAGCAGTTGCAGGTTGGCGGTCTTCGACTTGACCCCGCCGAAGATGCCCAACGCCCCCGCCGGGGCGGCCCCAGGGATCAGGTGGGGGTTGAGGCCGCCCGCCACGGCCCCCAGGCGCGAGCGGCCGCCGCTCTCGACGGTCGGCAGCAGGGGCTGGTCGAGGTCGTCGCCGCGCATCAGGGCCAGGGTCGGCTCGGCCCCGGCTTTGGCCCCCTGGGCCAGCCAATCGGCGGCCTCGCCCGCCCCGGTCGCCAGATTGCGGCCCGAGCGGCGCAGGTATTCGCCGAGCTGGTCGAATAGCCCAGGGCTAGGCGGGGGCTTGTTGTCGAGCAGGCTCATCAGCGGTTGCCCATCAGATAGTCGAGCAGCATCTTCAGCTTCTCGCTCATCGACATGCCGTCGAGTTTCTGCTGGAAGTCGGGCTCCTGGTCGGGGATGCCCACCTCGGCCGCCGTCTTGGGCCGGGTGAAACGGGCATCGGCGTTGCGCCGCGCCCAGGCGTCGAGCTGGGCCTTTTCAGCATCTCTCGCCTCCCTGATGCCGGGGATGCTGTCTTGCCATTGCAGGGTCGGATTGTACGCCCTGTCATCGGGCGATCCGGGTGGGATCGGCTGCGGATAGGCGAAGGCGTCGGGGTAGGGCGCGCCCTCGGGCAAGGCGGGCGGTTGGGCGGATCTACGGCCCAGCAGCCCGACCCAGGGGTGAACCGGGTCATTGGCGGGCTGGCGCTCCCAGGTCCCGCGATACTCGTCATCCAGCAAGCCCATCAGGCGGATCCCTGGGGCTGCATCTGGGCCTGGGTAAGTTGCGTCTGCTGCTTCATCGCCTCGCGGTCGCGGTCCACCTGGGCGCGGATACCGGCCATATCGACCTGCGCGCCGTATTTCATTTCCAGCTCGCGGGCGCGCAGCGCAATGTCGGCGTCCAGCTTGTCGCGCGCCAGATCGTCCTCGCGCTTCATCTTCTCGGCTGCCAGCGCCAGCTTGCCCTGCTCGACCTGCGCCTGAACCTGGATCATCATGATATTGGGGTCGGGCTGCGGCGGCTGCTGCTGCTGGTCAGGCGGCTGCTGGCTGGGGTCTCGGAAGTAGCGGTCAACATCCTTCAGCCCGGCGATCTGAACGAGCTTGCCGAGCGTGTTGTAGTATTCCTGGGGGGTCACAAGCCCGCCGTAGCCGCCGTTCTGAATGATGCCCTCTTGCGTCGCCTGGATCTGGGCCAGGATCGCCATCTGCTCAGCCTTGTTGCCGGTCCCTAAGCCAACCTCAACGGACACGTCGTATTCGCCGTCCCACTGGCGCGGGTCCATCTCAACGAACTGGTTGCGCAGCCGGATGACGCGGGCGGATTGCTGGTATTTGGTGACCAGCCTGAGGATCAACTTGAAGGCGTGCTTCAGGCCGGTTTCCGCGAAAACGCGGGCGATCAGCTCGACGCGCTGCTGCGCCGCGGACTGGAGCGCCGCGACGCCGGTTGCGGTCTGCTGCGCCCCGCCGTTCAGAACGTCGGCGTCGATGCCCTGGCTGATCTTCGAAATGCCGCTGCGGCTTTCCAATGTCCGGTCGATGTACTCCAGCATGGGGAAGGCTTGACCGGCAACAAATGTGGTGTTTAGTTCGCCCAGCATGCCGGGGGCCTTGACGCGGACAACGCCGCCCGCCTCCGAGTTAAGTAATTCCTGGAGATTTACTTGACCGTCCACCGCCCAGGTCCTGGGTTTGTTCGCGAGGTACAAACTATTCAGGGCCTGCCGAGTAATGGCGGTTTTTATCTCCTGCAAATCCTTGATCAAATCGGCCACCGACAAGCCGTCGAGCCTGTGCGGCATCAAAATGGGGCTCAACAAGGCGAACGGCGGCTGGTCGATCTCCTCAACGTCCAGCAGGACGCTGTGGTTGGTCCCGGCCAGGGTGACTTTGAGGAATTCGGTGATGCCGTCGCCGTCGCGGTCCAGTTTCGTGAACCACTCCGTCACCTCAACCGACCTGGACGCCCGGTCGCGGCTGTCGCGGTTGATCGTCTCCAGGGTGGCCGGGTCGAAGCGATGGCTGCGCTCCGCGTTGTCGTCGTCGTCGTCGGCTGTCGGCAGATCGTCCACGATAGCCGGGTCGTAGCCCTGGGCTATCAGGTCGGACTGGCTGACCGCGCGGGTGTGGCCCTGGCCGGGATCGGCGGCCGTCTTGCAGGTGGCTAAAAAAATGTATTCCTCGGGCGGCACCGGCTCGATGCACACCTTGCCGTCCGGCTCCGAATAGGTCAGGTGGACATTGTACAGCTCTTGTACCTGCCCGTCCGGCCCCATGCCGCCATCAACCGGCTCGGCGCTGCTGATGTCAACGCCCGGTTCGTTCAGCAGAAGCTGAACCTGCCCGACCGTCAGCCCTTCCAGGGAGGCGGCGCGTCTCTTGGGCTGGTCATGCCACCAGATCTTGAGCACGCCCAGGCGGGCGATCAGGGCATCCTTGAACCATGTCGATATATTCAGGAACCCATCATTCTGCTTTGTCCAGATGAAGTTGACAAATTCAGTGGCCTGCTCCGCCATGGCCACGTCCTCGGGGCCGTGGGGCTCGAACTTGACCACCTCGTCGCTGCTGGCGAACACCTTGAGAAGCTGCGGCATCAGCCATTCGACGGTTTCCAGCACCGAGCGATCAATGACGCTGGACTGGCCCGGCTTCGACGGGAACAGGTTCTTGCCCAGGTAGTAGTCGAGGTTTTCGCGCCTAGCATCGGCCAGCGTCGCCATGTGGGATTTGGCGGCCTCGATCTCGCGGGCGCAGATCGAGCGCAGGTCGTCGTCGTCCAGGGGCCGGGGGTCATAGGGCATCTAGACGATCCATCCGGTGTCAACTTTCAGGGGTTTGCTCCAGTCGCCGCCCGCCTTGTCGAGCGCGACAGCGCCCATGCGGAAGGCGTCGGACGGGTGGGACGCCCAGTTATGAAGCGGCTTGGAGCGGAACACCTTCAGGCGCTCGTCCCAATCCTTGCGGTACTGGCGCAGCGCGTCCAGGCCGGGGCGGCACTTCTCGGCATCGAACCAGCAGCGCGGCAGCATCATGCGGACGGCATGAATGCCGTCGTCGATGGACAGGTTGGGCGCGATCTCGAACTTAATGCCGAGGTCGGCGGCGGTGTCGATGCGGGCGCGCCCCGATCCCAGCTCGCGAACCGCGATGTCATGGGGTGCCACGTGGCGGCTGTAGATGTAGGGCTTCGACTGCAACGCCTTGGCGTAGAACGGCAACCCTTCGCCGCTCGCCTCCAGGAAATCGATCACCCGGATTTCACTGTTGACGCGCTGGACGAACCAGATCGCCGTGCTATCGCCCACCCCGAGGTCCCACCATGTCTCAACCTGCTTGATCGGCTCATAGGGCACGCGGGTTATGCGGCCGTCCTCCTGCGCCTGCGTCAGCAGCGCGCCGTAGTAGGAGCCGACGACATTGGCCTCGAACGAGGTTTCATATTCCTGGTCGTACTGGTCGGGCGTCATCATGCGGCGCGCGTCGGCCAGCTCTTCCGGGTCCACGATGCCGGTCTCGCTGGCGCGCAGGCGCAGCTTGAACCATGCCGGGTCGTCCTGGGCGTCGAGCCACATTTTATGGAAGTGGTTCATGCCCTTGGGCGTGCCGAGGAAGACCGCCCAGCCCTTGCGGTCACTGAGCGCCGGGCGGATCACCTCGGCCCAGGCGCGCGGGTCGGCGTCGCCCCACTCATCCAGGCAAATGCCGTCGAAATAGTTGCCGCGCAGGCGCTCGTAGTTGTCCAGGCCGTACAAGCGGACCCGCGCGCCGTTGGGCAGGTCCACGCGCAATTCGCTCTCATGGACGGCGGCCCCCGGAATGGGGGCGGTGAAGCGTTTCAGGTAGGCCCAGGCTACGTCCTTCGCCTGGGCGTAGAGCGGCGCGCAGTAGGCGAACCGGCCATCCGGCTTGTCGCACAGCAGGGCGGCGCGGATCAGGTCGTTGATCGTGGCGACGGTCTTCCCGGCGCGGCGGTGCGCCACCATCACCGCCCAGCGCTCGGTGCGGTCATGCAGCGGCATGAACTGCGGGCGCGGAGCGTAGGGGATGGTTATTCTTTGGATGCTTCCCACGCGACCACCAGCTTGCTGCCGTCAGGCCCGGTGTGGGCCACCTCGGTCTTTTCCTTCCAGCCCATGCGGCTCTTGGTCCACCAGATGGCGGCTGTCGTGTTGCCTTCCTTGGTGGCTTGGCGGAACAAAGTTTCCGCGATCTTGGCGTTGGCCTCGATCACGCCGAGGTCGAGCTCGTCGCGGTAGTGCTTGCGCAGGCTCTCGTCATGAATGCCGATCACGCGCGCGATGTCGTGCTGCGGCACGCCGTAGGCGGACATGGCCTTGACGGTGGCGCGCTGCTGGTCGGTCGGGACGTGGGGCGGTCTGCCGCCCTGGTTCTTGGCGTCTTCAGGCGGATAGTAGACGGGCATTCCGTCCTCGTCGGTTTTCACGCGGAAATCTCAGCGGGTTGGTGTTGTTTCAGGACCATGCCGTAGTCGTTGAGGCCGCTCTCAGGCTTGGCCTCCTTGCGCAGGATCAGCCTGTTGGCCTTGAACGGGCGGTAATCGACGTGATGCTGCCAGCGGCCCCACTTGCGCGATACGCGCGTCACGTCGGGGTGCTGGCGCTGCAGGCTTTTGGCCATCTCCAGCCGCCCGTCGAAGCGGTCATTTTGCTTGTAGAGGTCATCCGTGTTGCCGCCCTTCATGACCATGGTTGTCACCTTGGCCGCCAGGAAGGCGTTGAACAGGATGGTGCAGTAGCCGTCTTTCAGGATGCGCAACGACAGGTCGGTGTCTTCGTTGTAGCGGCCGCGCCAGCGGTGCGGGATGCTGTTGGACAGCAGGATGCAGGAATAGACGCGGGTGTTCAGGTAGAACGGCGCTACCCGGCTGCCGAACTTGCGCTTGACGAAATAATCGTAGTTCAGCCCGCTCATCGGCACGTTGGCGTAGCGGTCGGTGAAGTCCTCCGCCGCGCGCAGGATCGCGCCATCGGCGACGGGCACTTTCAGGTTCTGGTTGAAGCGGTAGAAGGTCTGAATGTTGTCGTCCATGATCCAGTGCCGGGCATGGCCTTCCGCTTGTGCGTGCTCCCAGACGAAGTTGCGCGCCGGGATGCTGCCCTGGCCGAGGTTGGAGAAGGGCAGGACGATGATCTGGGCGGGGTCGATGAATGCCGCGTAGGCGTCGAACTCCTGCGGCTCGATCACGATGCGATAGGGGACGCCGATCCGCTCAAGGGCCTTGGCGGTCAGGCGGGTGTCGGCCCGGCCCTTGGAAATGATGTAGACCGGATAGCGCGGGGTCACTCGACCGCCTCTCTCGCGTCCACCGGCCCCGTGGACGCATAGCGCTTGTCGGCGACCGACACCTTGACGGCTTCGGGGTACCAGACCGATTTGGTCTTGTCGGTCAGCTTCTGGCCGATCAGCCGGGCGAAGGTTTGGCGGTCCTCGTCGCTGGCGAAATTGACGATGAGCTGGCGCACCGGGCGCTGGTCCTCGTGGGTGTATTCCGGCATGCCCTCCCAGGCTTCGGCCGGGTCCTCGAAGCTCTGGGCCTCAAAGGCGTCGGTCTCGCCGATCAGGCTGGCGGTCTCCAGTTCCGTGAAGCCGGTCAGGCCGAGGTCGAAGGAGGATGCTTCCAGCTCGGCCAGCTCGGCTGCGAGCTTATCGAGGTCCCACCCGGCGTCGAGCGCCAGCTTGTTGTCGGCGAGGATGAGGGCGCGCTTCTGGGCCTTGGTCAGGTGGCGGAAGCGGATGCACGGCACCTTGTCGATTTGCAGCGTGGCCGCCGCCATGACCCGGCCGTGGCCCGCGATGATGCCGCCCAGCTCATCGACCAGGATCGGGTTGGTCCAGCCGAAGGCTTCGATGCTGGCCGCGATCTGCGCGACCTGGGCGTGACTGTGGGTGCGGGCGTTGTCAGCGTAGGGGGTCAGGGCTTCCAGGGGCAGGTATTCGATGGCGAGGGGCGTCATGCTGTCCCATGAAAAAACCCGCTCCCAGGTCCGGGGCGGGTTGAGTTGTCTGTCTGCTCGGGCAAAAGGAGGAAGCCGCAGTCTACATCAAGGACAAGTATCCACGATGGGCCATCGGTACACTACAACCTTGGGCTGGTCAAGCCCCTTGCTAGCCTTCGGGCTACTCCGGTTCCGCCTCCCAGTTCTCCAGGAACTCGGATCGCGGCGCGACCCAGGGCCTGCCGCCCAGGATCGAGCGGTAGACCACGAGCGGCTCGGCGGTGCCGCGCATCAGGGCATCGTCGTGGACGACCCGGAAGAGCTGGCCGCTTTTCTTATGGCGAAAAACGCCGCCGGTCTCGGTGCCCGCGCGGGCGCGGTTCAGGTCGGCTCTCGTGCGGCGCAGGCGCTGGCGCAGGCGCTTGGTGCGGGCCTTCAGCTCCTCGCTCATTCCGGGATGCCGAAGCTGTCCGCGAGACTGTCCAGACCGTATCTGAGTACCTCCAGGGTCGAGGTCGGGTTGCGGCCGCCGCGCTCGCGGGCGAAGCGGTCGGCGGTCCAGTCGAGGCAGCAGACATGGAAGACCAGCGGCCACAGGCGCGGCCCGACGTTGATCCGGGCCGTCTCGTAGGCGCGCACCGCCTGGACCTGGGCGTCGCCCATGCCGCCCGGTGTCCAGGCCGACGAGGCGGCGTCGCCGGTCCTGGCCCCCTCGACGCCGAGCGCCCAGGCCCGGTAGAGCAGTTCGGCGGCGCGGACCTGCCGCAGGGTGAGCTGGCCGCGCCGCTTGTAGCGCTCGACGGCCGGTTGGGCGCGCAGGCCGCTCTCGATGACGTGGCCCGAGCTGGTGACGGCCCTGGCCTCGACCACCAGGGGGCCGTGCAGTTGCCGTTGGACGAACTCCGGGAAGCTCTTCGCCACGGGCTTGCCCTCCAGGGAGCCGCCAGGAGCGTATGGGGCGCGTTTGAGGGCGTCCTGGCTACTCACCCCCCGGAAACTCGATCACCGACACGGACGAGCTTCCTCCGGGCTTGTAGCCGCAGTACAGGCCGACGATGCGCGCCACCGTTTTGCAGAAGTCGCCGGGCGACTGGCCCAGGTCCATGCCCTGTTTGATCGCCGCCGTGATCGTGACGTACTGGATCAGCTCGGCCGGGTAATTTTCCAGCAGTAATTTTATTTCGGCCTCCAGCAGGCGGCGGACCTCCAGCAGGTCGGCGTGCATCTCGTCGTCTCCGACCTCGGACATTTTCTTGCGCATCATGCCGACACCTCCTCCAGGTAAGGGGCGAGCGCTTCCAGGCCGGTGGACGTGATCCGGACGTGATCGTTGTAGCCGAACAGCCAGCCCTTCTCCAAGGCGACGATCAGCGCCGGTCTGTCAGGCCCCCGGTTGATCTTGAAGCCTTCATGGCCGTGGCGCTGGTAGACGCCGTAGAGCGCGGCCAGGGCCTCGCGCTCGTTGGGTCGGCGGGG
>Ga0209984_1000003_pt1:12500-25989 | contig 25989 bp, 14 predicted proteins | sample InoplaM2SPM_FD_187591 | JGI IMG/M metagenome (GOLD analysis project Ga0209984, IMG submission 187591) | Arabidopsis thaliana rhizosphere microbial communities from the Joint Genome Institute, USA, that affect carbon cycling - Inoculated... | ecosystem: Host-associated > Plants >...
GGGAGTAGGGCCCTCCATGGCATCAGGTAACCATACATGAAGAGGAAATTGTGCGGATTTAGCAATAGGACCTACAAATAATAGAAATGCACACAAAGTAAGGAATAAGAGATTTACTCTATTATTTAAAATTAAATTATTGAATATTTCGAACAAATCCTGAAATTCAAAACTGCCAGTTATCCAATAAAGACCTAAAATTCCTAATAATAAACCAAAATCCCCTACACGATTAGTTACAAAAGCTTTTTGACAAGCATTCGCTGCAATAGGTCGTGTGAACCAAAAACCTATTAATAAATACGAACACATTCCAACTAATTCCCAAAAAAAATAAACTTGGATCAAATTAGAACTAGTAACTAATCCTAACATTGAAGTATTAAAAAAACCCATATAAGCAAAAAATCTCAGGTATCCTTGATCATGCGACATATAATTGTCACTATAAATCAGAACCAAAATCCCAACAGTTGTAATTAATATTGACATAATAGAAGTAAGTGGATCGATAAAGTAACCGAACTCAAAAGAAAATTCATTATTTATGGTCCAAGACCATACATTTTGATGAATGCAACTTAGAAAAATTTGTTGAATAGATAGATAGATTGAAAAGATCATAACTATACTTAACAAAAAAATACTAAGAAAAGTCCACATGCGGCGAAGGTTTTTTGTTGCTGTCGGAAAAAGGAGAAGTCCAACTCCTAGTAAAATAGGTACTGGAAGTGGAATGAAAGGGATGATCCATGAATATTGATATGTATGTTCCATAAAATAAAAAATCCTTTTTATTTTATTCTTAATTTTATTTTTTCTTATTCACTGGTTTGTATATATATATTTTTTTTTCAAAGGGGACAATAAAAAAGCACGCGATTTCAAACCTAAATAGAAATGTTTTCGAATTAATATAATCCTTCATAAATCTTTGAAAAGCAATATATATTCAAATAAAAAAATTAGAAATGATTAAAAAATATTACTAAGTTACTGTCAAAAGATTTTATTTGTCTTTTTTTATTACTACTAAATAAAATTTTATTGTGATTTTATGCAAATACAGAAAAAGTGAATTATAATTCCATATTACAATAATTTATATACATATATTAAGAATAGAACAAAGATTTCCACGACAAAAAAAAACTTAATATTAATTATATAAAAAAAGCTTGACCTAAAACAAAGTTATTTGAGTTTGATTATTTAGGATTGTTAAGGAATGGATTTTCATCGTGGAATTTAGTGATTGTCTTTCAGTACACTAAGTGAGCTTTTTTTATTTATATTTTTTAAGAAAGATTACTATAATGATATGTTTTTTTTACATATGATGTGAAGAAATATTATAATTTTTTTATAATATAAGCTATCAGTATAGATTATTTAAATGAGTACTCTCATACGGATTTCAAACGTTAAAAAAAAAAGTTGGGTTTGAAACTTTTGAATGTCTTTTTTGTTTTGAAAATAATATATAATAAAATTTGAAAGAAAAAAACTCGTACGGAGTACGAAAGAATAAAATAATAAATGTCTTTGACATCCAATTATACCACTGAAATTTTTTTTCATTTTTGAATGGCAGTTCCAAAAAAACGTACTTCTATCTCGAAAAAGCGTATTCGTAAAAAAATTTGGAAAAGGAAGGGATATTGGACATCGTTGAAAGCTTTTTCATTAGGGAAATCACTTTCTACAGGTAATTCAAAAAGTTTTTTTGTACAGCAAAATAAATAAAAAACACTATAATAATTAGAATTAGCCTAACTTAAAAACCAATTTGTTTAAATACATCTAAAAAAAATAGGAAGCAAAAGAAGAAAAAAAGACAATATATAGATAAAATATATAAAAAATAAAGGTTCGCATTTTTTTAGTTCCAAAAAGGGGATTCGTATTGTTCCCATCACTACCTTGAGACAATAATAAAAAAAGATCTTTTATTTCCTCTTAATGAGGAAATAAAAGATCTTGAAATTAATTACTTTAAGTGAGCAAAAAATCTTATGTTTGTACAATATAAAAAGATACATCAAAAAAAATATTTTGATAATTTTTTTGATTTCTCTTGAGCAATTAGGAAAATCTAATTTTATTTAAAATTGCTAAGGATTTTGAAGAAGTTTTTATTTTTCGAAAAAGCATTTTTTTATCAATTTTTTTTCATATAAATGAAAAAAAATGATAAAGAGCATTTAGAGTTTTGTCTTTGGGTTGAAGTTCCAACTACTTTAATTTAGTTACATTTTTCATTGTATTCTCGAAAAAAATATAAAGGACAAAAAGTCAATTGAAATAATTTTAAAAATCAATTGGAAATTTTAATAAATTGGCTTCTTTATTTAAATTTTAATCTCGACGATTGAATCAAAACTTGTTAATATTGTTTTGAACAAGTTGCCGCTATGGTGAAATTGGTAGACACGCTGCTCTTAGGAAGCAGTGCTAGAGCATCTCGGTTCGAGTCCGAGTAGCGGCATAAGATCTTCTAAAAGAGATATTATAAGTTTTATAATCAAAATAATACCCGACTTTTTTCTAAAATCGGGTAAAACCTAGTATTAATTTATTAATTTTTAACAAATTTTTTATGATTTTTTCAATTTTAGAGCATATATTAACTCATATATCTTTTTCGGTCGTTTCAATTGTGCTGACAATTTATTTTTTAACTTTATTAGTTAATTTAGATGAAATCATAGGATTTTTTGATTCATCAGATAAAGGAATCATAATTACGTTTTTTGGTATAACAGGATTATTATTAACTCGTTGGATTTATTCAGGACATTTTCCATTAAGTAATTTATATGAATCATTAATTTTTCTTTCGTGGGCTTTTTCAATTATTCATATGGTTTCCTATTTTAATAAAAAACAACAAAATAAGTTAAACACAATAACTGCGCCAAGTGTTATTTTTATTCAGGGTTTTGCTACTTCAGGTCTTTTAAACAAAATGCCTCAGTCTGCAATATTAGTACCAGCTCTCCAGTCCCAGTGGTTAATGATGCACGTAAGTATGATGATATTAGGCTATGGCGCTCTGTTATGCGGATCATTATTATCAATAGCTCTTCTAGTGATTACATTTCGCAAAGTCGGACCTACTTTTTGGAAAAAGAATATAAAAAAAAATTTTTTATTAAATGAATTATTTTCTTTTGATGTACTTTACTACATAAATGAAAGAAATTCTATTTTACTACAACAAAACATTAATTTTAGTTTTTCTAGAAATTATTATAGGTATCAACTGATTCAACAATTAGATTTTTGGAGTTTTCGTATTATTAGTCTTGGATTTATCTTTTTAACCGTCGGCATTCTTTCAGGAGCTGTCTGGGCTAATGAGACATGGGGTTCATATTGGAACTGGGACCCAAAAGAAACTTGGGCATTTATTACTTGGACTATATTCGCAATTTATTTACATATTAAAACAAATAGGAATGTTAGGGGTATAAATTCTGCAATTGTGGCTTTGATCGGTTTTATTTTAATTTGGATATGCTATTTTGGCGTCAATCTTTTAGGAATAGGTTTACATAGTTATGGTTCATTTACATCGAATTAAAGTAACAAATAAGAAGGAATCGAAATCTAAATAAAAAAATAAAAAAATAGCATCTATATCTAACTTCATATAAGTTAAGAAATCTCATTTAGTTTTAGTAGTAAATCATAAAGAACCTTTTGAATCAAGTAGTACAATGATTCAAAAGGTTCTCACAATACAAAGACCAAAGACTTCTGATTACAATTCACTTTAATGCTTTTTTTTTTCCTGAAAACTATCCATAAAAATAATTAGATAAAATGGATTCGACCTTGTCACTTGCTAATGAGAGCACAAAATCAGGATAAATCCCAATACCAATTATGGGTAAAAGAATAGAGATTGAAAGAAATAACTCTCGGGGTCCAGAATCAAAAAAAGAAAAGTTTTTGATATTAATTAACTTGTATCCATAGAACATTTGGCGTAACATAGATAATAAATATATAGGAGTTAATATCATTCCAATTGCCATTACAAAAATAATGAAAATTTTGGAAATTAAGAAATATTTTTGGCTGGTAATTATTCCAAAAAAAACAATGAATTCTGCAATAAAACCACTCATGCCCGGCAATGCAAGGGAAGCCATCGATAAAATAGTGAACATTGTAAATATTTTTGGAATGGAGATAGCCATTCCACCCATTTCATCAAGATAAACAAGCCTAATTCTATCATAACTCGTTCCTGCCAAGAAAAAAAGTGCAGCGCCAATAAATCCATGAGAAATTATTTGTAAAATAGCTCCATTAAGTCCAGGATCCGTTATAGAACTAATACCTATAATTATAAAACCCATATGAGATACAGAAGAATAGGCTATTCTCTTTTTTAAATTACGTTGACCGGGAGATGTTGAAGCTGCATAAATTATTTGGATTGTACCGACTACCAACAACCAAGGAGAAAACATAGAATGAGCGTGGGGTAATAATTCCATATTGATTCGAACCAACCCATAGGCTCCCATTTTTAATAAGATTCCAGCGAGAAGCATACAGGTACTGTAATGTGCCTCACCGTGGGTGTCAGGTAACCAAGTATGTAAAGGTATAATCGGTGATTTGACGGCAAAAGCAATAAGAAATCCAATATAAAATAGTATTTCAAGTGTAACAGGATAGGATTTATTAGCTAAGAGTTCTAAATTTAATGTTGGTTCGTTCGAACCATATAAACTTATACCTAAAACTCCTATTAATAAAAAAATAGAACTTCCTGCCGTGTACAAAATAAATTTTGTAGCCGAATACAGACGTTTCTTTCCACCCCACATGGATAAAAGTAGATAAACGGGAATTAATTCTAATTCCCACATGATGAAAAAAAGTAGAAGATCCCGAGAAGAAAATGATCCTATTTGACCGCTGTACATTGCTAACATCAGGAAATGAAAAAATCGGGAATCCCGAGTAACTGGAAAAGCCGCTAAAGTGGCTAAAGTAGTAATAAATCCCGTCAGTAAAATAGTTCCTATAGAAAGTCCATCTATTCCCATTCTCCAGTAAAAATCAAAAAAATCGATCCATTTATAATCTTCGGACAGTTGAATTAATGGATCGTCCATTTTAAAATTATAACAAAAAGCGTAGGTCGTTAGAAGAAGTTCTAAGATGCAAATGCATATAGTATACCATTTATTGACTTTATTTCCCCTATGCGGGAGAAATAACATTAATGAACCAGCAGATATTGGAAAAACAACAATTATTGTTAACCAAGGAAAATCATTCGTGGTAAAGACAAGATACACCAGGTCCAAAGAACGCGTACTCAAAAAAAATATATAAATAAAAAATTTTTAACTTTTTTGAGTACGAGTACTTGTCAATAAAAAAAATAAAATGTATTCCAAATTTATTCAAATGAGGTTTTCGGTAACGTATCAATAAGCTAGACCCATACTTCGAGTTGTTTCATGCCATAAATAAACTCGAACGCTCAAAAAATCCGTTGGACAGGCGGATTCACATCTCTTACAACCAACACAGTCCTCGGTTCTTGGAGCAGAAGCTATTTGCTTAGCTTTACATCCATCCCAAGGTATCATTTCTAATACGTCTGTAGGGCATGCTCGGACACATTGAGTACATCCTATACAAGTATCATAAATTTTTACTGAATGTGACATAGGATCGATAGTTTTTTGAATGTCATAAATTTTCAATCTAGTAAACTTCTAACTGAATGGTATATTAAAATACTAGATGAAGCAATGATTTCCTTTAATAGAATTTTTGTAATGAATTTTGGCTCAATTCATAAAAAATGGGGCTAAAATACTTTGATTTCTTAGATTTTTACAAATAGAATCTCGTAGGTCATAACTTATCATATATGCAAATTTCAATCTATAATTTTTTTAGTTATGTTACTTATTTAATAAGGTCGATTGGTTTATGCGAATTGATTTTCTGTTACGATAAATTGACGAGACTATAGCTAATCCAATAGCTGCTTCAGCGGCTGCAATTGCTATAACAAAAATGCAGAAAATTTCCCCTTTTAGTTGGGAATTATCAAAAAAATCAGAAAATGTTACGAAATTCATATTAACTGCATTGAGTATAAGTTCAAGACACATAAGAGCCCTAACCATATTTCGACTTGTGATCAATCCATAAAGACCAATCAAAAATAAATAGGCACTCAAAACAAGTACATGTTCGAGTATCATTCAGCAACTCCTTATCAATTTTGATTCATTTCAATATGAAAAATAATTCACCGGATTCCATCAACTAGAATATAACAAAAAAGTACGAATAAAAAAAATATTTAGGTAAAAAAAATTTTCAAATATATATCAAATACAAATATATATCAAATATAAAAATTGATCCTTAAAATATGAAATAGTATTCAATCAAATTTAATTGAATGAACGGAAAAAATCATAACATACACAAAGTTTTCTTTGGTCTTTAATAATTTAGAACATTTTTTATTGACGAGCCACAGAAATTGCACCTATCAAAGCAACTAAAAGAATTATTGAAATGAGTTCAAATGGCAGAAAAAAATCTGTTGATAAATGAATTCCTATTTGTTGACTATTACTTATTAAATCTTGCTCTAGAATCTGGTTTAATTTTGTAGTCCAAATAACCCCGTACCATGACGTATCGAGAATAGTAGACATTAATAAAAAAAGAATAGTTGTACAAACCAACGAAGTAATCCCATTCCCAATGGTCCACAGATTGAAATCTGTGGAATATTCTGAATCATTCATGAACATCACAGCAAATATGATTAAAACATTTATGGCCCCCACATAAATAAGGAGTTGTGCAGCAGCTACAAAATGGGAATTTGATAGAATATACAATAAAGATATACAAACAAGAACAAATCCTAAGGAAAAGGCTGAAAATATTGGGTTGGGAAGTAATACCACTCCCAGACCCCCTACTAGAAGACCGGATCCCAGAAAAACTAAAAGAAAATCATGTATTGGTCCAGGCAAATCCATTATATTATTAAAATAAGAAAAAATCGAAATCCTTTTCATGACCTTATTAATTTAACCAGGAAATTTGTTTTTTATATGTTTCTAAATAGAGTGAAATTAGAATCTAATGGATATGAATTGATGTAGATACAATTATTAGTATTAGGCTGTTTTCTCTTTTTTTTTTTCTAAAGTGTATTTTCAACCTATCAATTTCAAGAAAGTAATTACGAATATATTATATTAAAAGAATGTGCCTTAATACTTAATATTATTATTATTATATAAATACAATACAAGTTTTTAATTAAATTCTTTATATAAATATAATTCAACAACTTGGAATTCTTTTTTTAATCAAATTAAAGGGTTTACCCCATTTTTTGTTTGAGGTGAATTCCAAATTGTTCGAATAGTGTAATCGTCAATTACTGACATTGGTAAACGACCCAAAGCTATTTGATTATAATTCAATTCGTGACGATCATAAGTGGAAAATTCATATTCTTCAGTCATTGACAAACAATTTGTTGGACAATACTCAACACAATTACCACAAAATATACAAATTCCAAAATCAATACTGTAATTAAGCAATCGTTTTTTTCGAATATTAGTTTCCAATTTCCAATCAACAACAGGCAAATCTATAGGACATACTCGAACACATACTTCACAAGCAATGCATTTATCAAATTCAAAATGGATTCGACCGCGGAAACGTTCCGATGTTATTAATTTTTCATAGGGATATTGAATAGTTACAGGTAAACGATTTGTGTGGGATAAGGTAATCATGAAACCTTGACCAATATACCTTGCAGCTCGTAGGGTTTGTTGACCATAATTCATGAACCCGGTTATCATAGGAAGCATATTGTAATTATCTCTGAATAATTTTATCTTTGTTTCTGTCTCTTGTTTAAAACAAATAATGAATATATTAGATTCATTTTAAATTTAGAGTGAAAAGAGTTGGAAAGAAGTGGTTAATAATAGATTACCAAGGGAAATAGGTAAAAGAAATTTCCATCCAAGATTTAATAGTTGATCCATTCTTAGCCTAGGTAAAGTCCATCTTGTTGCGATAGAAACGAACAAAAACAAATAAGTTTTAGCTAATGTAATAAAGATACCAATTGTTGTTCCAAAAATTTGATCCCTTTGAAATAGCTCCAGAATAGATATATACGGAATAGAAATATTCCAACCGCCTAAGTATAGAACTGTTACAAATAATGAGGAAATTAATAGATTTAGATAAGAAGCAACGTAAAATAAACCAAATTTTATACCTGAATATTCAGTTTGATAACCTGCTATTAATTCTTCTTCCGCTTCTGGTAAATCAAACGGTAACCTCTCGCATTCTGCTAGGGAAGAAATTAGAAAAATGATAAAACCTATAGGTTGACGCCACAAATTCCATCCCCAAAAACCATATTTTGATTGTGCCTCAACTATATCAACTGTACTTAAACTGTTAGATAATCCTAGTCGGCGAGAACATTACTATTTTCACCGCTATTTCAGAACCGTACATGAGGTCTTGGCCTCATACGGCTCCTCGGGGGCCATAAATAAATCTAAGGACCAGATTATAATTTAGATGGATATGATGTGTTCTAAAATGGATTAAATATATCTGGGGTCCCGAATTATACCAATGGAATTCTGTCTGCTCAAATTCTAAGAATAAAAAACGCGCTTCGGAATTCATCTCACCCCTTTACAAATTTGAATTTCTATTTGTTGAGTAATAACTTAACCCTTTAATAAAAAACTCCTAAAAAAAAAAAGTATTTAAGCCCATCGTGGTTTTCGATTACGAAAAATAATTAGACATCCTATTTTTTTATTATTCATGACAGAAATTCGATTTTATTTTCGAAATATATGAAAAAAAAAAGAGCCTTGTTTCGTTCCTATTCTTCTTTCTTTTTTAGAAAAAAGTTGGTAGACTTATAAAAAATAAAGGATTATTTCGTTTCTGATAGTCATTACATTTGTCGGTGGATAGGAGCATACTCTGAATCGGAATCTTGGGGAGTACTGTCTGATCATTTCTACTAATTTAAAGCCCCAATTAACCTTCTTTTTTTTATCTTATGTTAGGCCTAAATATCCTTTTCAATTTGGTTAATCTCTATTACAAATTCTTTGTGTATTTTGGTGTTTCTAACCATCCACTCACTTTTACCTAATTGCCGCTCACTTTGTAATACATGTATGTTAATCTATATAACTGATAGTGAAAACGTCATCCGGTTACCGGTTAATATATTTAACCCGCTTCAAGTCAGGATGACTAATCAACCAACCTTGGGGTAAAGTGATTCTTACACTTATGTTTATTTCCGTTTAACCTTTGTACATAGGAAATGAGACTCATTTTTCGTTTTACTGCAAATTTCAGAGCAGTTTTTTTTTCACTCATATATAACTATCAAATTCCTTTTATTAATTATTTCGATTAATTCGAAAGATAAATATATATTCCGTTTTTTAACTGATTCGTCTAGAAGAAACGGAATAGTAAAAATAAACGTTTCTGTTTCAACGAATCGCACGTAGAGATATTGATAAAACACATAGAGTTAATGGTATTTCATAACTAATCGATTGGGCAGCAGCTCGCAGACCACCTAAAAAAGAATATTTATTATTTGATCCATATCCTGACATAAGAAGTCCAATAGGAGCAATACTTGAGATGGCAATCCATAAAAAAATACCGATATTGAGATCCGCTAAAACAAGGTGATTGCTAAAGGGAATTACTGAATAACTTAGTAAAATAGAGATAACTGCTATAGATGGTCCAATACTAAATAAAGGAGTATTTCCTCTAGATGGACGAAGATTTTCTTTGAAAAGTAGTTTTGTCCCATCGGCTAGAGCTTGAAGAATTCCCAACGGGCCGGCGTATTCAGGTCCAATACGTTGTTGTATCCCTGCAGATATTTCTCTTTCTAACCACACAATTACTAGTACACCTGTTATGATTCCCAATACAAGAGAAAATATAGGGACAAATATCCATATGAGTCCATAGACCTCTTTTAAAGATTCCAATTTAACAAAAGAATTTATAGTTTGGACTGCTGTTGCATAAATTATCATTTTAACGATCAACTTCTCCCATAATTATATCTATGCTACCGAGTATCGTCATAATATCAGCCAATTTCATTCTTTTAACTAGTTCAGGAAGAATTTGCAAATTAATAAAACCCGGTGGTCGTATTTTCCATCTCCAAGGAAAACCGCTTTGATCTCCTATGAGAAAAATTCCCAACTCCCCTTTTGGAGCTTCAACTCTTACATAAAGTTCTTGTTTTGATAATTCAAAAGTAGGAGAAGGTTTTTTACTAATGAATCGATATTCAAAATCATTCCATTCTGGATTCCTTTTTCTATCAAAGCCCCTGCTTTCTAAATTCTCATAGGGACCCCCTGGAAGTCCTTCCAGAGCCTGTTGAATAATTTTTATGGATTCTGTCATTTCGCTAAGTCGTACTAAATAACGAGCTAATGAATCTCCTTGTTTTTGCCATTGAATTTCCCATTCAAATTCATCGTAAGACTCATAACGATCAATTTTACGAAGATCCCATGGTATTCCGGATGCGCGTAGCATTGGTCCGGATAAACCCCAATTTATTGCTTCTTCCCCACCAATAATCCCAACTCCTTCAACCCGTTCTAAAAAAATAGGATTTCGTGTAATGAGTTTTTGATATTCAACAACCTCTGTTAAAAAATAATCACAAAAATCCAAGCATTTATCTATCCAACCATAAGGTAAATCAGCCGCTATTCCTCCAATACGAAAAAAATTATGCATCATTCTCATACCGGTGGCAGCTTCGAATAGATCATATACAAATTCTCGTTCTCTGAAAATATAGAAAAAGGGAGTCTGTGCACCAATATCTGCCATAAAAGGGCCGAGCCATAACAGATGAGAAGCTATACGACTCAATTCCAGCATAATTACTCTGATATAGCTGGCCCTTTTAGGAACTTGAATATTTCCCAATTGTTCTGGTCCATTTACTGTTATTGCTTCTGTAAACATAGTAGCTAAATAATCCCATCGCGTTACATACGGTAAATATTGTATAATTGCTCGGTTTTCTGCAATTTTTTCCATTCCTCTGTGTAAATAACCTAATATGGGTTCACAGTCAACAACATCCTCACCATCTAGAGTAACAATTAAGCGAAGAACACCATGCATGGATGGGTGGTGAGGTCCCATATTGACTATCATAAGATCTTTTCCTGTAACTGGTCTCTTCATAAGTTTTTCCTTGATTCGTTCTGGCATGAATTAGATTTCTGAATAAAGAAGTTTATCAAAAAATTCAAGATCTAAAAAATTCACTAATTCACAATTTTTGAATTTAACGAGTTTTTAATTCCCGAATATTCAACTGATTAATTAATTCTTTATAACGTACTCTATTTTTTTTTGACAAATAAGCCAGCAGTCGTTGACGTTTTCCCAGAATTTTTCGTAGACCCCGCTGAGATAAATAATCTTTTCTGTGCAATTCCAAATGTGAAGTAAGTCTTCGTATCTTATTAGTGAAACTAAATACTTGAAATTCAACGGATCCCCTGCTTTCTTCTTTTTGTTCTTCAAATGAAATGACTATATTTTTTATCATAAAAAGAAATCCTTCCCCTTTTAATATGAATTGAAAGATATTAATTTTACTGATCAGTAATAATAATGGTAGTTTTTTTGTACAAGGATCTTAATTTAATTATCAACCTCTTAATTCTTCATTTTAGAAAAAAATCTAAATTTAGATCTCAAAAAGAAGGATTCTGTTAATTTATTTATGAATCCGCTATAATTGGTATCTATGTGATTGATTAAATTAATCTCATGTATAAAGATTTAATTTAAAACAATCCCTCATATTTGTGCATATAGTTGTTTTCATATACCGTAACTTATTATATATAGTAAAAAGTATTTATGATTAAGGAATTGGAAATCGCGTATACATGCGTATTCTTATCATACTGAAATGATTTCCGTTAGTAGTATTAAACCAATAGCGATTCATACAAGCTAAATCTTCTAATTTAAAATTGGGCCAAAGAAAGGATTTTAAATTAATTAAGTTATTTTTATCCTTATCAAGATCAAGATCTTTCTTTTTATGCAAAACGGTGGTCAAGTTTTGAATATTCTTATCAAATCTTGAATTTGTATCCCTAGCATTTTTTTTTTTTAAGTTGAAACAAATTAGAATTCGAAATTCTCTACGTCGTTTAGGGGATAGAATTTTTTCAGGGACAAAGAAATCATAATTATTTTTTTTTTTATTTACAGTTTTGTTTTGATATTTTGTAATGGATTTTTCAAAAAATTTTTTATTAATATAGCTTTTTTTTTTGTATCTTTTACTTATTTTGTGTTTATTTTTATGAACCAATGAAATACCTATGGTTCTATATATAATAAGTTGTCCATCGTTTTGTACAGACAAACGCACAGGTTCAATAATCAATATTCCTTTTTTCATTAATTTTGCAAAAGTGAAATTTTTCTCAATCATTAGAATGTCTAGGCTCATCTCTCCTCTTTCAATAGAAGATACCGCTATTTCGTTTGGATTGTTTAGTCTAACCAAGAGACAGTATACTTTTACATTATTGAGAATTTTTTGATTAAAAAAACAATTCCATCGCAATTGAAAACGCGAATATCTTGTCAGAAATAAATCAAGTTCCGCTTCTGTATTACTTTTGTATTGTTTTTTATTTTTACGTTTTTTTATTGTTGATTCTGCAAAATTTTCTTCAATATTTTTTTCTTGGTTTAATCGAGCTGCTTCGGGATTTCTTTTTGTTTCTTTATCTGATTCAAGTTCTACTTGACCGGCCGATTCTTTTTCTTCTTTATTCAGATTATAAAATCGAAGGGATTCTTTTTCATTTGATGGTATAAAACCTTTTTTCTTTCGAATGATCTTTTTATTAACATTTATGTTTTCATTAAAATTTAAAAGAAGTAATTTGATTGGTATGACCCATGGTTTCATTTTATATGTACTAGAAAATAAGAAAAATTCCGGAAAGAAAAAAAATTCAAAATTTGTTATACGCTGATTTAGTATTTCTTCATTCATTCCCATCCAATCAAAAAAGTTTCTTTTTTTATTAGCAAGATCCGTCTGCGTTATTTTATCAATTTTTTGATAATTCTGAACTTTAGTATTAATATATTTTTTTTTACTCTTAGTATCAACCCAAGGCTCAATAGTTACTTTTTTTGTAAACCAAAAGTTAAGAATTCTCCAATCCAAATATTTTCTATGCCGAATTTCCCCCATACCCCGAATATTATATTTTTCTAGAAAAGAAGAGACTAAACAATTATCTAGGGCAATGCCTATAGACATGTCAAAATTTTTTTCTGTAGAATGAATAGATTTATAGCA
>Ga0209984_1000009_pt1 | contig 18497 bp, 13 predicted proteins | sample InoplaM2SPM_FD_187591 | JGI IMG/M metagenome (GOLD analysis project Ga0209984, IMG submission 187591) | Arabidopsis thaliana rhizosphere microbial communities from the Joint Genome Institute, USA, that affect carbon cycling - Inoculated... | ecosystem: Host-associated > Plants > Roots >...
ATGTTAGAGGATCATTATTTGGATCAGTCGCTATAAGAGTAATGCCAACCGGAGTGTTCTTAACAGTAGAAACAGATTGGCTTTGGGCAATCGGTGGCGAGTTGGCACCAAACGGAAGATATAAGACCTGCTCTCCTGTGTTAAAGGACGTGCCAGCAAATGCATTTGCTTGTTCTGTGGCGGTAAGGTCATCATTCCAAGCCCGTACTTCATCAATATCTCCGATAAAGAAGTTGGTTGTTGGAGGTGTCACACGGGAGTTGGCTGCTACCCTTACTGGATTTGTACCAGAACTGTCAGGTGATGCACCCGATGTTGATTTGCTGCCAACCTGAACACCATCTATATACAATATGACAGTAGAACCACCGTACGTTACCACCGCATAATGCCATTGGTTATCGTTATAGGAAGTAGGAGATGTAGCGAAAAAGTCAGTACCAGAGCTTGTCTCAAATCCACCCTTTATCCTTTCCGCACTGTCCATCCATATTCCCCAGTTCATGTTCTGTCCTGAAGATTCACTGCCAAAACCACCCTTATTTACTATGACCGTATCATCTCCAAAGTTAGATGAAGTCTTAAACCAGGCTGCAGCACTAAACTGTGATAGCTTGAGTGAAGGAGAACTTGCCACGTCAAAGTAACTTGAACCCGTAGCAGCAAAGCTTGGTGCGTAGTTGTAGGAGCCACTTCCCCCACCACCTGTTTTTGTAATGCTAAAACTATCTTTGGTAGATCCTCCGCCATTTGGATAAAACCTAGCTTCAAGTTTGGCTCCGCTATTGGTTATTTTAATGTCTAGTTGGCCGAAGTAGTCATCTTGCGCACTTGCTATAAACGGCGAGCTTCCATCGATAGGAGATAAGTTGATTCCTCCCGTTCCAACTACAGCAAATATTGTTCCCTGGGGGTCGGTATAATCATTAGTATTTGTACTGGTTACTATGGGTTTTAGTGGATTGCCTGGATTGAATTTTATAGGAAATGTCCTGTGGTATTTATGATCGTGGCCTGCCAAGACAAGGTCCACTCCATATTGATCGAAAAATGGATGATAAATTTCTGCAACATCATCGTTCACAGGATTACTACTTGAGGAACGATATATCCATTGATGAATATTGACAATAATCCAGTCTATGTTTGGATTCTGAGATGCACTCTGAAGGTCATTTATAACAAAATTATACTGTGCAGAACCTGATGCATAACTAGTTCTGTCAGAATCCATTGTCAGGATGTGAACGTTGTTTAAATTATAAGAATAGTACGGGTTACCAAGATGAAAATGGTTAATGTATGTATTATAATCTTCACTATTATCGTCCTCGTGATTACCTATGTTGATTTTCGTGATGCTGTCTATTGGTTCTATATCATCGAGCCAGCATGTAGCAGTGGATCGATATGAATAATCACCTAGGGCAAGGACAAGTTCAGGACTTTTTGAATCAATATTATCAACAGTATCTTCAGTGTTTGAGTTGCAACCCCAATCTCCTACTGCACCTATATTAAAATCCGATAGGCCAGAAGCATTTTGAGTGATCAGCGATGACAATGAAAAAACTAAGATTATTGCATGAGCCAACAATACAGGGAACATAACTAATGCTGCACGCAATTTATTACTCACCGGAATTAAATTGATGATTCAGCACTCCTTTAAAAATGTACAGGCGACTACGGTCCTGACAGGGTCAGGCTTGGTCCGTATGTGTAACCGCCGGTAAGACCAGATTGTACATTGGTAAAGTCAAGATATAGGACCTGGTCTGCTGTGTTAAAGTTTGTTCCAGTAAAGGCATTTGTTACTTCTGTTGGAGTTAAATCATCCTTCCATACTCTGACTTCGTCTGCTTCGCCAGTAAAGAAGTTTGTCGGCGGAGTAACCCTCGAGTTTGCTCCTATTCGTACCGGCTTTGTATTTGAAGTTTCAGGTGCTGCGCCTGCTGTGGATTTGCTGGCTACCTGCACACCGTCTATGTATAATATTAAATTGGAGGAGCCGTCATACGTTACCACAGCATAGTGCCACTGATTGTCATTGTACTTGGTGGGAGAAGTAACAAAAAAGTCAGCACCTGTTGCTGTTTCAAATCCTACCTTTATCTGCTCGGTGCTGGACACGGATATCTGGTAATTCTGGTTTTGACCTGCGCTATCACTGCCTATGCCACCTTTATTCACTATAAAGGCTTCACTTGAAAAGTCGGTCGACGTTTTAAACCAGGTAGCTACACTGAACTGTGAGAGCTGCAATGAAGAGGTGCTTGTCACATCAAAATAGTTAGAACCAGTAGCAGTAAACCCAGGAGCATAGTTATAGCCTCCCGACCCAGGATTATTCACCGCAATGCTCACCGTAGCTATATTACTGTCAACGGTACCATCGTTTGCTTTAAATGTGAAACTGTCAGGCCCTGTGTAATCAGTAGCCGGCGTATAGGTACGGCTAGCTGTTGTACCTGCTGTTATGGTACCGTGTGCTGGCTGTGTCACTATGGAATATGTTAGAGGATCATTATTTGGATCAGTCGCTATAAGAGTAATGCCAACCGGAGTGTTCTTAACAGTAGAAACAGATTGGCTGTTGGCAACAGGCGGTGAGTTACCAATAACCTTTGTGATACTAAAACTGTCCTGTACGGACCCTCCTCCATTTGGATAAAACCTGCCTTCGAGCTTGGCGCCATTGTTTGTGATTTTGATATCCAACTGACCAAAGTCGTCATCTTGTTGCTTTGCAACAAACGACGATTTACCTGATAAAGGATGGAAGTTGACTCCTCCCGTTCCGACTATAGCATATATGGCACCTACAGGGTCAGTATAGTCATTTGTGTTGCTGCTAGTCTTGGTTGGATTTGATGGACTGCCCGAATTATACTTTAATGGAAATGTCCTTTGGTAATTGTGAACATGTCCTTGCAGGACAAGATCTACTCCGAATTGGTCGAATTTAGCCTCGTATGTATTTCTAAGACTCGTAGCAACGGAGCCTGAATTGGTGCACCCTGAGGAGTCACATGAATTGGGTGATGTAAAGAAAGGCTTGTGCAAATATACTATAATCCAATTTATGTTTGGATTTTGCGATGCAGATTGCAGATCGTTTATAACAAAATTGTACTGTGCAGAACCTGATGAAAAACTCGTTCTGTCCGTGTCCATGGCCAGAATATGGACATTTTGATAATTGAAAGAGTAATACGGATTTGAAAAACCAAAGGCGCTTTTGTATTGTGAATATCCTTCACTATCGTCATCCTCATGATTTCCTATTGCTATACTGGTTATACTTTTAATATCTTTTATTACATCTAGCCAGCAAGTTGCAGTAGAAGAATAAGAATAGTCCCCCAATGCAAGTACCTTTTCTGGACTCTTTCCTTTCATGTTGGTTACCGTACTTTTTGCTGGAGAGCTACACCCCCAATCACCGGCCGCATCAATGTTAAAATCAGCCAGCGCATGAACCGGTTCAAAAGACATTATCGAAAAAATAGTTATAATTAGCAGGCCCATAAGTAAAAAAGCCCGTACTCTTACGACAGGAGAATGTAAAAATGACGATAATTTCAACTTGATAAGCTATAATATTGCATTTTATAAGTATTATGAAAATAAATTCTTCTCACATTTGAAAGGCGAATTCAAAGGATATGGTTTAAAAGATTTCACGTTTCTATTTAGGGACAGAATGGTTAAGGCTAATAATTAACTGATGTATACAGTAAACCAATTTTAGGAAAAAAACTACCAAAATAATTATGAAAAAAGCTCCTTGTTTTCAATTGGTCATTTTTACTGGCTGCCTTGAGTTATCTAAAGTAGCAGATGAAATCCATGTGGCAGATATGTTTAGGATATGATGGTTATCCTATAGAATAACAAGTTCGAGAAGTACTTGTCATAACAGGTAAGAACGGCAACGATACTAAAGTAAAAAGAATTCAATACCGATAACGAAATTCTGCGATTGGGCAAATTGAGATACTATCATATTCTCCAGATCTTGCTGTGAGTCACTGTACAGTCATATATAATATGCTCTACTAGACGGTAATAAATCGACCGAGAAAGGAGATAACTTTCCGTTATTATCGATATTGGCAATGCCCTAAAATGTAGATTTGAGGTCATTAATTGATAACAGAATTTGTAGTTTTATTTTGGAACTATCTTGTATATAGCTCCAAGACCGAGCGACAGGACATACAGATAGCCGTCAGGGCCGACCTCCAAATCAGTTATTCCGCCAAATCCGTCCGCAAAAATAATATTATTGAGCTCCTCAGGCGAATCTGCTATCTTGTCAGAAAGCACCCCATCAAGTAGTAACGATGTTCTATCGCCGTTCAAATTAAAATGATATATGTTTCCATTATGCACATCACCAACAAAGATATCATTTTCATAATCAGGTCCAAACTTGTCTGAGTTAAAAAATTTTATTCCGGTGGGCCCTACCGTATCACTCCAAGTAAATTCGGGTTCAGCGTATCTTCCTCTTCCGTTAAATTCTTCCAGTCCGTCCAAATTTAATGGGCCTGTCTCTGGCTTCCCACCATGATGGTTCCATACTCCCTGTACATCTTTCCATCCGCTATTAAATCCTGGTCTGACGAGATTAATTTCGTCCCCAAATTCAGGACCGTTTTCTGTATCCCACAAATATCCAGTTACAGGATCAAAGTCTATACCAAAACCATTTCTAATTCCATATGCGTAGTATACATTTAGAGGAAATTTGTTTCCCAATGTCCCATTAGCAGAGAAGTTGCCATTCTGCTCAACTTTAAGTATACCACCAGTCCCATCAGGTTCTTCGCCGTCCTCGTAGTTTTGTGTCATACTTTTCTTTGCCATAAGGTCTCCAATGATAATAAATACGGTTTTATTAGCATCATCAACAATAATTTTGCCGCCATTATGAGCAGGCCCCGGTGTTGCTGGTAAATCTAAAAGTAATTTAGGATTAAGAAGTTTGGTACTATCATTTGATAGCTCGTATCTATACAGACGATTACCTATTGGTTCTGTTCCTGGGGTGCAGTAATCCGATTTAGGACAAACATCGTCTCCATCATGCTTGCCTTCAGTGTAATACAAGAAAACGTATTTGTTACCATTCGTAGCATTTGAAATTGCAATTCCGACAAGTCCCCTTTCAAGTTTGTTTGAAACATTAACATCCAATAATGGTTGCCCGGATATCTGACCATCAACAACTCGATGTACGATTCCATTTTGCTTGTCTAACACAAGGATCTCTTCTGGACCAAGAAATGCCATATCTGATGGTGATTGGAGTCCGCTGATTACAGGTTGAATCGCAAATTTATCAGAGTATTCAGTTTTTATCATAGGTTCGGGGGATGGCAATGGCGACGACGAGGAAGAAGACGAAGAATTGCCCTGTTTATTGTAATTTTTTGACTTTACGATTGTAAAGTGATCTATTACTGTACCGTTATTTTCATAAAAATTTCCCTCTAACACAGTCCCATTTTGGGGAACGTTAATATCAAGAAATCCGTATGCGTTAAATTGAGCAGCAGTAAATGCGGCGGGGCGACCCGTGAAATTGTGAACCTCCGGTGACCCTCCTGTCCCAACTATTGTGTATATCTGTCCCTCAGGGTTGTGATAATTTGTCTTATTCTCGTCTGTTATGTGTGGTTTGTCGGAATCTTCTTCATTAAATTCAATAGGATAGGTTCTTTGATAGTTATGGGCATGTGCCTGAATTACAAGATCAACTCCATAATCTTCAAACAGTGGATGGTACGTATCTCTAAGCTCATCTATTGCATGAACTAATGCTGGGGATGTATAGGCCACCCTATGGTAAAATACTACAATCCAATCAATATCCGGTTCAGACTTTGTTTTTTGCAGATCGCTTTTCACAAAATTATATTGCTTGGAGCCCTTCTCATAAGGAACTTCTGTGGACATTGCAACAAAGTGCACGTTTTTATAATTAAAAGAGTAAAATTGTCTGCTAAGGTTAAAGTGGTTCATGTATTGCTGCAATCGTTCTGGTGAAGAGTAATATTCTGTTGTATTAGTATATGTTAAATGGTCATGGTTTCCAAGCGCAATCTTCATCTTTGGATATATCGGATCGACAAGTTGCAACCAGCAATCCGGGTGAAATTTATACGAATAATCTCCCAGCCCTAAAATCAATTGAGGATTTTTATCAATCATATTGCCTATCATTTTTTTTGTGTTAGACGAGCATCCCCAGTCACCTGCAGCAGCAAAACTAAAATCTGCCATACTTGTGCTGTTGAGACCAAAAGCATTTTCAGTTCCTATATAATTCATAGTAAGGAAAGTATGTAATAAAACTGCCAAACAAAGAATTGACAAAGGTAAAATGGCAAGAGATCTCAGTTTGTCAATGCTCGTCATTATTCCGATTCTCTGCTACATTATAATATTGCATAATATATAGGATACACAATTTATACGATGTGAGAAAAGACGCATCATTTAATTACCTTCTAATTATACGCTATCTGTTTTGATACCTACTTTACCTTGCCGAATATGTGACAGCCTAAAAATAATTAGCGCTGCGACAGGAATTGCTGACAGAACAACCAGATAAACCACGTTTACCATCTTGTTGCTATCGCCACTGCTTTCCGTAATTTTGTCATTTTCTTGTATTGCATTTTCAGAACTGCTAAATTCCATGACAGGAGGTTCTCTTGGCATTTGTGAAAAGTTAAATGCATTTAGGATGTTATTTGCATTTGCATCTCTTGTAGAAAGAGGAGGTAAACCATAATTATACTCTATGAATTTAAGAATCGATGTAACATCGTACATGGTGCTGTCCACATACCCTTCCTTAGCAAATGGTGATATTACCAAAGTAGGTACCCTAAAACCATATGTCTGACCTGCTATTACAGGAGGTGCAACATGGTCGTACCATCCTCCAGGTTCACGATACGTAATGATGAATGCTGAATCATTCCAGTGCTTACTTTTCATAAGTGCCAATACAAGTGAGTAAACAAATTCCTGTCCAGCAGAAACATCCTTTGGTGAACTCTCTTCTGAAGCAGGTGCAACTATGTAAGAGACTGCAGGTAATTCATCCAGCTTTAAATCTCGATAGTATTGAACTATATCCACAATATTGGAGTTTAATGTTTTGTTATCTACAAATCTAGGTATTGCAGTGAGTAGATTGAGATATCTATTCCTGCTCACGTCCTGATTACTATAATTTAATGCAGGATCATAATCTTGCACATATACCTTCCATGGATGTCCTCCGGCTTGGAGCTCATCAAATATAGTTTTATTTAGCTCAATCTTTCCGCGAAACGAAGCATTTTTTTGATAATCTACAGAATTTGCCGTGTATAGATACTGATGGTTGGCTAAACCAGTTTCCATAGTAGGCGCAAAAAAGTTGTCAGCTAGAACAAATTCAGAAGCCAGATGCCAGTAGTAAGGAAGTAGATTACCATCATAAAAGCCCATAACAAGTTTTGGGTCCTGTCCACTAGTAACTTGAGCTATAGCAAATCCGTTCATGCGACCCCTATTGTACGACATCTTGTATGCTTTTGAACTATCGTCTGGAGAATCGGTTTTGGTCTCATTAAGACGAAATGGTTTGACATAGCCTTTATGTTGCAATGAATTAGGTTCTACGTCTTGATACTTAGAGCCATTCAAATATATCCCGCGCAATGAGTTGGCACTTGGGGATGAAGCTGCGGCGTCAGTAGTAACAGGAGTGCTTTCATTTTTATTCTTGTAGGTATTATCTTCAAATGTCAGGCCTAATATTTGCCCCGTTGTGTCAACCGTGTTATTATAGGTCTTTAAGATTTCTGGATATTGCAATGCTCTGCTCCAAATTCTTATCTCATCAATATAACCGGCAAAGAAATCCTCTGGTTTGAGCGAGTTTGCTCCGATTCTTATCGGGAGGATATCACTGGTGTCAGGAATTGCACCAGCAGTAGGACTTTTATCTGCCAGCACACCGTCCAAAAATAGATTTAGAATTGAGTTCCCATCATAGGTAACGACAGCGTTATGCCAGGTTCCGTCATTAAAAGTACCATTTGAGCTTACTTGATAGTCAGTGCCATTTTTGGTTTCAAATCCCGCTATAATATTGCCTTTAGTATTCATCCAGATTCCATAATTCAAATTTTTTCCTGGAGTGTCAAACCCAATACCGCCTTTATTTATCAAAAATCCGGTTTTTGGTAGAGAATTGTTCGTATTGAACCATATCGAAACAGTAAACTTTGTAACGGGTTGAGGAAAAGGATTTAAGGGAATAGCGGTGTTAGGGGGAAACCCATTGGCGCCAGGGAATGTTCCAAAATAGTTATCAAAACTCCTCTTTCCTTGTGATATGACTATAACATGCTTGATTGGAGTATTGGATTTCGGATCAGAGTCGGCTATACCGTAGGCAACCATATCATAATGTGCAATCAGAAGATATGTGACAACAGTAACCACTGTCAATGACAATATCATAGTACCAAAATGAAGATTGTTAGAAGCGTTATTGTTAATAGTATCCATTGTCATTCAACTGGTTTATTGGGAGCGTTCAATGCATAAATTATCAAGACTGGTTTTGTTGACTTTTTACCATCCACAGATTCATATTCAATATGAACAGGGACTGCATTGTACTTGATAATTAGCTGGTTTAATTCTTTGGCCTCCTGCTTAAGATAAGGTAATTGGTCAACAAGAATTGCCTCGTAGACTAGATAGTTTATTTTTCCATTCAAAATTGGTAGGTCGGGATTTTCTATTTGCGTGTATGCCGGATTGTTGTTTGAATGCAGTGCAACTGCGTCATTATTGGAATAAAACTTTATGACATTTGCTGTTCGAGTGTCTAGTGTTAAAAATACTCCTTGTGAAAGATTATCTCTTATCCATAAAGCGCTTGCCCTCGAATAAGGTTCTCCATCTGATCCTACTAGATGAATCGGCGGTATATGAAATATGTAGTGTAGCATCGGACCCACAAATACAAAAATGAGCGGAACAATTATTATTACAAGGATTCTATAATGAGGAACTTTCTTCATCCAATCGCTAAACAGAAATGATACTCCTAAAAGAACAAAAGGAGGGATTATTGGTAATAAGAATGCGTATCCTTTCACAGTAAGGAATTGAAATATTACTAATGGAATTCCTATCCAGAGCATAAGCGTGAATACTCTGGGCTCCTTTATGGTACCCGTTTTGACGGCGTAAACAATGGAAAAGACAAAAAGGCCTGTAAGAACATATCCCAGTGCCTCCTGCCATATCAGGCCAAAATAAAAGTCTGCTGACTGGTTTTGATCTCTGCTTGTCTGCCAATTCCAATAAGCAAGTGCAGCGTCATAGGCTTGAGGCACAGTCAGGATCGGGAGCCAAAACGGCGATGTCGCAAAGAGAAACGCTGAAATAATGACACCTATCCCTCTTAAAGTAAAGCTCTTTGTAAGAAATAAAGACACAATAGAAACAATGAGTGCAAATATTCCGACTTCTTTTGATAAAAAAGTAAGGCCTGCTGACGCACCCACTAAAAATAACCACTGAATATCCTGTGGCTTCTTTAAATAGCGAACTAGAAAATAAAGTGTCAATGCAAAGAAGAATGTCAATGATACGTCCAAAAGTACCTGTCTTGAAAGTATAACATGATATGGCAGTAACGCTAAAACTAGCGCTGCAATCAAAGCAACTTTTGTGTCATACAACTGTTTTCCTATAAAGTAGGTAACTAGGACTGTAAGGATACCCAATACTGCGGGAACCACTCTTGCAAGGTTATCAAGAATTCCAAAACTACCAAAAATTATGGATACCATAAATTGCAAAAGAAGAGGATGAGCTCGATATATCGAGAAATGTTTTTCAAATTCTTCGTATCCTGCTAAACTTGCTGCCTGTCCACCGTAGATTGCCTCATCATTATTAAATCCATTAGCACCAAGGTCCCATAATCGGACAAAGGATGCACCAAGAATTATCACTAGCAGAAGCAACCATTCTTTTTTGCGCAGATTCAGGTGATATTTGAACGCTTGAAATGACAAATGTCGTATAACTTGTGTATGTCCTATAATAAAAAGTAATTATTCTTGAACTAAAAGTAATATTTTTATAATAAAATAATCCCAAGATAAAAAAGGATATTATTATAGCATCAAAAACTGCTCCTTCTTCCGATTTATTATATGGTAACTTAATGAGTATATGGATATACTGGATCCTCATCAGCAGTTCCAGTAAAAATTTTGAATTGTCGTGTGCATTTGTTCAAAAGATTTCAATATTTTTAATTTGTATCTAAATATACAAACATGCGATTGCAAATAAGATAATCAGGAACCAACAGTAACTGTTAAAATATTCTGTGTAATGCCAGTGTTATACTACCCTCATAATTAGATCTATAATGCAATTAATGTAACTTATTCAAGTGATTGAGTTTTGAAAATCGTTATATGAGAAAAATAAAGTCCTAAGGTGCCGTTATCTCTCTGACGCTCAAATTCTTAAAATCTACGTCGGTGGCTGTGTCCCATCTAAAGGTAGTAATAGGTCCACCCCAACTTATTATCTGGTCCGGTGCTCCACCGCACTCTGTCCCTTCTGTCCCCCAACCGCCTCTATCTACAGTCTCATCAACCTTTACAAAATTTCCGCTGTTATTTGTGTCTAGCCACAGTTCTGCTTTTACTACGACTTTATTATTTTCCACAAAGTTATACACTATGAACTTTATTCCAATCCATTTATCCTCTATCGAACTTGTTGGAGTTTTGAGATTTGTAAAAACGTAGCTTACGTGCCACTGTTCTTTCGCAAATCGTACCTTACCTGAAAAGAACACATCGCCCTTCATAGATGATCCCTCGCAGCCTTCCGGTGCTCCGGCTCCAGTATGTCTACCGCCCCTGCCATTTGGTGAAAAATTATCATCACTTGGAGAAGTATTTACTTTAACATATTGGGTCATCTCAAAATTTCTCCAATCATTTGACCTCAACATGTACCCCTTTGTTGCTATCGAACTATGATCAAGGGTTGGGATATCATCTCCATCATATCCTGTTGATGTATAAACTGACATACGTACTTGTGTCGCTTTCATCTTCCACGAGCCATCTGGATTCTTTGTGATCGTGTTTTGAGGATTAAATCTACTGTCGCTCGTGGGATTATTCATGTTCATAAACCACTCTTCTCCACCACTCTTTGTTGGATACAATTTTTTTATTCCAAAAATATCAGTATTTGTGGAAAATGGTAGATGCAGTACCTGACCGGCCGTATTGAATGTACCTGAAAATGCATTTGTTACCTCTGAGGAGGATAGAGCACGATTCCATATTCTTACTTCATCTACATTTCCGGTAAAGAAATTGCTTGTAGGAGGTGTTACTCGAGAGTTTGCCGCAACCCGTACTGGTTTTGTTCCTGAAGTTTCGGGTGATGCGCCTCCGGTAGATTTGGTGGCCACTTGTATATTGTCAATGTACAATCTGATAGTAGTACCGTCATAAGTTACCACAGTATAGTGCCACTGATTATCGTTGTATGTGCTGGGAGAATTAACAAAAAAGTCAGCCCCCGTACTTGTTTCAAATCCGACCTTTATCTGCTCTCCACTGTTCATTGAAATTTGATAGTTCTGGTTCTGGCCAGCGCTATCACTACCAGTGCCACCCTTGTTTACTATAAATGCCTCACTACCAAAGTTTGTCGACGTCTTAAACCAGGATGCGACACTAAACTCCGAGATCCGAAGGGAATTAGTACTTGTCACATCAAAATAATTGGTCCCTGTAGCAGTAAAGCTTGGTGCATAATTGTATTCACCTCCATCGACACCAGAAAAGTCAAGATATAGAACCTGGTCACCTGAGTTAAAAGAAGTACCGGCAAATGCGTTTGCCTGCTCTGTTGACGTAAGGTCATCTTTCCATACTCGCACTTCGTCCACTTCTCCTACAAAGAAGTTGGTTGTTGGAGGTGTCACACGGGAGTTGGCTGCTACCCTTACTGGCTTTGTACCTGCGCTGTCAGGCGTTGCACCTGAAGTTGACTTGCTTGCAACTTGAACACCATCTATATACAGTATGACAGTAGAACCACCGTACGTTACCACTGCATAGTGCCATTGGTTATCGTTATATGAGTTAGGTGAAGTGGTATAGTAGTCGGTACCGGCGCTTGATTCAAAGCCTCCTTTTATTTTCTCGGCACTATTCATCCAGATACCGTAGTTTATATTCTGTCCTGCAGTCTCGCTTCCAAAACCACCCTTGTTAACTATCATGACATCCGAACCAAAATCTGCTGATGTCTTAAACCATGCTGCAACACTGAATTGAGACAGCTGTAACGAGGACGTACTTGCCACATCAAAAAAACTGGAACCTGTGGCAGTAAAACTCGGACTGTAGTGGTAGCTTCCTGATTGAGCATTAGCTTTATTGACGGAATTAAAATTAATTTGAGACGAAGATAAGATTAACATTGACCAGCAAAAAAGTAGTAGGAATTTGGATAAATTTTCTATATTGAGAAGGCCATAAATACGATTAATAATCAATCCCATAAACCCTGCTTGGTAATGTTATTAATAACAACTATTTTTGTTTTTAGAAAGTACTTAGTGAGTGTTTATAGAACTTTATACAACCTAACCTCTCCGATTACTCTGAATCTGCGGACGTATTGCCAGTTGGATTATTTTGATTTCCTTCACATGGAATCGATACATTTGCATATACCCGCTTGGCACCAATATCGAAGGTCCCATCACTGTTGGCATCATCACCAAAGTACAACTTGTATTTATCTGCCTTGAGATCATCTGCAAACGTTACGTCGTTAAATCCACCCGTACTGTTTGTTTCAAAATAGCCATATAGAGGAATCTTGCTATCATTCCCCACAAACTTGTAAGCAACAGTACTGTTTCCCTTGAATCCATTTGCGTTTATTACAATATTAAATCCTGGTTCAGCAGGTCCGCATGTAGGAGAAATATCAACTTTGGGTTCGGCAAATGCACTTGATACAAACATACCTGCAAGACTAAAAAGGCCAAAAGCAAATCCTATTGTTGTAAATGCCAGCATTTTCATATGATACATACTTTAAAATATTATTAGGATACTTATTAATAAAAACTTTGGAGTCTAACTACAGAATAGTCGTCAGATTTCAAAGTCATGCGGTTCACAGTCCCACTCAGATTTAAAAGGTAATGGGTCTTCCATTTTCAGTCATTAAACGAATTTCTCTTGGAATTAAAATACATGTATATTTGTGCAAACGGCCGGCTGTATAATTATATGCAAGGAGTCAGAAATTTGTGTTAGGTTTTTTAGTAGTTCAATAGTAAAATAATCTATTGTCTCCCAGATTCGGCTTTTTTAAGAGGAAGACACCTGACTATTTTCATGACAAAGAAAGTCAAGCTAACTCTGTTCACTCCGTTTCAAATAAAGAATTATTGGAAATAGTAGAAAACGAAAAAAAAGTACTTCAAAAGGACTTGATAGATAATCTCGAACCTACGAGGAACTTGGTTTTAGATTGCCTAAATCGTCTTAGGAAGAACGCTGATGAACTTGAAGAACAAGAAATAAAAGCAGAAAGTCCTCAGTTTGAATCTTTAATTAATACTTCAAAAAAAATATTGATTACAAGTATTAAAAAGGAATCCCTCATAGAATCTTACCAGATAAAGAGTTATGAAGATGCGATAAAGTTCAAAAATAACTTGGAACTACTAATAAATAGATTTGGGCAAGTTGGAGATTCACATAATAGGATCCTCAACGAATTCATGAGGAAACAGATAAACAAATTAAAAAGTGAATTCGATAATCTTTCATCGTTACTAAAAACAGTTACTAAAATAATATCTACCAAGGAAAATCAAATAAATTCGTGCATACAATGTAAGGCGGATTTGATTTTATTAGATGAAAAAATGAATGAAAGAAGAACCAAGAAGGTTAGACTCACTGAGTTAATAAAAGAAACACAGACCATTGATAAAAATATTGAAGAAGGAAAAAGACAATACGAAGATCTCAGAAAATCAGAAGAATTTCTAAACGCGTCAAAAATTTTGGAAAAAATTGACGAAAAGAAAAATGAAATCGTGGTGTTTGAGAAGAACATGATAAATAAGGTATCTATTCTTTCACGACCAATAACCAAATTTTCTTATCAAGCCTCGAAGGAGACGCAAGGTAAACTTGCCACAATATTAAATCAGCCTCTAGAAATTTTCAAGGATGACTTTCAATACTTGCAATTATTTGGCGAACTTAGGAAAGATGTGGACAATAAAAGTATTCAAGTTAAGGATCCGGAAAAAACGATTCATCAAATAGATGAAATTGTAAATTCTCTACCTGCATTGTCTTCAAAGTTAAAAAGCCTAAATGAACAACTTATTCAATTAGAATCGTCAGTCGACTCAACTAACGTGACACATATAGAAGATATAAAAAATAACATCGAAATAAACGAAAAAAATCGTTCTGAAAATATTGCAAGAACGGAGGAAACAAAGAATATTATCGCTGAGCTTGATACCGCATCAAAGACTCTGAAACAAAAGATCGAAGAAAATTTGGTAGAGTTAACAAATACAAAGTATTCCTTAACATCGGCAGAGAATTAAAACGGAATTCTCATTATACGGTAAAAATAATCCTCACCCTCAATGTAATAATATAACATTCAATTAAAGACTGACGACTGCAAATTCTAGGAAGATGTTATCTCCAAAACACAGAAATCACGCCCAGACCCATTATACACAGACCGCCATAGGTCACTGGGGGTACACTGACAAATAATCCTGCAACGGCCACGCCAATACCGCAGCATATAGTAATTAATTCGCCAACTCTCCGTTGATGTTTAAGTTTCATCGTGCAAAAAAACTTTGTAAACAAGTATTATAAAAGCCTATGTAAATTCTGATATGATCACTTTTGTTAAAACAGATATTTTGGAAAGTAATGGCAACGTTTTAGTTTGTAATCTTCAAACTCAACTGAAAGCCGTACCATTTGCTACCAAGACATTCCTTAACTTAGACACTGAGATGTCACAAGACGTTCTTAAAAAATAAGCATCTTGACATGATTTCCTGGAGCTAAGGATTTAAGTTACAACTAAGAGAAAATTCGTATTGGTTAAAATTTTATATCAGAACCCACATGAGAATGCGGACTCTGAGAATTTCTACATAAGTATCCCAAAAGATTGGAGCGGCGGAGCCGACGATGAAGTTACGGTGATTGTAGATGAAGTCTGTGTAGTTGTACCACAAACGATTGCTGGAGCTACCGGAGAACTCATCGTATTAAGATTGCTAGAAGCAATGATTAACGGAGATGTTATAGATGCAGGCGACGTTCAGAAGGCTATAGAACACATATTATAGTATTCGATTATTTCAGTTCTGGGTAATTTCAATATATACGTGGGCTAACTAACCGGAAGTAATGACAACGAATACTGTATTGATTCTACATATCAGAACACTGCCATAAAAAAAGAAACTTATTTCTATCTTGAAACATTGCTACCTAGTCGTGTAGACATAGAAGGTATTTCCACACAATTTATTATTATCTTACTGTCACGATGTACGAGTCCTTCGTGTTCAAGAACTTATTCAGGAAAATATCAGTATTTGATGGTCGAGAACACCCTCTTACATATGAGGATAAATTTTTCTCCAATATTGTTGGGCATTCAGATATAAAGAAATTATTATTGAAATCTGTAGTATCAAAAGAGCCGGTAAATGTATTATTGACCGGGCCGCCGTCCTCATCTAAGACTGTGTTTGTTTTGGAAATGCGAGACGCCTTGAGCAATGCTTATTTTGTGGATGCAACTGGCGCTACATCAGCAGGAATGATTGACTACTTGTTCGGTCATGATACGAAATATTTGTTAATAGACGAGATTGATAAAATGAAGGCAAAGGACCAAGCAGCTTTACTCAATGTCATGGAAACTGGAATTATTTCTGAAACTAAACTAAATGGAAAGACTAGACAAAAAAAGATGAAACTATGGATCTTCGCCACAAGTAATAATGTTGACAAGTTGTCTAAGGCATTAAGATCCAGATTTCTGGAGTTACACTTGAAGGAATATTCTTATGAAGAATTTGGGGATATTGTCAGAAACATTCTAAGAAAAAAATACGGTATGGATGACAATATATCCGAAAAAATAGCACACGATGTTTGGAATCGCCTGAACTCAAAAGATGTTAGAGATGCAATAAGAATCGCAAAGTTATCGAAAACTAGCAGTGATGTAGACTGGTTAGTAAATGTTAAAATGAAATATTCTAAACTTGCCTAATGTTTTTGAAAGATTTGGTGCATTATAGAGCTTGAGTTCTTTTTAGATTTGTCTAAACTCTCAAAATTAGTTTAATAGTTCCTGAAAATTAGGAGATTTTTTTAATCAAAAATTATCGATGCTATTAGAGAGGGCTTTGAAAATTCATCTGAAGAAACATTCGCATCGTCAGTTGAAATTAACTGGATGAGAAAAGCTCATCGCAGACGGCCGATAAAGGATCCTAAAGGCCAAGAAAGACCTGAGGATAGGACGTTTGATCAGGATCCAACTAGGTTTTTCGGAAGGTTGCCGTAAAAGCAGCTTCAGGAATGTGCGTGTTTGATTCTTATTTTCAATCACGAATATTATGTTAGGCAAACCGGTAGTAGATTACGAGTGGCACAGTGAAAAAATTGTTTTCTGAACTAGTTTATAGGTTGCTGAAATGACTCTTTAACCTGCTGTATCTTACCGTCGCTTGGATTTAGTTCCAGGGCCTTATCTATCAAGACAATGGCTTGTTGATGTTGTCCCGTGCCATACAGAGAACCTGCTTTTCCACCTATCGCGTAGACATCGCTAGGATCTATTGACAGCACTCGATCGAAAACTACAATTGCCTCTTGATATTTACCCATGTCTCGAAGGGCAGAACCTTTGCTCACTAATGCCATTAAATTGGTTGGATCTATATTCAGTGCTTTATCAAGCCATGTTATGGCTTGTTCGCCATCCCCTTGAGTGACAAGGTCGGTCCCTTTTTCTACTAACGCTGGAAGATTGTTCTGGTTTACAGAAAGCGCCTTGTCATACCACTTTGCTAGAATAGAATCTGATGGGTCAAGCGCCGAAGCTGCGAATGCGGGATGGCTTGTAACCAATATCAATGAAAACACGAAAATCGGTAGCGAAATTAAAAGAGCTTTAACTCTATGATGCAAATGACCAGTGTGTAATTTGTTGTTATTACTAATGGTTGAACCTGATGTTCCTATCAATGTGAACTTTCTCCAACAAGTATATTGCCGTACACCGCATTTAATTTGTGAAATATCTTGACGCAATCGTAGCTGTCAAAAATATAATTTTCTCCTTGTATTTCCATTGGTATCATATCATTGATCGGGATTTCTTTCCTACATAGATCACAGAATCTACCACTTTTCATTAATGGTGGATACCACTGATATTATAAGAAAGGTGGCATTACAAAGTACCATATAGTGTTATAATGTGTTAGATAGTAATATCCGATAGGTAGATAAGAAGTCCCTGAAATGAATCTTATAGAAGATTGTAACTACAGCATTTTTATACTTTGTTGCAAACAACTTTCTAACGCAACCAGAAACAACTGATGGGTGCTTGATTGTTTCTTGTTCATCACTCAATCGGCCCAAAATCCCATCAGTTGTCCAATTTAAAAGACCAATTGGAAGAGATGGAATTATTTTCATATAAAACGTGTCTTCTGATCATAATTTTATTTTCGAATGTAAGAAGACTTCAAAATATAAATAAAGAATTCGATTAATTTTTTGGCTCGGTGTGACATGGAAGCCTTATTCTAATCGTCACAATTCCATCAAACACGGGGGAATTCGTACAGATGGTTTACTGTAAGTTAGTATAGGATGCAGTGTATCGAATTTTTTTTTAAATTAATTTCTACTGGCAACATATAAGATTTTGTCCTGCGTTCAATTTAATTATCTTGTACTTTTATTTGAAAGTAACCTTACCACGCGTTTCAGTAGATTGAGTTTATTTTCTTCGTCCTGCTCTCTAAGTAACCATATAAAGGTAGAAATAGTATACACTGGTAGAAAGTCACCAAGAAATGGAATAAACTCGGCGAGATTCATTACAAGTAAGACTTTACTTCTAGTTATCGAAAACAACAAGCCCGATACAATAACATCAAATACGTCACCTATTATTGGTACTCCAAATATTGGTGCTGCCAAATAATCAAGAAGGTCAGCTACAAGTGATATTCCGAGGGCTAATGCCACACGAATTTTAAAAAATCGTTGTCTTTGTTTTTTTTTATTATGTAAATCAGTTCCCCCTCT
>Ga0209984_1000010_pt1 | contig 18116 bp, 16 predicted proteins | sample InoplaM2SPM_FD_187591 | JGI IMG/M metagenome (GOLD analysis project Ga0209984, IMG submission 187591) | Arabidopsis thaliana rhizosphere microbial communities from the Joint Genome Institute, USA, that affect carbon cycling - Inoculated... | ecosystem: Host-associated > Plants > Roots >...
AAAAGAGACTCTTAGAACAACAACAAGAACAACAGCATCAAGAAGAAGAAGACAAGGCTAATGAGCAAAACAATAACAATGATAATAATGATGGTAATGTAGACAAGAGCCTTGGAATTGCAGGATTAAACTTGAATATTGAAAATAAAGGAGCCGGCTTGAACAAGAAAATAGACAAATTGAAGGATAAGATTTTCGGAGAAGTTAATCAGTACTTGTCGGAACAACAACAAGGAAAGAGATTTAATGATAAAAACAGCAAAAACGAAAACAATGATGGCGAGAACCTTGGCATTTCTGGATTAGATCTGAAAGTTCAGAAAATTGATGCTAACTTGGAAAAGAAAATTGAAAAATTAAAAGACAAAATTGAAAATGACAAGGATAACCAACGCCTGATAGATCAGAGACAAGAGACCGAGGCTAAAGACGATGATGACGATGATGATAATGATGATGGCGATACCAAAGAAGGAGATGGTGAAACTTATGAAGGCTATCGTTTCAATGGAGATAATGACAATGGTAATGACAATGGTAATGACAATGGCAATGACGATAATAACTTTAATTTTGCTGCAGCAGGTGATTTTGGATGTTCTAAAAATACACAAAACACTGTAGCAAATATGGAGAATAAAGATCCAGAATTGGTTCTTGGACTGGGAGATCTTTCATACCATAGTACTGCCGATTGTTGGTTTGACACTATGAGCCCTCTTAAAGGCAAGATGATGATTACGTTGGGATATCATGATATTAAAGATGGAGAATCAAAAATGAATCAGTATGTCAAAAGCTTCGATTTGAATAAACCATACTATTCTTATGATTACAAACATGTTCATTTCCTTGTCATGGCTTCATTGTCCGACTATAAAGAAGGCTCCGAGCAATACAATTTTATCAAACAAGATCTTGAAAAGGCATCTCAAAATGAAGATACTAATTGGATAATTGTAAGTACCTATAAACCACTTTATTCATCACCCTCAGAGCATCCGGCAGAAGATTCGTTAAGGGATGCTTACAGTCCACTTTTCGAAAAATATGGGGTTGATCTAGTATTAAACGGACATAACCACAATTATCAGAGAACTTATCCTTTGACATACAATCCCAATGAAAGTGCAAAGCCAATAACGACGAGTGAACTTAGTACAGGATACAACAGAGGTAATGATGGTATCGTTTTTGCTACTGTGGGAACGGGAGGAGTAAACTTCTATTCCTTGGAGGGTAAAAATCCTTATGTTGCTAACCAATTTGCGGGGAAATTCGGATTTTTGGATATAGATATTAGTAACGGAAATCCTCACACAAAGTTGACTGGAACCTTCTATGATAATAAGGGCAGTGAAATAGCAGATGAATTTACCATTGAAAAGGAAATAAACAATAAAAAGAGCGATGTATCTTACAGTTAAGCCGCCTACTACTCAGATCAATGAAATAATTATTCGAATTCTAATCAACTAGTTATTGCAATAGCGCCGATATAAAATTCACAAACTAAAAAAATAACTTGAAATGTCCACAATGAGAGTAAGATCTCTAGTGAACTTTCAAGACAAAAATAAATTTCTATTTCTTAGCCTTATCAAATCTTTCAGAAACGTCTTGCCAATTTATTACATTCCACCAAGCAGATATGTAGTCTGGTCTTTTGTTCTGGTACTTGAGATAATAAGCATGTTCCCATACATCACATCCCAAAAGTGGTATCAAACCCTCAGTTCGCGGACTTGTTTGATTTGGCATTGTTTTGTAATCTACTTTCTTACTTGACGGATTATATACGAGCCATCCCCATCCGCTACCTTGGATCAATACGGTGCTGGAAGAGAATTTTTCTTTGAAAGCAGAAAAGCTTCCAAAGGATTCGTTTATTGCAGCTGCAATAGATCCACTCGCTTCACCTCCACCATTTGCTTTCATATTCTGCCAAAATATCCGATGGTTATCAAATCCTCCTCCATTAAAATTGATAGCACTTTTTTGATCTGCCGGTACTTGATCGATGTTAGACAATATTTCAACTATATCCTTATTCTGAATATCAGATGGACATTTATCAAGAGCGGCATTGAGCTTATCCGTATAAGTCTGATGATGTTTTGTATGATGTATTTCCATCGTCCTTGCATCAATATTTGGTTCTAACGCATCGTAACTATATGGTAACGGAGGTAATTCATATTTTCCCATATGTCTATTTTTTCTTTGTAATTATTAACTCTTACGTTATGAAAAATATTCATCCCTTTAGAAAATGAAGTAAAAAAAATGTAATATTTATGAAATAATTTTACACCTTGTCAATATTCTTGTTATCGATCAAGAATTGTACTATTATTTAATAATGATGTTGTTGTTTTGACTGTTTGTCTACAATAAAATTCTAGTTGCTGGCTCCATCATCATCAGATTCATCATTTGATGTAGATTCTGAAGGAGGCGGTGGTGGTACTGGCTCATCTTCTGTTTGATTAGTTTCAGCAAGAGATCTACTGAGAGAAGCAAATGAAGTATCATTCTCAAATGCTGGAGTTTCATCATCAGATTCACCCGATGATGTAGCATTAGCTATCGTACTGTTTACTAGTGAACTATTTGATATTGAGTTATCTGACTGGGAAGACGAATTTGTCGCAAACGTTGGAAATACTACCAATGCGAATGCAACTAACATAATAAAAAAACTCATTCTAACATAAATCATCAAGTTATCAATATTCATATGAAATACTATAAATATAAAGTAGACTATTTCCCCCTCTATTTGACTTATATAAGCATAAAAGAATGAAAGTGGTTGTTCTCAAATCTTTCATAGGATAGTCAAGAATCAACGGAGCCTTTTATCCAATGATTTAATTCAGATATTTTTAGGTGATTTGCATAATATAAAATAAAATAAAATAATATATGTTTAACAATAAAGAAAAATCCAGTTGCAAAGCGATTCTCACACGATGTTCATGAGTTGATATATCAGTATAACCCTGGATTTTCCAAAAGGTTCGGAGCGAAATAAAGTTACTTGAAAGGTAACAACATATTATTATCTGGAATCTCTGCAGCCAAATCTGGACGTTTGTATTTTAACATCAGACTTGATCTTTCAATGTTTTAAGCACATTAGAGTTAGGATCAACCGGATCCATTTGTTCATTTAAATAATCGATAAAGTTTGTAGCAGTCACTATCCCTACTGTTTTGTTTCCATCCACAACAATAAGATGTCTTACCTTTTTTTGTAACATCAAGTTTGCTGCTATTTCAATAGATGAATTAGGGTTAATTGTTAATAATGGGGATGTCATAAGATGAAGTATCTTGAATTCTTTACTCAAGACATCATGAATGCATACTCCTCTAGTTATATCCCGTTCAGTAACGATACCCATTGATTTTCCTTCTTCATCGACTACAAGCAGTGAACTTACATTCTTTTCTAACATCTTCCTTGCAGCTTCTTTGGCATTTTGCGATGTTTGAATAATCTCTATTTTGGTTGTCATTATATCGCTTACTTGCTTTGACACAGCAGTTTGTAACGCTAGAGTTTTATATATTTTAATTCTGCACTGGTCTCCTACTTTAGCTAGATTCCTATTTTGGCGGAATCAAAAAGGAAGATTTGTTTACCCTTTATCTATCACAATTTCGATTCAAATCCAATTGCGATGCTTTTAGGTTGCAAATTTACCTCAATTGGAGCCGAACGAGTCAGATTATAATATACAATGTATTTTGTTTGCGTTCTTAGCTCAATATATATGAGTCTTGCAACTTTCTAGCCATAATTATAAATTTTATTATTGACTGACAATATTTAATAATGATCGACACGTCATTTAGTTAACTTAGTCAATTTGGATAACAGTAAAACAGAAGAAACAGATAGCTCCAGTTCTGCGGATTCAGATCCGCCTAGTTCAAAAGAAAACAAGTCTTTTCCTGGTCTAGTGAATGAAGGATTTGTCGCCGGTCAACGAATAGCCAAGATTTCCGTAATAACACTAGTCGGAATAGGGATTGTAGAACTAATTATGGGTCACATTAGCGGGAGTGTAGTGGCCACAGCCGATGGAGTAGATTCCATGTCCGATGCTATGATATCTCTTATTGTATTGATAGGTTTGACATTTGCCCGCAGACCCGCAGATAGGAAGTTCCATTTTGGATATCATAAGGTAGAAAGCTTTGCTGCACTTATCGCTGCAATGGGAATGATTGCCATAGGAACATTCATAGTTTATCACTCTTACGAAGGACTCATCAACCCTAAAGAAATCCAACAGCCTATTGCTACTATGATTGTGCTTGGAATTGCCGGTGCCATTTCACTGCACAGGGCTTTTCAGATGCGCCGCATAGCCAACAAATATAATTTGCTTTCTTTGAAGACTGACGCAAAGAATTCTATCAAAGATGGTTCTGCGTCTGTTTTAGGTTTCTTGAGCGTGCTTATAGCAACACAATTTGGATTTCTACAGGCCGATGCTATAGGAGGGCTGGTAATTGCCGGATTTATATTCTCTGTGGCATATGTTTCATTAAAACAGTCGTCGCTAATACTCGTTGATGCTTGGCAAAATCCAGTGAGTACACAATATATGAAAAAACTAGTCGAGCAAAAATTCAATGGTGATGTGAATGTAAGGTCTATCAAACTCCGTCAGACAGGTGCGATTTCACGGGCTGAGATCCATCTCGAAATAGATGGCAGCAAACCACTGAATGAAGTAGAAATGTTGTTACTAAATACAGAGATGACAGTGAAATCAAGTTTTCCTGGTATGGGTGCGGTTGTAGTCATTCCTCATTCCAAACTCAGAAAATTCTGAATTTAACTAGTATCTTTCTTACGAATTTTCCTGATGCCTGGATTATCCCCTAGCGCTCTAGTTTTATAACCTGTCTTTCCAATTTATACCTGAATTACGTGGGTAGTCTAATCGAAGCTGGCCTTTACAATTGTGAAAGCCAGCCCTTCTTCGTACAGACCTTTTGATACAGCTTTGACAATTCCTTGCTCTACAGCTTTTAATCTATCTTTATCTGAAAGAATATCTTCAGGGATTTCTATCTTTATCTCCATTTTAAGTAATAATTCTCTGCTTTTTACCAATATTCTAATATGTCAATTAAACTTTAATAGTAAAGCCGATCTTGAGTATCACTTTATTGTGAACGTTATCTCTAGGCCTTTGTTTTTTGAATACCTATACCTAAATGTGTTGTTAGACGTTATGGGAAAGCTGCTCAATTGATCTTGCTTGCACATGGGACAACTATATTCTACCTCAGATATTTCTGACAACTCTTCCAGATATTTCTTGTTAATACAAGTCACGGCCCACAGACACTGGTCACATAATAGAAATATTCTTTCGCCAATTTTATGACTCAATATATTCATAAGAGGTTCAGTCCCAACCATCAGATTACGTGGCTATCTTGCGTATTATTTAGCTTTCTCTTGAAATTTTTGCGATTGCTCAGATACAGAATCCAATTTCGATTTCCAGTCTTGATTTAAAAGTATTCGTTTATTTTCTACTTTTCATGGAATAAATATCCAAAAAACGGAAGGAGTATCTCATACGACGAAATTAAATATCAAGTAAAAATCGCGCAGATTTTTCTCAATTTTGGATATCGTGTAAAAATCTTTTTACTAGATTTTACTGCTAAATTGTCAATTGAAATGAAAATGAAGTTAGTGCGACCTCTTAATCCTCTGCTGATATTAGACCAAGAAATTTACTTGCTTGATTAAAGGTAGTTACTTGTGGGAAGTATATATCTTCTATTGCTTCCGTGCAGTTGAATCGCTGAATTACTCTGCTCTAGTAACCATACTTATGTCCTTATCTTGAATTCCAGACTGCTCTATCTGTCTGTCTCTACGATAATGTCCTTTATCACCGAACGCTTCATTTAAGGGACGCTAGTCTGTGTGTATCAGCATCGTATAGACTTCATGCAGCCAAGAAATTTAATTCTGCACCCTAGACTAATCTCCTCATTTTTCTACATTATCGCCAATAGAATCATGCATCATTCGATTGGTGTACCACAATACTATTATCATATTGACTACTAAAAATTCAAAATGAAAAGAATTTTACATTTTTCGATACCGCTAATGTTATTGCTAGTTGGATCTATATTGAATGCAAACAATGTATTAGGCCATACTTTTTCTGGAGATGAAAGTGCATCTTTCCTGGCCGGCGTTGAAATGACAAAAATAGAATTAAAAATGGCAGTAGATCAAGCTGTCTCTAATGCTACTAATGCCAAAGAACATGCTGACCATTTAACTGAGCACATTACAGCAAACGATACAAAAGAAATTAAGGAAAGAAATTCGCGAGTGGCTGACGAACTTAATAAAACTTTGACTGATTTTGTTAATACGATCGAATCTAGTTCTCCCGCACAATCTGATGTTAATACCAAGGCTAGTAGTATCAATGATATATTGTCTGAAGTAGTGAGCGCCAGAATAGATAAAGAACAACTCGATAATGTTACTGTTAAGGCTCTAGTTGTAAATGATTTGGTAGGGGAAGGTCTAGAGCATTACGCTAGTGCACTCGGTATGGCGGAAGGGGGTCATGATGAGAACGAAAGTAATACCGCTTCCTCAGAGCATACAGAAAACCAGAATAATGAAACAGCGAGCATTGTCGATGTGGCTGACTATCAAAGTGCGCAAGCAGCTGTCTCTCGAGCAATAGAACTATACAATGAAATTAAACCCGCGGGTGACTCGAACTCCAGTCAGTTGGCAGACTCTTTGAATACACTAAAAAGCAAGATAGATAGCAAGAGTGCCTTTGATGAAATTGACAAAGTAGTGGATGATAAAATTACGCCTTTACTTAGTGACATGTTCAAGTTAAAGTTGGCAGAGGAAGAAGAGCATTCTGAAGGTGATGATCATGGTCAAGAAGATGATCATGGCGAAGAGGAACATAGTACGTCCCAAAATGAAACTCACGACGCAAATACTGATTGATGAAAGCATTCCCTCTCTTCCACATTATTTTGTTGCTTGATTTTGTTCTGATCTTAAAGGTTCCTTTGAGTACAAGTGGCTTAATTTTTGAAAATAATCCTTTTTATGGATTAAACAATGATCCAATTAGATCTATCGAATCCGGATTAAACAATGATCCAATTAGATCTATCGAATCCATAACAGATGACAATTTGATAAGGGTCAAATTGGAATATGCCCCTTCAGCAATTCAAATTGGTTCTCCAGAATTTTTTAAGGCAACTTTATTTCATAATGAAAAAAATGAAATAGTATTGCATGCAGACACAGATATAGCAATATCTAAAAATGGTAAGGAACTTTATAAAGCATCAAGTGAATTTTCTCAGCCCTTCGTTCACACTCCAAATGGAATAGTACTTTCATCTTACAAATTTCCAGATTCAGGACAATATATTATTACAGCGAAAATATTAGGAATAAACTTCATGCCGGTTAATCCAAAACAAGTTGATTTTGTAGTTAATGTTACTGAATCAAATGACAAATACAACATAGAGAAAGGCAAATGAATATGTCACTGTCAAAGACTCATGACACTGATGCAACCGTTTTTTATGGCGCTGTAGCCCTTTTCTCATCACCTATTAGTTTTAAATTACTTGCTCATCATTATGGGCGTATAGTTAAATGAAGCGAAATTTAGGTGGAACTCAAAAAAAGCTGATTCCTTTTTTAGCTATTTGCTTTGGCCTGTTTTTTTCGAATATCGTGTATAATTCTGATGATGCAAAAGTATTTGGACATCTTTTCACCAGAGACCAAACAGGAACATTCGTTTCTATTATAGACCAAGTGCAGACAGAATTAGAGCTAGTCGCAGGAAACTTGGTAAACAATAACGTCTCACTTGCTGAAAATCATGCATCAAAGGCTTCTTCACTCTTACCAAGAGTAATTGGAGAAATAGGAGAAGACAATCCACAACTGGTAGGCGAGCTGATGAGATCTGTGTTTGGCATGGAAAACATATCATCAACTACATACAGTAAATGGCAAAATATCAGTACACTTGTCAATAAACTGAATGAAAAACTAGATAATGCAAAAATTATTAGGATAGCACAGGTACAACCAAATTCTAACTTTTTAGACAAAGTTACAAACCTTCTCGGGGGTTTATTTGACGGGGACAACGGAGAACCGTCAAGCGAACAAGTTCAGAATTCAAGGATAGAAGCATTAGCTTTTGCAGAGCTTATGGACGCAGTGTTAGTAAATTATGGTAAAGCGTACAATGTAGGATTTGATATGACAAATATGTCAAATATGATAATGGCGCCCAGCAACAAGACGACAGGTTCTATAATCATGAGCAATACTGTGAGAAGTAATAATTCTGATACAGGGAACACGAATTTGAATATGAACACGAATATGAACACGAATATGAACACGAATATGGATTCGAGGAATAATTCGACCAGTCCTGTGCCGGAACACATGGGCGAAATGGACAACGGTTACCAATTGATTCACACTACGGACTATCAGACTGCCCACGCACTGGCAAAAAAGGGACTAGATTTCTTTAATTCTGACCTCAGACACATGGCAAATAACAACAAAGCAATTTTTGTTAATAACTTGGAAAAAGGTCTGAAGCACCTAAACAATTCAATTGAAAACAAAGGGCCTCCTACAGAAATTATGATGATAGCGCATACTGAAATTCATCCAAACCTGTTGGAAGCCTTTAATTTGGAATTGCGTAAATAAAATGAATAATTTAGCTTCACAGGAAAGCTCGATAGATAAAAATTTCTCAGCGTTCAATAGCTAGTCCTATAGGAACCACCTGAACTATTACGCGGGTTCAGTTCAAGTCGATGGTTGTTTGTGCAAAGTTGAAAATGTTATTAGTTGGTAAGGTGCGAAATGTACTGGAGATTATATGTTAAAATGATGCAGCGTGCATTCATCATCGTTTCTCGAAAGCACGCCATTTTTATTATTTGTCTTATCATGCTTACATTGTCAAATCTTGCAGTTATATCTCCGAATGACTCGCAAGCTACAGCACAAGTCCAAAATCTGGAACTACAAACAAAAACGCATGAATATACGCTAGTAGCAGAAGAAACAACATTAGAAATAGCTCCAGATGTTCGTGTTGATGCTTGGACCTACAATGGCACTATTCCTGGACCCACTTTGACTGCCACGGAAGGTGATAGAGTGATAGTCCATTTTATTAATAAAACTCCACTGCCACACACGGTTCATTTTCACGGAGACCATCCAAGTACGCAAGATGGCGTATTTGAGGAAGTAATGGCAAATGGAACATATACTTATGATTTCATTGCTACTCCAGCTGGAGCGCTGATGTACCATTGTCATGTCTCGCCGGTAATGCAGCACGTAAGAATGGGCCTGTATGGCGGGTTTATTGTATATCCAAAAAATCCTTTGCCTCCTGCAAGAGAATATGTTCTTGTTAGTGGAGAATACGATACCCAAAATCAACTGAATCCATTACCAGAATATTACATGTTCAATGGTTACGCTGAAGAATACATGACAACACCTCTTCCTGCGAGGACCAATGAGACCGTTAGAATATATCTCCTAAACATGGGTCTCTCTCCTTCATATGGTATGCATATCCATGGAACTTTGTTTAGTGCATATCCCTCAGGAATTTGGCAGAATCCTCCATTGAAAATACAGTCGTGGGAATTAGCTTCAGGCAACGCAGCCATATTAGAGGCCAAATGGGCTTGGCCAGGTAAATTCGTATTCCATTTCCACGGCATTCCTGAAGAGAGGGGAGCAATGGGATTCTTCAATGTGACAAACCCCCCTGCAAATGCAATAGATGGAAAGGATATAGCAACGACAAAATCCATAAACATGATGGACTGGCAGGCGAATTTGACAAAGACTATACAGAAGGCCAATCCAAACGCAACAGTAACTAATTCAATTGTCCACCCTGGTGATGACAACCATGGAATGAAAATGGGAATGACACACCATGAGGAACAGTCTTTTAAAGTTTCCTCTTCTAATATTACAAAAACAGATGAAGTTTCGATAGTCAAGGGCGCAGCTACACGTGGTGATAAATCTTATTTACCGAATCCGATTACGATCGAAGCTGGAAGAACAGTTACATGGACTAACATCGACAACATTGTGCATACTGTTACATCTGGCCAACCTAGCACCGTCGATGCGGGGGAATTATTTGATTCAGGCTTAACAGCTCTTATAATGCCATCCAAGTCATTTTCGCATAAATTTATGCATCCAGGAGAGTATTCATACTTTTGTAGGGTGCATCCCACCATGGTAGGAGAGGTACGCGTACTTCCCTGAATACTAGACATACTTGGAAATTAAATCAGATTTTAATTAACGTTATTTGTAAACATGAATTTGTTACTATTGGGTAATACATGTTTTGTAATGTTACCTTATCCAATTACTTTCGAATAAAGAGTATGAAACTCTATCTATCTCATGGTAAAGTCAAGGCTGCTCATACCATAAAAATTTTAAAGAATGAAATGTGGACAACTAGGTGAACAAGCAAATTTCTTTCCAAATATGGCGATACTCGTTTACTTTTTTTTGTTTTAATTTTAAAAAACTCGGGAGTTTCCGAATACTCATATTCTATATCATTACTATGATTGAATAACCATCGGTAAAATAGTTTCATTCGATTAAGATAATTATTCCACGTGGTTATCCATTTTTTATCTAGATCTTCGTCGTGTGTCTTGACTCTGGTATCCACGAAAGCTAGAATCTGCTGCTTTGTTTTGACATCATGAAAGGATTTCTCTGCGCCTAAAAAAATACCGAATCCTATCATGACCTTCAAGTTATAATTTTGATGATGTTCCGAAGAGCCATTTTTTTTCATATAATCCAGGAACTCACTAAGCAATTTTATGTTCGCTGGATTTGGAATGGCTTGAATTTTTTTAATAGTGGTCGACAGTTTATTGGCGTCTTATATAATCACTCCATTTGGACGTAATACTGAATTCAAGTATATGAACCCGTTAGTTCATTGGGGCCAGTGGGATTTGAACCCACGACCGCCAGCGCCCCAGGCCAATACCTCAGCGAGATTAAGTAATTTCAACAGAGATGGTATCCTTGACCAAGCTAGACGATGGCCCCTACGACTTAGACAAATAGAGTTCTTTTTAAATGTAGTATTGCCATAAAAAGATGATTCCGATAATGACAATCTACGTTGTTTCATGACTGGTATGAGTATGAAGTGTTTTTCGAAATTTACTACATGAACCATTTAAATTCAATTAAATAGAATATTTCTTTACCCCGCGAGAAAAAATGGATTACTCTAATTATCTCAAAACATTGTATGATTATGAAAAAAAACAAGTAGGAACAGAAGAAAAATCGATGTTGCTTAAGCTGATAAACAATGTCGATTTTTCTGCACAAATAGGATCTTACCTGAAATTGAGAGACAAGAACCAACTAGGAGATACATCAACTGTTTCCAGATTATTGGGACTCAAACTCCTCACTGAAAAGAAGGGATTGATATTAAGAGGAATGAGAAAATATCAACTGACTAGTACCGGACTTTTCTATGTGTTAACTGAAACCGTGAGTTATCCTCCCAGTCTTTTAAAGAAATATAGCGACGATCCAATTCTTAAGACTTTGTTGTTTCAGTATTTTGAAGTAGATACAATAGCATCCAGCACGGCGCGATTTTATTCTATAATAGTACACTATCTAAAACAATGCTGTAGAACTACTCTGAACTGGCTTGAGGATACACAGAACTCTGATGAGGATCGTAAAAACAAAATGATGAACCTTCTCTTACTCGAATTGGCATTAAATGCAAAATTATTGGCGCTTAGAATAATTATTATGTATTCTGATTCAACCATACTCTCACTTACACCAAAATCCAAAACAGGCGACCCGGATGTAGCATATTATGAACTAGAAAGTAACATGAAGGAGATTCTTGCCAAAGACAGTAAATTCATTGAACACTTACATAGAACGAATGCAGACTTTAAGAGCGGTTATAAAGAATTTACTCATTCCGATTAATATCTGCCTGGCGAGCTAATGATCTTTCTTGATCCACTATTGTTTGAGATCATTCGGTCTTGTTTCTAAAGTAACATTCACTTCTTGCGGTTTACCATCTCTCAATATACCAATACTGATAATGTCACCGTCTTTCTTGTTATTCATAATGTAAGTCGAAAGCTCCCTTAAATTGTCGATGGGTTGCTTATCAGCACTAATAATAATATCGCCGCCAAGTTCTATTTGCGTTCCATTTATCTCTGATAGTATATAACCGCCTTTCAGTCCCGCCTTATCTGCAGGACCATCAGAAATAATGCCGATTACCAAAATTCCCGTGCTCTGGTTAACATTTAATTCGGAAGCAATATCCTCACTCATGTCCATACCATCGATCCCCAACCATAAGGGTGATGCGTTAAGCTGCAATGGTCTTTCCGACAAAACAACCTTAACTGTTTGAAGTTTACCATCTCTTATAACAGTCAAGTTGACATCTTGACCGACCTTTTTCTGTTGTTCAAGATATAGTAGTATGTCATCAATCTTTGAAACACTTTGATTATCAATTTTTATAATCACGTCTCCAAACAATTTTGTTTTTCTTCCGTTTATATCGACCAGTTTGTCTCCACCTTCGATTCCCGCCTTGGACGCAGGTCCGCCAGGACTAGTATCTATTACAAGAAATCCTTTTGTTGTATTTAGTTTCATAGCTGAGGCAATTTGTTCATTAACGTCTATGCCTGAGATTCCAATCCAAGGATGCTTGTAGGTATGTTGTGAAATTAATATTGGTACGACTCTTTGAAGAGTGCCAGACGGTATGGCAAATCCGACTCCGGAATATTCACCTGTTAGTGAAAAAATGGCACTGTTTATGCCTATCACCTGTCCTTTCAAATTAAGCAACGGGCCTCCGGAATTTCCTGGGTTTATAGCTGCATCAGTTTGAATTATTTCGGGTATCGAAAATGAGGCAGGGGGAACCAGCGTGTTACCCTCATCTGGCATTAGTTCCGGGCCTTGTGGACCTTCCGGATTCTGAGAAGGAATAACCCTTCCTAATCCGCTAATTATTCCTTCAGTCATAGAGCCAGATAGGCCAAATGGGTTACCTATCGCAATCACGTGTTCCCCAATCTTAATGTCAGAAGAATTACTGAGGACAAGGGGAATCATTGATTGATTTTTCGGATCTTCAATTTGTAGGACAGCTAGATCAGAAAAGGGATCGCTACCTACTATTTTCGCCTTAAAGGACCTATCATCCAAAAAGGTCACAGTAACATTATTTGTTGTATTAGTATTGTTGTAGGATCCGCCACGAACCACATGATCATTTGTGATAATATGCCCTGATGTGTCAAAAACAAAACCTGAACCTAACGCAGAAGAGCGTGGATCCTCATTAGACACGGTGATTTGTACTACAGAATTCTTCACTCTATCGAATAATTTGGCTAATAACGTGTCATCAATTGCTGTAGTTTGTGCATAGGAGCTTGAGGCAACAAAGCCAAATATAAGCAAAAGAGCGATTGGAATTAGAACACATGATTTAGAAATCTTAATTTGAGATAAACCATTCGTAGTAAGAGTTTCCATAAAACAATTCACAGCAACGTGTACTCTAAAAAGTTAATTTATATCTATTGTTTTGAGAATTCTGAGAATTTTGTTGCAGTATTGGTGGAATATTGTTTGCTCGGAGTATTAGTTTAAATACATCGGCAGACTGAGAGGAATCTTCTTACTTATCTTTTATTTTGCTTATTTATCTTTTAAAAAATTAAGTGGAAATTTATGTTAAAAATGTTGGTTACCATATATAAGTAATAACATGATTATGAATGCAATAGGTACCGAAAATAGATGGATAGAGAAGTGGAAAGAATAATGAAATATTTGGTGGAAGAAAGGACTGTCCTCAAGCTACTCCGAATATTGGAAAGGCAAGAAAATTATAATTATTATCCCTTAAACGATGAGAATACGGGACTATCTTATTATTCTAGAAAATATAAAACATGGGTCCTGCATAATAGCTATTATCAGTTGAATTAGTAATCAACTAAATTAATTAGCATCGTTGGTATGTTAGAATCCACTTGTAAAATTTGATGGGAATTCACTTAATTAATGTTGCTTAGGTAAATATGTGATTACGAAACTTCGAAATATCAATTTCTAGACAAAAATTATCCGCGAACTTTCAAAGTCCTGTTTTTGATCGTTTTGATCAATAAGAAATAATATGCTACTATTCTCCGGAATTTGTATCGCAGTTATTTATCAAAATGTAGTAACGCTATTGGGCGGGTACAAATAGCTCTATTGTATCAATATACTTGTACTTCGTATCAGTATATTCGATGTACATTGCCAATGCAATTCCAAATCGTTGTGTGGAATTAACGGATTACATGCAGATTTCTTTCGAGGTTGGGTTGTTAAAATATAAACTCATCGCTAGATTGAGCTTCCTTAACTTGGAAAGTTTGATCGGTAAAGTGCTGTTGCTATTGCAGTCTCTAGAACTAAGTATGGAGTACGGGTATTACATTTACTAGTTTGGGATACAACTCCTAAGAATCACAAGGTAATCGCACTTGAAAAGGCCAATGTACAGGATCATATTCATCTTCTACTCTTCTCTAAACATCAGTCTTCATTGATTTTTCTTGTAAATAGAATTAGGAATTAGACATATTGAATAACTAAAATCAGTTCAGTTCAATTTACATGATTGTTACTTTCATAAAGTTTAAACGCAATGGCAATTAATATCCGATATCGTCTATTTCAGGAGATAGATGTAACAAAAATTGATTGGTGCTAATCATGCGTGATCTTGGCACCAATCAACTTAGTCCTAATTTGCACTTTCTACGATTATCTGCAATGTAACATGAAATAAATTAAATACCCATTATGGACGTTACATCCGTATCAATGAATGAGGAAGATAACGGTCATCCAAAAAGCTATATTCTGGAACTAGAGAAGATGAATATTAATTTTGGAAAGATTGAGAGAAACCTTCCAATAGCAACTCTTATTGAAATCGCAATTCAAAGAAACGAAGGGCTATTATCAAATTCTGGCGCATTGTCTGTTAAGACTGGTAAGTTTACGGGACGTTCTCCTGATGATAAGTTCATTGTTGATGATGAAATAACTCATGATATTGTGGACTGGGGCAAAGTGAACCATCCTATTGCTAGTGAAAAGTTTGACAATATTTTTGAACGAATGAAGCAGCATGTGTCAGGAAAGGATTTTTTTATTTTCGACGGGTTTGTAGGAGCCGATCCTGAGAGTAGGTTGCCGATAAGGGTTTTTACCGATAATGCTTGGCACAATATTTTTGCATCGCAGATATTTATACGTCCGACACCAGAAGAGCTTGATAACCATAAGCCTGAATTTACTCTCTTCTTTGTTAATGATTTTGCTTCACTTCCAGAAATAGATGGAACCAAAAGTGGCACATTCATAATCATTAATTTCTCCAAGAAGATGGTGTTAATAGGTTATACCTCTTATGCAGGCGAAATAAAAAAGGCCATGTTTTCTGTTATGAATTTTTTACTTCCCCGTAGGGGAATATTTCCCATGCATTGTTCTGCTAATATGGGAAAGAATGGGGAAACAGCACTATTCTTTGGACTATCGGGTACAGGGAAAACTACATTATCCGCAGATCAAGAAAGGTACCTGATAGGCGATGATGAGCATGGATGGTCTGATAGGGGAATTTTTAATTTTGAAGGCGGATGTTATGCAAAATGTATAAATCTTAATAAGGAACATGAACCACAGATTTGGAATGCAATAAAATTCGGTTCTGTAATGGAGAACGTAACTGTTGATGAATTGACACGAGAGCCGAATTTTGAGGATAGTTACCTAACAGAGAACACACGAGTCGTCTACCCTTTAGATTTTATACCTGGAGCGGTAATTCCTTCAGTAGCAACACATCCCAAGGTCGTAATCTTTCTCACTGCAGATGCATTTGGTGTGATGCCACCGGTAGCCAGGCTAACGAAAGAAGGTGCGATGTATCATTTTATTTCTGGTTATACAAGTAAGCTAGCGGGCACAGAAAGAGGTATTACAGAACCAAAAGAAACATTTTCTCAATGTTTTGGAGCACCATTTATGCCACTACCTCCAGTTGAATATGCCAAAATGCTAGCATCAAAGATTTCAAAACACAACACGAGTGTGTATCTTATAAATACAGGTTGGACTGGGGGGCCATATGGAATTGGAAGGAGAATGGATTTGAAATATACCAGAGCGATGGTATCTGCGTCATTAAACGGCGATCTTGACAGGGTGCAATATAAGCACGATAGTATCTTTAATCTTGATATTCCTCTTTCATGTCCTCAAGTTCCGTCAAAAATTCTGGATCCGAGTTTTTCATGGTCCAACGAAGAACAATACGTTGTTGCAGCGAAGAGACTGGCCCATTTGTTTATCGAAAATTTCAAAAGGTTCGGAGAGGAAACCAAAGATTTGGCTAAATTCGGACCCCAAATTTAAAATAAAGATGGTAGCCCGGAGCAGATTCGAACTGCTGTCCTCAGGTATCTTTTCATGACGATCCAGAGCCTGAAATCCATAGCCCTCCTGTGGAGTTTGACCGCTAGATTCGGCATCGACACAATCGTGTGGATTCGACCGGGCTAATTCTCGAGCTACAACTAGAAATTTTCAAACGGATATTTATCGATATCTACTTTAGTAGAGATTCTTTCATTCTTATGATGTCAATAAGCTCCCTAACTCTGCCCAAACTCCTCTCAAAATAATCTACGAGATTTTTGTTGATATACTCATCATAGTTACCAGTAGATTTGTTTTGATCTATTGACGATGTTGACGTCGATCTGTCCTCGAGCAAAAAATCTTGGACTTCCTTGGATGGTCTTTGCATCGTTTGATTTCTAAATTCCCTTAATATCCAAAGCCAACTATTGTGCTCTAACGCTTCACGTAATTCTGTCAGTAAACCTATGTTTTTTGTTCCCGCATTCAATGCGCTTTGAATTGTAGCCAGATCAACTTTTTCTATTGAAATTCCCAAATCCAATCTCGTGTTAATTAACATTAATAGGCAATCTACTGCTCCTAAAATTTGGGAAAGAAAGCAATCAATCTCCAATTCCAATGGCACTCTTACATCAACTCTATCCATGTTTCGCTGATCTAACTTGATTTCTTGTAACTTGTTTAGATGCGTTTGGGCAGCGAATAATTTGAATTTAACCCTGTCTGATAAAAGACTCGAATCAAAATTGGAAGCCATTTCTAATTTATTAGAATTAAATTATTTTCATTAACTTTACTAAATATTAAACTTGATCTTAGATAGAACCATGCACTGTTAAAATTATGGATTTAGTTATAATAGACACATGGGCGAAAATGAAGATCTTGAGGAGAAGAAACTGTTGGGCTCAGGCGGGTATGCCTTTGCTAAAATTACCGAAGATGAGGAAATCAAGGCTAATTTGGGAGTTCCACAAATATTTCTAGCCAATATCGGAAGATTGAGTGAAGACCGTTTCATAAAGTATTACTGCAATTCATGCGGGAAGGAATTCAGTGGCTCTCCAATCATAAAATATGAGACTCCTAATGAAGAATTAGGTCAGGGAGTCATTCTGGTAGAAAAAGGCGAATACAAATGCAGGGATTGTGGCAACTTAATAGCATTCTATAGAAAATTCAACAAGTAATAATGGTCAAATTTCTATTATTATTTGTAGCGGCAATTTTGCACCAAAAAAATGTTTATAGTAATTTCAATTAGTACATATTAGAAAAAAATTGGGAAGATGGGAGGATGATTGGCATTATGAAGGAAAACATAAGAAATCACGTGATTGGATAAGAATTGCTAAATACGCTATTTACGGCGGCTTTGCAATTGTAGCTATTGTCGTATTACTCGTTTTTATTCCAAGAGCAGGTTTAA
>Ga0209984_1000014_pt1 | contig 17483 bp, 18 predicted proteins | sample InoplaM2SPM_FD_187591 | JGI IMG/M metagenome (GOLD analysis project Ga0209984, IMG submission 187591) | Arabidopsis thaliana rhizosphere microbial communities from the Joint Genome Institute, USA, that affect carbon cycling - Inoculated... | ecosystem: Host-associated > Plants > Roots >...
AATTAACAAATAAATAAAAGAAAATTGATTTAGGAGTTTTTATTTTATATACATACCACTTACTAAATGAGTTTATTGTATTGAGATACAGGAGAAAAAGAGGGGTGCCGGAGGCGTCTGTATTTGGATGATGATATATTAGACACTATTTTCGATAGCGCAATTAAGAATAAGAACATCATAAAAAACAGGCAAGTCCTGACTATAGACTACGTTCCTGATAAGCTATTATTCCGAACTAAAGAAAGCACTGCAATTGCACAATCTCTGTCTGTCATACTGAAAAAAGGACGTCCGTCTAATTTGTTGATTTTTGGAAAACCTGGAACAGGAAAGACAGCTGTGGTAAAAAACGTCATTGACCACCTTTATAACAAGACCAAGCAACTTGACATTAATCTCCAAGTGCCATTTATTAACGCCAAGAATTCAAACACACCATACAAGATACTATATGAAATCGCTGAATTACTTGGCATAAATAAAGAAGAAAAAAAAATGCAAGTTTTTTTTACAGGCCTGTCTATGAGCGAAGCCACGGACAGAATACTTGACTTCATAAAACGCAAGTCAATCAAGATTGTCCTTGTCATAGATGAAATAGATTCACTTGTCAATAAAAAAGGCGACGATATTTTGTATAACTTTACAAGAGCTAATGAAAGAATTTCTTCAGAACAATTCATTAGCTTGATTGGTATTTCGAATAGCTTAACTTTTAAGGATAAACTAGACCCAAGAGTCAAGAGTAGTTTAAGCGAAGAAGAACTGGTTTTCAACCCATACACAATAGAACAATTAAAACAAATTTTAATTGACAGATGCAAACTTGCATTATATGACAACATCATTCCTAGTGGCGTTATCAATTTATGTGCTGCAATCGCCGGTAGAGAAACAGGCGATGCTCGAAAGGCCATTGACCTTTTGAGAGTTGCTGCTGAAATTGCAGAAAGATCAATGACAATGAAAATTTCAGAAGAACACATAAGACAGGCGCAAAAGAAAATTGACAGCGACACCAACTTTGAGATTTTGAGCAACTCAACTCTCCATACCAAATTGGTAATTCTTTCTACAATAAGATCTAAAAATGCAAGTACTGGAGAAATTTATTCAATCTATCAAAATTTTTGCTCAAGACTTCAACAGGAGCCATTAACTCAGAGGAGGATGACCCAAATTGTTGGAGAGTTGGATCAACTAGGATTGATAACGACCAATATTGTGAACCAGGGCCGGTACGGCAGAACCCAAAGAATAAAACTGCATATCCCCATTTCGTCTGTAAAGGAAGCTATTAGAAGTGATCCAATTCTGTCGCCTCTAATTCATGACATTAATAATTGAAATCTTTTTTAAGAGATTGAAGGGTTGCCAAATTGACTAATATACAAATCCCAGGAGTCGGCGTGATACCCATTGTTTGTTGAAATTTTGTCTGTTTTTGCCATGCTCCAGAATTTACCATAAGCGTTCCCTTGTATCTCCCAACTTCGGTGATATGTACATGCCCAGCATGGAATATGTCAGGAACGTCATCTATCACCAACATGTCCTCGGACTCTGGAGCAATTGGAGTACGGTTGCCATATATTGGTGACAAATGTCTAGATTTCAATAAAATTTTCATTGCTTCCACAGGTTTTGAATAACTCAATCCTGGGACTGTAGCAATAACATCATCCAAACTCTGGCCATGGAACATCAACAACTTGACTTTGTTTAATTCAACATATGAGGGGTTACCTAAAATACTAAAGTTTTCCAAGGGTTGAAAATCACGCAAGTTTGTCAACGCCGTCTGCGGTAAGGCTCTTCTTCCAGGATCATGATTACCGGGAATCAAAAACACATGCATCCTTTTGGGAATTTTTTGGAGTAGAGCCGCCGCATAAGACATTTGCTTGTTAATATTTATGTCGATTAGTTCTTTATCCTGATTAGGATAAATTCCTATTCCATCAACTATATCTCCTGCTATACAAACAAATTTGATTTTTCGTACAATTTCATCGTCATCTGAGGATAGCCAATTTACAAAGTCATTGAATTCACTCTCCATGAAATATTTGCTACCTACATGTAAATCTGAAATAAGTGCTACGTACGACTCTGTTCCAGATTTTGACGCAACATGTTCTGGAATGTCGGGAAAAATAATATCTTTAATTACAAAATCAGTTGAATTCCTTTTACCAAGTGAAATTTCCAACATAAGCATTTGATCCAGGACAAGCGTTGATGATTCATTGATAAGCTCCCTAGTTTTACATATCACGGGAATACTGCCAGTAGTATCATCAATGATCAGCTCTACATCATTTTTTCTATTTCTCTTTGACATAATCAATCCAGCCACGAATGCAGAATCAAATGTTCTTCCCCTTTCATCCTCGCTCTCTGGAGAAGTGTACCTGGATTTATTCCTAAGATCCTTAATTTGTTTTATTTTTCTTATTTGCCTGCTTTCCGAACGTATTGATAAAATTTTCAAAGTTTTTCTGTATCGGCTATCAAATAATTTAACAAAATCCTTGTCGTCTTGTGCGTTTATCTTATACGTAGGGTCAAAAATGATCTTGTAATTTTCGCCATTACTTTCTGAGTTAGTGTTAGCTATGACCGGTTCGTCAATATGATCATTATTATCATCATCACCAGAAATTGCACTTTTAATATCATCGATTAATATTGGTGACTTTTTTTTGAATTTATTTTTAGCATCAACTATGCTTTTGATTATTTTTTCAACATCACAATCAAGAGATTTTAGAAAGGCGAAAGCATCAGGATGAACTTGATATCCCTTATTTATCGCATAAATCAATGCAATAGAAATCGAATCCAAGTTTTGTTATTGAACAGAACAATCATAAACGCTAAAAAGGTTTTGTTTTATTCAATACATTATTAAAAAGTAAACATTGTGATTGGTATACATGTACAAGTACGACTTTAGGAAGAGGCTGCTTTATCTTGGACTTGGTATTATTACATTTTTAATCTTTTTTATTATTGGAACGTCTGTCACTTTAGACGAATCTACTTCAACCCTTCTAAAGGAGCAATTTCAAAACAAAATCAAAAATATTGATAGTGTGGGTATATTCCTCAATAACTTTCTAATTTCAGTTCTAATGTTTCTCCCAGGTATCGGAATTGCATTTGGTCTCTTTTCAGGATTCAGTACAGGCAATATTTTTATGATCTTAACACGAGATTTACCAATTCAGATACCACCACTACTTGTATTTTTAACAATATTTGGAATTATGGAGCTTGTATCTTACGGCATAGCCATATCTAGAAGTTATCTGCTCTTAATTCGCATTTTAAAGAGAAGCAATATTAAAGAAAGTCTTATTCATACTGGAATTGAAATAGGAATAGTAGCTATAATTTTGTTATTTGGTGCCATTATTGAATGGGATTTTATAGTACAATCTGGAGGCATAAATTTTTTAGAATAGCAAAAGACGTACATCAAGCAAACCAATGCTTCTCATTCAAACTCCAAATACGTTTTGCGACTAACCTGATCAATAACCATTACCGACAGTGGACTAAAGTTCATTTTTTCTAATTCATTCAGCCTACCTCTAAATACACGCTCTTCTTCCGTCGTCAAAAATTCAAACACCCAAACTTTCAGAGTTGATGTATCTATGCCCTCGTTTTTTAAATATGAGGCTATTTCTGATTGCATAAAGTTTTTTTCTGCATTATTGTTCCACGGTCTAGGTACCAGGATCACACTCTTCTTATCCTTTATGGCTTCGACTAGCTCTTTCTTCTTATCCTCAATATCCTCGGTAACATGGAAACTAATTACTCTAGTCTTGTCCAGAGGAATTTTTGCCTTTGAAGCAGCAACTTGAATGGAACTTATTCCAGGCATTAATTCGACATTATCCTTACCAAAAATTTCCAGCAATCTATCAACAACTTCAGATTCTGAAAAATTTACATCACCGGTGAAAGGAATGGTACAAGTTTCATCTTTTCCCATTTTTTCATACACCTCATTATAAGTTTGATCCTGATCTCTCATGGTTACTTCATAGACCTGATGGAAATTAGGGATGATCAAATCTCTTACAATAGATAGCGTGTATTTATATCCGATCAAATATTTGGATTTTCTTATTACATTTTTTGCTATGTCTGTCAAGTATTCCGATGACCCTGGACCCACTCCGACAAGAAATAATTTCTTACCAATGGTTCTATTTTCCATCAAAACAATCAGTAGTAGTAAGATATTATCTGTATATTTTATTACCTTTCTTTAGCAAGGGGATCATCTTTAGTTGAAACCCAAAAATGACGAAAACAAAAGTAAAGACAAACTCATGACATTTTGTATAAAGCTATTATTGGATTCCAATCCACATGTTGAAACTGTACGGGATCTTTTGCGGGATATTTCACCCAACCCTTTACAATTGCAAAGCTGTAATTTTTCTGTTTTTCCTCAAAGTTGGCTTTGACTTTAAGCTCACTACCCCACCTTTTTTCAAGAAAATACATTTCTGAAATTTGAGCAAATGTAAATACAATATTTTGATCGCTTTTTTCAATATCATTCCTTAATTCAGTAATGCCATATCCTTCTAGGGGCAAAAATACATCCTTATTCTCTTTAAATCGTAATAGCTGACGTCGTGAATGGACGTCATGAATTCTGTATGACATATTGGTCTTGGTTATAAAAATCAGATTTCTCTCCGTTACAACAAGCATTCCTTCTTTTTTCCTCTTCATAAAACCATCCTCTCCTCCCCAAATCCACATTAGGTGCGCTTTTATCTGCTCATTCCATTCTAACAACATTTCATTTCTTATCCATCATGGATTTATTTTTTTCATCCCAGAATTCAAACAAACGAACATTATATCCACCGATTGTTAGCAGTAGAAGGCATCTTTAGCTTCCCATACAACAACTAATTAGAATATTATTCATAGCACACATACAAGCAAGCCTTTTAATACAAACAGTGTCAAATTACACATTTAGATGATAGAGCAAAAAAGCTCAACAACAATATCGGATGATGAGAACAAGACTCTAGAAATTAATCTCCAAGGTAAAATTCTACACGAAACAAGGAAAAAGGCATTAGAGAATATAGAGGAATTCTGGGCAAAGCAAGCAGACAATTTGATATGGAGTAAAAAATGGGACAAAATTTTAGACTGGCACCCACCTTTTGCAAAATGGTTTACAGGTGGATTGCTTAACGCTTCAGTAAATTGTCTCGATAAGCACATAGATAATATCAATAAAAATAAAGCAGCAATAATATGGGAAAGCGAAGCTGGGGACGTTCGTACTATTACTTACAATCAACTCTACATTGAAGTAAACAGATTCGCAAATGCTTTGCGCAATTTGGGCGTCAAAAAGGGAGATCGAGTTACGATATACCTACCAATGGTTCCTGAATTGCCGATTGCAATGCTAGCATGTAGTAGAATTGGAGCCATCCATATTGTCGTTTTTTCCGGATTTAGCTCCCAAGCATTAACAGATCGCATAAATGATTCAAAATCTAAAGTCATTATTACTGCTGATGAAGGAATAAGACGCGGGAAAATACTTGAATTAAAAAAAATTGTCGATAGAGCAATTGAATCAACACCCTCAATAGAAAATGTAATTGTTCTTAAAAGAGGAACGAATGACATCAACTTAAAGGACAAAGACCATCTTTGGCACGAACTTGTAAGAAAAGAAAAATTCTACTGTCAACCTGAACTTGTTGAAAGTACTCACCCGCTCTACATATTGTATACTTCCGGCACCACTGGAAAACCAAAAGGAGTATTGCATAGCACCGGAGGATATCTTACTCATATTTATGCAACAGCCAAATGGGTATTCGATTATAAAAACGAAGATATTTTCTTATGCACCGCAGATATAGGATGGGTTACAGGACATAGCTACATGGTATATGGTCCTTTATTGCATGGAGTCACCAGCATTATCTATGAGGGAACTCCTGACTTTCCCACACATGATAGATACTGGGCATTGGTCGAAAAGCATAGGGCAACAATTCTATACACTACTCCAACAGCATTGCGCATATACATGAAATACGACTTGTCAATCCCTAATAGTTTTGACTTGTCTTCATTGCGGCTTTTAGGGACTGTGGGTGAAGCAATAAATCCTGAAGTCTGGTTGTGGTACTTCAAAACTATTGGAAAAGAAAGATGCCCAATAGTTGACACATGGTGGCAAACAGAAACAGGTGGAACTATGATAAGCCAATGTCTGGGTATTGATACAATACCTATGAAACCGGGTTCAGCAACTTTTCCAGTACCTGGAATAGATATTGGATTGGTAGACGAAAACGGTATCGATGTGGAACCCAATAGTAAGGGATATTTGGTCATCAAAAAACCCTGGCCGGGGATGTTAATGACCCTATGGAACAATGATGATAAATATGTTAATACATACTGGAACAAATTTCAAGGATTTTATTATACTGGTGATTTTGCACTTGTAGATCAAGATAACTACATCTGGTTATTGGGAAGATCAGATGATGTACTCAAAATTGCCGGACACCGATTAGGAACTATGGAATTGGAAAGCGCTTTTGTTTCGTTCAAAGCAGTAGCCGAAGCAGCTGTAATCAGTAAACCCGATGAGCAAAAAGGAGAAGCAATAATCGCATTTCTAGTTCTCAAAACTGGGTACAAAGAGTCTCCAGAATTAAAAGCAGATCTCGTTAATCACATTCGAAAGACAGTCGGGCCAATAGCTACTCCAAATGAAATTCATTTTACAAATAAACTGCCAAAGACTAGAAGCGGAAAAATAATGAGAAGGTTGCTAAAATCCATCAGTACAAATTCTGAGATGATTGGGGACACTAGCACACTTGAGGATGAAGCTTCAATTGAAGAAATAAAACAAGTATATCGGGACTTTCAAGATATAACCAAATGATAATGATAACTAGCTTGCACAAAATTCCACAACTATATAGAAATTAATTTTATCTTTGAATCATTTGTAATCTTGTGATATTTGATAAATCCAGATGTTGCTGCGAGAATGTATTTTGAAGGAATTGTATTCTTGTAGCTACATTTAGCGGCATCTAACGTATTATTACATGGTACCGCATTTTGTTTCATGTAAACGATATTACCTGAATTATCGAGCCAAATCAAATCTAAATTGAATTGTATGTTCAATAGCCATAGAGAATACAAATCTGGTTTGTCATATACAAGAAGAAGTGAGGAGTTAAGCGGGAGTTGTTCAGTTCTAAAAGTCAGCCACCTCTGTCGCTCAGCTGGAGTTTCAGCGATCTCAGTACTTATTGAATGATTATTAATGACTATCGTCCCTCTTGAAAAATCTAAATTCCTATTTTTTACTCCCTCTGGAATAAAGGTTAAACCCAAAATTCCCAATGTTATGCTAGCAACTATAAGAGGCACAAGTACTGTGATTTTACGAACCACATTAAACCGCTTGAAATATAGTTTCTATCTTTTGAATTTATAGTTACCCTATCCTGAGAGAAATGGAAACTAGATTTTATATCGGTGTTATAAAATAGCACAGTGTTTAAATAGTTTCGACTTTACTTCTTGTTAAGTGAATTAAATGCCAGTAGCAATACTTCCAGATGTTAGCGAACAACATTGTATCGGTTGTGCACTATGTGTCGAAATTTGTACCGCTCTTGGTCCAGATGTATTGAGGGTAAAACCAGTTGAGGGATGGAAGAGAGGTAAAGCTTTTGTATTCTATCCTGAAAGATGCATTTCAGACGGTGCATGCATCGGCGTTTGCCCAACTAAAGCAATATTTTGGATGAGACCAATGGATTACACACCAGGTCAGCCTATCCCACTAAAGAAGAATGGTCTGTTCGTAAAAGGTTGGGAAGAAGGTTAAACCAATAACCCCAATATTCATTTTTTTAAAAATTTCTAATATCAAAATTTTAACGGGATTCTAATTTAGTTAAAGTAGAACCTTCGTGTTCATAGAGTTACTTTTAACAGCGCTATAATTCCAATAAGTTCTGCCAGGTGTATGGCTACAAAATATGGCAACAAATCATTAGAATAAAGGGGAGCCATAACCAAGTATGCATATATAGCTATCAAATTATGAAGCATTAACATAACCGTAAAAAACATGAGTCCAATAGTAAAAACCGCTTTACTTCTGAAATATATCTTGGCATAAATCACTAACAACGTCAATAAGACAGCAACATTCAGTACACTTATGACAGTACTTATATTCATAAGCAGACTCATGATGAGAATTACAATAATCAAATTGCTTTATCTACTTTTTTCCAAATACTGTCCAATTTGACTCCATCAAAAGTAGAAAAAAATAAAATAGAAAAAAAATAAAACAAAGATCATGTAATCTAATCTCATTAATGGGCTTAGATCTCAAACCAATTCTGACTTATACGAACATAAAGTTAGATGATCTTACAAATAAAATAATTGCAGTTGATGCTTTCAATACTATTCACCAATTTCTATCTACAATTCGAGGATCTACCGGGGAACTTCTTACTAATTCTCAAGGAGAGGTAACCAGTCACTTGAGCGGCTTATTCTATCGTAATATCAATTTACTTGCAGAAGGTATCAAACTTGTTTATGTCTTTGACGGAGTATCTAGTCCTCTAAAAGTTAATGAAATCCAACGCAGACATCAAATTAAAGAAGTAGCTGCTGAAAAATATGAGAAAGCACTCGTCGAAGGGAAATTGGAAGAAGCAAGAAAATATAGTCAAGCAACATCAGTCCTGACCGACAAAATGATAGACGAATCTAAGAGGTTGCTCTCTTTTTTGGGAATACCAACAATACAAGCTCCGTCAGAAGGTGAAGCAACAGCGTCAAATCTAACCAACTCTGATCTAGTCCATATTTGTGCAAGTCAGGATTATGATTCCATATTATTCGGTGCAAAACGACTGGTAAGAAATGTAACAATAAGTGGTAAAAGAAAAGTTCCCAATAGGAACGCCTACATTGATGTCCCTTTAGAAATGTATTACCTTGAAGATATACTCAAGCAAACTAAATTAACAATTGAACAAATGGTTGATGTAGGAATTTTAATAGGAACGGATTATAACTTTGGCGGCATATCAGGAATAGGACCGAAGACTGCATTGAAATTAATTCAAAAATATTCAAAATTGGAAAACATAGACCAACTTCAAGAACCATTATCTAATATTCCATACGAAGAGATTAGGGAAATATTCTTGAAACCAAGAGTTGCAAATGTTAGTACTGAAGACATTAAATTTGAGTCCGTTGGATATGACAAGATAGTACAATTTTTGTGTAGTGAAAGGAATTTCTCATTAGATCGTGTTAATTCCGCATTACAAAAAGTTCAAGATTCAGATAAGAATAAGAACCAGTCACTGGAAAAGTGGTTCTAGTTCTAGTTTTTTTTGTTTTAGTGGAGTTTTATTAATTCTTAGGAGATAACAATTCTCTTCTCTTCATTTCTTTTCTCTTCTCAGTATCAAATCTACCAAGTTCATATTGATTCAAATCTACAAATTTCATCCCTTTGGTAAGTAGTGGATGAATATCATTGATTTTTTTATATATTTGTTGACAAATGTAGCGGTAGTCAGGATGCCCTTGTGCAATAGTACGTAATTCGATCATATGGTAAAGTTCTCTTAAATTAATTTTCATGAAATATGGATATTTATAAGCAAAATTAACCACATACTGAGCTTCAACAGGTAATGTCTTTGCAATATTTTCATAAGTATTCTTAGAAAGGGACATGCAGTCTTTGAAATCCTTCTCGAGACCCGAATCAATAATTTCTTCGGGGATGTCATATCCGTGTTTAGTTGAAAGTAATTGTCTTTCGATAGTGAGAATTCTATGACGATGTAAGTCACGGAACATCCCAAAGTTGGTAAACATTTCAAATAAATATTCGACCATCTCAAACGCTCTGCCCGGTCTATGTCTCCTATTTTCACGAAATTTTGTATAAGCCGAGATTATTTCATTTATTCTCTCTTGTGGAAAGGATCCAACCAACTTGATTATATCATGAAGTGACTGTCCATGTGCATTTTCATACAATATTGCAGAAGCTACTTTTACTTCTGCATCTTTACTATCTACGTAATCAATCAATCTCACATCCGCAGGAGAAAAGTCAGGTTGAATCTCGCACAGATATTTATCTGTCAATTTTGAAATCTCTATATTCGTATTTTTCATAAATAATTGAAGAGATTTCCCATGTTTTTCATTTACACGTTTAATAAAAGATGGTATAACGCAATCAAGCTCAGAATTTACTAAATGGGCCAGTTCCTTGAGCTCATTTAATTCAGAACAATACAATTTTGTTAGGAGATATTCAAATGCCCTACCATTTCCTGTTATACCTAAATTGGTAAGAGTCGCTGCGGGTAACATATTACGTAGAATATCTAGAGTCTTAGATCTAACAGTACTATTGTATACCTTCTTGGCGGATTCTATATCCTGTTCATCCGTTAGTTTCGAAAAAGGACTTTCTATTTTTGAAATTGAATCAAAATATACGAAATCATCAATGGGTTCTATTTCCGAAATAAATTTCTGCATTACACTGATACTTTTACTATAAACATTGAACGCATAATCACAGGATTCTATATATTGATCTGCGTATTTTGATCCAAGTATCTTTTCATCCCTATAATATTTATACATGCTACCAACTTTCTGATCAAATGGTATGTACCGAGACGATTTTTCTAAATAGGATAACCCAATCCTTTGATCCTCAATCTTTTTAGCTGCGATGTTGGACACCCACTCTATTGCGATTTGTGCTTCTCCTAATTCGGCAACAGAATCATCGCCATATTCTGATAGGATTTTGCTATAGAACTCCTTTCCTCTATTCGGATTAGTAATAAACTCGTCCAAAAAAATCTCCCTCATCGTTTTATCTGATCTAGAATATCTCGACATAAGCGCACCTCTATCGACTTGTCGAGGAGTTGTAATAGCAAATACATGCTTATCTGTATTTGAAAAATGTTGATCAAGTATTGACTTTTCTTGGTCTGAAAAATCATAAACGGAGTTGAAATTCATAATACTAATACAAAATTGTCCTTATACATATTTATTCAGTCCAGTAATTTTCAAGTATCGGTTCATCAAGTTTTAAAACATCTACTAAATTATTGATTATTTTTAACAATGCCATCATTATATCCATATATCGACACATTCTCATGAGCGATATAAAGCTCGAATTTGTAGGAAAGCAAGTAAAAGATATGTACGGTGCATACGTGGGAAAAGTAATTGGTTTAGTTACTGATATCGATGGTTCTATCGAGTCGGTCGGCGTGGACTGTGGTTCAATCGGACTAAAACAGCTATTATATGAACAACTGCTCGTTCAAGGGGACTACGTGATTTTTATACCAAAGTGGCGTATGGAAGCACAAAAACTGCTTAGACAGAAGAGTCTTACAATCAAGAGGGTTAAGGCGCTTGAGAACTTGGTTGAAGAAAACGATCTAATGAAAGATGATGCTGAAGTTTTGCATTTAATATATGAGAAGAGACTCGTTGATTTGGAAAATAATGAACAAGACGTCATAAATGCTTTGAATTCAAGACTACAAGAGTTGGATTCACAGAGTACAACTATCAAAACCATAATTTTCGATGCAAAATTGCAGTACAGAAGTAATGATATTGGTGAAGACACTTATCAACAAATCAATACAAATTCAATCGAATTACTAGATCGAATTAAGCTAGAAAAAGATGAAATAACTAGCTTTCTCTCAAGAATTACTCAACCATACGAAGCTCCCACTGTTGAATTTGAAGAGACAAAAATTGAAAGTCAGGAGATTATTGACGAAGTTAGTGAGGCGGAGCCTATCTCTGAGGATATTATTAACAATGAAAAACAAGAATCAGCCACATCTGAAGATGTGCAGAATGATGAGACAGAGAGTAATTGGCTCAATGAAGTGCTTACAAGAGATACAGCATAATGACCGCAGTATGACTTGACGACTCTCAAAACTTTTTCCTCAATATTTATTGAAAATTTTTCAAATTCTTAAGCAAATTCATAGAGCTTAACAAATTAGGATGATTCAGTCAATGTATTTATGTTATAGATTATTGTGCCAATACATTAAAATAAATAAGTTTAGTGTATCTTGATATGAAATACAGAAGTAGAACAGAAATAGTAGCAATGATCCTAGAGGCAGCAAATGGTGGGGCAACAAAGACCAGAATAATGTACAAAGCTTTTCTTAGCTATGCTCAATTGAGGGAATATCTCTCTGTACTGATTGAAAATAATTTACTAGAATATTTAGAAGGCTCACAAACATACAAAACAACAGAGAAAGGATTAAACTTCTTGAAAATGCACAATGAAATCGGCGAGCTTCTACAAACTTCAGTAAAAGAATCGAGAATATAAAAACAGTCATTTTTTCCTTTTAATCTATTTTTTATTTTTTGACTCTCCCAGTAATGTTGTAGTACTCTAATCTACATTCTGGTAGATATCAGGATTCACCTACATTAGAAAAGTCCGGGTAAGCATTTCTCAAATATCACTAGTGATATATATCTTAAAATTGTACCTTGACATTACCACTCCCAAATCTTTTCATGAAATGCGGAATTTGTAAGGAAGAAATAATTAAAGAAAAACGTAGAGAGCATTTAAGGTACCATAAGTTAGATGATACATTAGTAGAATGGATAATAGAAACAGATGATGATTTGATATCTTCTTACGAAAAACACTAGATATTTTCTCATAATATTTTCTAATAATATTGAGTTCAACCTTTGCTTTTTGCCAATTTTCCAGATAATTAGTCAAAAGAAAGAATTAATTTGAACAGATCCAAATATACCACCATGTCAAACAGTCCTCAAGTATCATGTCCTTATTGCGCATCGAAATTTAACAATAACGAAGAGTTATCCAAACACATAGATAGAATTCATGGTGATTCTGGGTTATTAGAAGGCGACCGAAGAGGGTGGAAGTAAACAACTACCGGTCTAATATGGATATTCAAAAGTAACTCAAATTCCTTATTTATTTCATAATTTTGATTTCAAAATTCAAATAGGAATATAGATCAATTTATCGCACATTCATTAATATGTTGATAGTGAATAACAACGCAATAAAAAATGTCTAAGCGACATTATATTACTATTTTATGATATCATTGAATCGAAATACATTCTTGCTCTATTATACTACAAAGAACGGTATGTAATTTGGTATTATGATATACTAATTAAAAGAGTTATATTTCAGAATGGTCTTAATTTAGATAGATAGAAATGAGTTCCCAACTAATTGGGAGAAAAAACAAGTACCATATGCATGAGTATTTGAGAAACAGTATAGAGTTGGAGTATAAAGAATGCAAATCATGTAAAATAAGGACACAATTTACCTGCGTTGTTTGTGGGTTTTGCTGGAGCTGTCATTGGAAAGTAGAACAATTGGCTAAAATACCAAAATATTTACTGGAAGATGTAATTAACGAATGACAAACAGTATTTTCGAGTAATTTTTTATCGGTCAAACACTTCAATATATAATTGGTTAAGGGACCTAATACGTATTATCCAGACTTATGCCTATTTTATAATAGAGAAATGGTCCTTGTCAGAGTTGTCTCTGTTCTCGTAAAAGACGGCATTCAACCTTTTTCCATTTTCCACTATATCTATATTCAAGAACCCATGTCTCAGAAATTGAGTAATAACATAAGGAGCCTGGCCTGTAATTTCATACAAATCTTCTCCGCCGGTCCCCAAAGTGACAAATATGGGTCCTTTGGGGTCATTCTCGTATTTCTCGGTGTTTTTATCTGTTATTATGGGAGTAAAAGTTTTAGTCTCATTGTAGTTTAGAGGATATGTCCTTTGATAATTATGATTATGGGCCTGTAGTACAACATCAACGCCATATTTATCAAACAGAGGGTGATAAAGATCCTGCAATTCATCAAGCCCCGGATGCGTCGTATTAGATGAATAGAATGATCTAAATGAATATACTATTATCCAATTAACACTCTTATTATCATGCGCTTTCTTGAGATCATCCTTAACAAACTTATATTGTTCTGAAGTTTCATTGTATGGTATAACCCTATTTTTGGCTGTTGCCATTGAAAGGAAATGAACATTTCCATAATCAAATGAATAAAATGGACTGTCCATATTGAAATGTTTCATATATTCAGTAAATTTAGCAGGAAACATCTCATTATCTCCAATCGCAATTTTTAATCTTCCATCGGTATCTAATGGAGAAACAACATGAAACCAACAATCTGCGGTTTTCTGATACGATAGGTCTCCTAACCCTATGACCACTTCTGGTTGCCTGTGTAACATATTGGTTATTGTTCTATTCGCATTCTTACCACAACCAAAGTCTCCTGCAGCTACAAAATTAAATTCAGAATTATTTGCTTGAGCCGTTCCGAATGCATAATTTACAAAGATTGTGAGGGTGCTGATGGAGAAAAACACTATCATAAATAACACGGAAATTTCTTTTCTAGCTAATTTAAAAATTAAAAATGAAAATAAATCTATTTTACACTCCCTTTCTTTGAGCTGTTGTGATCTATTTTAACCTAATCATATATGAAATTTTGGACGATTACAAACTTAGAGAATCAAGAGGGCGCAGTAGATTCCAACATCCAATTAAAGTTGATATATGTGTTTATTGCTAATATACTATGTCCAAGCTAGTTTCTTCAAACGGATATAAGGTAAATAAGAAAATACTAGAATATCAGTGTGGTTGCAAATATTCTTTCCAGGACTACACAAAACTTGAACATGTATGTTTCACGCATGAAAATGAACTAATTGCACAGTGTGGCTAGGAATAGAAATACTGCAATAAATCAAGTTCAATTTAATAAATTTTAGTATTCTCACTGCTATCGCTGTTAGTGCGACGGGAGTGGGACTCGAAACCCTCTATCATGGTCGCGGAGTCATCTGTTAGTGTTAGAACCATGATCGAACTCTCTCTTTGGGATTTATTTGTATTATGATAGGAGATTCTATTTTCAGTAACCTTAAACAGTCATTAATTTCTCATATTCTCTAAGTAGGTCTTTTGGACTATGCCGACAATTTTCTTCTTTGATATGTTTATCCAGCAAGTCCAGTAGCTTGGTAACCTTATCAATACTTTTTTTGGTTGTCATTTTGGAGTTAAGCTATGGACAATAAACTTGATAAAAGCTTAGGTTATCTTTTAAGAATCATCATATATTTGACCCGACTAATTAAGTGATGATAATCTTACAATCGAAGGAAAAGAACTAATGGGTTCAACGGAGGTCTGCTGAACCCAACAGGATGATAAGAACTCTGTAGGTATTAGCTTATGAGATACAAAAAATAAAAGTGTAATAATATTCCAGTCTACTTGCTACTATTCCCGTTTATTCCTTGTTTTATTTCACCGCTTATGTTGCTAAGCACATCTGCCGCTCCTATCCCAACTTTTTTAGCAGTCTCACCCGTCTTATTGAGTATATCTCCACCTATTTCACTCGCATTTTTTCCCATTTCGCCTAGAGACATATTCGATATATTTAATGCTGATGAAGCGTTCTCTGCCAGCTCGGTTCTATTGATTGCTGAAGTATTTTGTCCTTTTTCGGATGCACCCTGGTTGGCTGAGGCAGTCATATTCCCGGCTGCATTTGAGGCATTTGCAGTAGCATTTTGCGCATACGAATTGTTTGCTGATGTAGTAAAAACTAACATCGATATCATAGCTCCAATGACGATTAATTCTTTATTCATGAGCTTTAGATGCTCAAATTTTTACTTAAGGATTATAGATTCATCTTTCATGCTTCGGTTTTACAAGCGTTCTTAGATTTATTGCCAAATAAAAGTTAATTTAATAAATGAATACTTGCCATCACATGTCTTCCCGTATTATGCGCGAAATATCAAAAAAATTGTAAAGATGATAGTTAATTTACTCCTATCGCTTCTTTTAATTTTTCGCCGAGGCCACTCATAAGTCCACCAGTCTTATTCGTCATATTTCCTGCCGCCTGACTTGCATTTGCGCTGGCATTTCCCATGGCGTTTGAGGCGTTAGTCGTCACATTTTGAGCATTAGCCACTGACACATAAAACAGTGCAAATGCCAACACCAGAGCCACACTTCCAAAATAGATTGCTTTTTTCATCATACACTGATTTGCAGCATTGTATTAATAGTTATATCCTGACTTTGTTAAACTTGACCCTTAAGTCGTACTCGAAGTCACTTGGAACATTATACAATTTTGAAATTCTTATTTTGACAAAACTCTAAGCATCAAGCATACCTAATGGGTTCGAATTTACACTCCATCCTTATTTATTAGAAATTAGCGATTGTTTAAATAGACAATAATTAAGTTTATAGAGCTATTTTCTTGTTCCCGTGGGACTGTTCTAAACAGAAGTACTAATCAAAAAATAAGTTTTAGTAACGTTGCTAATTCATGTTCTCTTGTTTTAACCATAGCAGAACACAATAATATTCTTTTTTCTGAATTTTTTGGTATAAGAGAAATAGAAATAGACAATGTTTGATTCAGTCCTAACATGAGTAACATATTACAACCATGAGATTCTATAGATTCATCCAGAGATATAAATTTGGGACGATTTAAATCTCATATTAGTAACTTGAATTGAACCAAATCTCATCATATGTCGAGAATTTTAGGTTGTATAAAGGAATATCAGAGCAATATAACGACCAGGTAATTTTGGATTCTGTCAAACAATTAGTACCAGATAATGTACTAAAATTAACCGCCGACGAGCAATCTTTGGAGACGCTCTTACATTGGTTCAAAAATAACTTTATGAAGTGGATGCCAAAAGAACTACAATGTGCAAGATGTAATAGACCAATGAGAGTTCAACTTGCAGATGACGATTCAGGAACATTTCGAAAAACAGAAATTCACATGTGTGATGTATGTGGTTCAACCCAAATATTTCCACGATATGACAAAATACTAAGGATTGCAGAAACAAGAATCGGTAGGTGTAGTGAATGGTCAATACTCTTTGGCGCTATCGTAAATTCGTTATTAATTCAAACTAGAATAGTACACGATTATCTTGACCATTGCTGGAACGAATCTTTGATAAATAAGAAATGGGTGCATATTGACTCAACTTTAGACTATCCTATTTCTTTTGACCATCCTTACTATTATGAGCAAAATTGGGGAAAAAAGTATGAGTATGTATTAGCATTCTCCGCTAACAGTATAGAGGACGTTACTATGCACTATACTCAACAGTGGCTTATGGTTCAAAAAAGAAGAGGAAAGAAAGATAAAGTAGAACAATTCAAAGAG
>Ga0209984_1000024_pt1 | contig 15826 bp, 8 predicted proteins | sample InoplaM2SPM_FD_187591 | JGI IMG/M metagenome (GOLD analysis project Ga0209984, IMG submission 187591) | Arabidopsis thaliana rhizosphere microbial communities from the Joint Genome Institute, USA, that affect carbon cycling - Inoculated... | ecosystem: Host-associated > Plants > Roots >...
ATGATACTTTGAAAATCTCCAATATGCAAACTGCAAATCAAAGTAAAAAGGAGGTCCTGCATGAATCCAAAAATATAACTGGCAATAATGAGTGGTCAAAACCCCACGGTGCCGATAAAGACGGTGTAAACTATTTTCAGGCCAAATTTAGAATACTCGCTGAAAAAAATACAGGTAATACAGGCATAAGATGGATAGAAGGAGATAAAATTTATCGCATAAGACTCACAAGTGGGGGATTGGAACTACGACAAGGAACTATTGGAACAAGTAATACATCACTTATTTTCCAAAATGCGGAAATACATAAAAATTTAGGAACATGGAACACGCTAAAAGTTGCCAGTCTCAGTGATTCAATTGACATATATGTTAATGGTGAACGAAAAATTAAAGTCCCAAGAATTAATTCAGAAGAATATCCGGATATATCCAAGGTAGCTATTTATCCTCACATTCCTCTCAACAAAAGTGTAGATTTTGAACTTTTAGAAGTAGGAAAGATTCCCTCATCAGGACAATTATATGATAAGAAAAATTATTTTGAAAACTACTATCCACTCACCTTACTTGCGCTATCTGGAACCGGATATTCCTCATTTTCCGATGATGATTATTCGGCATTTGCTAAAAGAGTCGTCATCTTACCATTTGATCCTCACAATTGGACTGAAAGTAAATTTAACAATTATGTAGAATATGCTAGGTCTGGCGGGATATTAGTGGTAATGAATGCAGATGATGAATTAGATGGCCGATTTAGTAAATTACTTTCAGTAAATCCTACAGGTAACAGAACAGTAGAATTTGCTAAAATTGTCAAAGAGAACGATATGGTTGGATTGAATGTTTCAGGTATGGTAAGAAGCTCTGAAGTAACAAATACATCTGATGCAAGAGTATTGGCAACATACAGAAGTAGTTCTGATAAAGTAGTTGCACCTTTTGTTATTGAAAAAAACTTTCCAAATTCTGGGAAAATTATTTTAGTAAATGATAAAGGATACTTTGAGACAATTTATGGAAATCCAAAAGAATATTTCCTGACTCTTCAAAATATCACAGGTCTGCTTAATATTAATGATGAAAAAACAAATGTTTCTCAAAAAAGTACAGAACCAGCCAAACGATTCATAGGGGACTTGAAGTTATCCGGCGAAGTTTCAATAAATAGTTCTTCATTTTCATTTATTAATGGATCATCGAACTCCGCCAATATTGGTTCGAATGTGGTTTCTATCCGTTATGAGGACGAAAAGACGAGTAGTCATTTTAACAACGTTTCCATTGCAGATATTAAATTATTTGGGCAATATAAAGTAGTTATTAATTCAACAGGAAATATAACATTACCGCTGGATAATTCCCAATATGATTATATCGAGACATCTCTTCCCAATGGTTTTAACATGACAATAAACCTTTTGAACAAATCCAGTTATGCCGAAATTGCTACTGATGAAAATTCCTCTCAAGTCTTCAATAGGGTGGAAGGTAAGGCGAAAATCGAGCTTTACGGTGTCAGACCGGCTGCTGGCGCATCAAAGTCTCTGCATGTACTTTTAAAGTCACCGAAGATAACTTTGAACGGGAATGCGCTTTTCGAGGGGGCAGGTCTCTATGGCGAATTGCCAACCACCAATCCACCGTTGGATATAACTGGCAAGTTGGAATCAGAATTAAAATATGTCGACCATTACAGGGTAAAAGCGAGTGGAGCAAATGGAACGAGAGGTCAATATATAACATATCTCAATTCGATTACAATTGACAGCGAATCAAAGGGAGATAAACAAATAAAGATTCCGGCAGATATTCATTCTGTTCCAAAGGAACTAGGAGTAACTGGTCAATTGTATAAAATACTTGGTTCTTCGAATAATATTTTAATTTTAATTATATCAACTATAGTAACATTAATAGTGGGTTTTTCACTCAGAAGATATCGTGCCAAATCGAATTAGACTTTTTGTCTAGAGAAATTAATGAAAATTTTAAATTTTTAACTCAATGTTTTTGATCTTGAGGCTCAATATTGTGTAGATATGGCGATTTCTGAAAGGTATAATGAAACTCGAGATTGGATAAATGTGTTGCAAATCACTTTTTAGTTGATTTTGATTTTGAATAGGTTTCTTCTATGAGAGAGGTCACAGTAAATAGGTGTTCCAGCGAATACCCAACATATCTATCAGACTTTTCCAAAATCTGTTCTATCTTGTCACTAGATAAATAATCACTAATGGATTCGCAGCTATTCAGTTGTTCACGTAAGCGATTAGTGACATCCAAATGAGATCCGTTATTATTATTGGTTCTAGCCATGTTCCTAAGTGATCTTAGAATGTTCTTAAAAATTGGATACTTGTATGTGAGTGACATAATGAAATGATGTAACTTGTATTTGTTCGAGATAATCGAACAGTTGATATCTGCATTCTTAATTGCTGCCACAGCTGGATATAGCTCTAGCAAAAACTGACGTTGAAGTGCCGAGTGTGATTTTATACCATCATTGCAGTTCATTGCATAATGGAAGAATGGAGGCGAATAGAAAGGCGATACACTCCAGAAAAAGAAACGATTCATGTCTTCTATTTCAAACACACATTTAAAGCCAGCCTCAAAAATTGTAAAGTGGACGAATTTCTGAGCCAAATTTTTTTCGGGGTACATTGATATGATATCTTTTATGCCACAAAGGATCTCACTCTCCGCGATTTTGACGATTTCTGACACTTCCGACAATGTGAACATGCCTCCCTCCCTGTTTATAATATAATCTACAACACCATCTGTATCATGGAATTTGTTGCTTGGTAACATACATGGCAATGTCACATCACCTCCGTCACCTGTCATGAATATCACGTCTGAGCCATATTTTTCTCTTAAGTTTTTTAAGAAAGGGATGATAAAACTGTATCCCAAGTAACTCGAGCCGTGTTTAGTTCTCAATAATAATGAGGTATCCTCGGTTGTTGGATTAGACAGGCCAAGATTCTGCCAATCCACACTGAGTCGACGGGTTATTTGCTCTGCAATATTTTCCTCTGAATTATTGCCCGTAATTGGATTCCAACCGGGAACCGCATATGTTACGGCAAGACATGGAATCTTATTTTTATGTAAACATGCAACAACTGACCTGGAGTCAAACCCACCGCTTAAAGAAACAATATTTTTATTATTTGAGCTCGCCCTATTCTCGCATGCCATACAAAATAACGATGCAAGATTTTTTGCAGTCTTATTTACATCATCATCAGCATATTTTTTTTTCTCAAAATTGAACGAATATAATTTGTCTAAAATTATCTTGCCTTCCTTTATTTTTACAAGAGTTGCAGGGTGTATACGCTGAACATTACTCAGAAATGTTCTGTTCCCTAAGACAAAACCAAATATTAAATACTGTGCTATGGCCATTCTGTCAAATTTATTATTTTTTTTACCGATAATTGCGGAAACAAATTGAAACTCACGCGATATAATTGTGTCAATATTATCCTTATAATAATAGAGCGGTAAGCGACCAAGTATGTCGTTCAACAAAAATAAATTATTTGTAGACTTGTCTAGTACGACTAGTATGAAATCGCCATCTGTCTTTAAAAGCCAATCAATAATCTTATTTTTTTGTTCGGCCAAGTGACTATTTGGTAGCCATTCAAATAAGTCAATGAGTTGATCTCTCCTTTGAGAGCTTGCTTTTTCATATATCCTCCCTTCAATACATGACCAGAAATTATCGTTTTCAAAAATTTCTATCGGGTAGCCTCTGTATCCTGTGTATGCTAGTAAATATGAGTCATTTTCCAGGAGAATATTCTTTACATATGACTCGTCATAGATAGCTGAATCTAGACGTTTCAAGACATCACCTCGCTTTGATCTGGCGTCTGACAGATCAGACATCTGAGTATGACACATCAAGCTTATTCCGGGCATATCTGTATTGTACTAGATCCTGTTGAACGTAACCTGTTCGGTTCTTAATAACCCTTTTTGAAAGGATTCCATAATACCTGTATCAAGCGAATTGCAATTAACGGGGACGAGGTTTGGATTATTTGTATAAATAACAGGGAAAGAGGGCGTCTAGGTCGCGCCCATGAACTATTTCTGGTCTGTATCGGTTTAGTTTAAAAAAACCCAAACCCAAAATAGTGGAACGTATAGAATTAAAGAAGGTTTTCCTACGGGAAATATTAGGTTGAAGAGATCAAGTCTTGGCTTATAGTCCATAATGCACTTTTCAGAGGCATCTTCGCGATTCCACCCAAGTACCAATACAAAGTATCACTTGCTCAATGATTTGGTTATTTTGCTAACTCTGGGAGTGTGACCCATCATTATTGAATTGGACATTGCTATCGGAACTTTAATCAATGATATTTCAAACCCTACTAAATGGCATCAAGTATGAGAGGATATCTATTATTTATGTATTGTTTGACATCAATGTGGCAAACAAGAGAGCGCGGTATGTTAGGAATCGGTCTCAACCGGTAATGACGGTGTACATTACGTTTTTACTTAGATATTATGCACTAGAAATTATTTGGACAATAGGAAGTATACACAAATTAGACTGTTGCATTATCGTTACCAATGGTCATATCAAAATATGAGTATATTGGAATGTCAATACCAAATGAATCCAATATTGACAGTTAAGCTTTTGTCTAATGGAAATAGAAAACCTGAAATTGTTACCAAAAACCAATATTATATCAGAATTATCAAGTAGAAGATGAATCAAGAATTGAATTTTATAAAATCAGGGCTACGCTTCCGGCTAAAATCTGTGCCTGTCATACTGAGAATCCTGAAATGAATGTTAAAGCTAGAACAAGCATAAAAATCCAGTTTTTGATTGATATCTAGGTTTAAAGGGAATTTAGAAATAGACTCTGCGCTGATATACAATCGAAGATAAACGGAAATTTGATTTTGTAGTTCATTACAATCTTTGATATTCGCTGGGTGTGAGACAAAGAACAAGTGAAAAACATTTATACTATTCAGAAATAATTGGCACTAAATTGGATTATATCTTCGACGAGTATGATATGAGAAAACTGCCTCCGAGAGAGCGCCTTGACAAACTCACACAAATTTTAAAAAATGAAAGAGACGAATCTATCCGATGGGATTCTGTTTGGCTTGCAGGAGAGATAACTTCAGTAATTAACACAGATGACCCTATGTTTGCTGAAATAGCCGACCTAATGGTGTGGGTTTTGTGTCATGATGAAAGTTCAATTGTAAGACATGAGGCTGGTTTTCAAATTGGCGTGCGAAACATGCGAGCTAAAATTCCAGACATGATCAACTCTGCTCAAAATGATAAAAGCGAACTCGTAAGACACGAAGTTATAGAATCTTTGGGCATGATGCGAGCGCATGAGAGCAAAGAAACACTGAGAACTATGATTGAAGATCCAAGCGACACCGTTAGGGAAACCGCAGTTTTTGTATTAAAGAGACTGGAACGGCTGACAAATAGAGGAGACTACAAAGTAGAGGAAATAGTATAACAGAGAGTAATTCGGAATAGCCCTCCTCGTCATTATGTGGCAGTCAATTTTTATGTTCGCGAATTTAGACGAGATATCGACTTTATGGAGTGGTTTGATCAAAACCATTGTGATATGAAAATCTTTTGTGCCTTGATGTTCCTCTGATAAGGACTTATAAAATTCAGCGATTTGATCACTTCTTTGAGTATCATCTCTTATGTATATTTTGTCCCTATACATAACCTATAATTATCCTTTTCAAAAATTTCTATAGGATATCCTGCTTACCCATTAAAGCCAACAAGCAGGATCCTTCACGTAGTAGGATTTCTTTTCGGTATGATTAGTTGTAAATGGCAGACTCTAGTTATTTCAAGACATCGTTTACCATAAGGGAGTAGGATTTATCGGGCCTCGAGAATTGCAAAATCAAGCTAATTCCTGGCATATCTTTATTGTATTGTATCCTGTGGAATCTATCTAACCTGTTTGGTTCTTAATAACCCCTTTCGCAATAATAATAATCCAATTGTGTCAAGAGTTCTAAAATCAACTTGAGACAGCACTTTGATTAATGCCCGTTTCTTAAAAGAAACCAAGTCTACAAGAGCAAATAAAGGGGTAATACCAGTTTACGGTACCATGTCAAATCAATACTAGACTGAAGTGAGTTACATTTTGCTACAGTATAGAAAGTTTAATACTGACTATTTTGTGCAGTGTAAAAGAAAGTATGAGAATTATTGAGGCTGCAAATTATCATAAATTAAGAACAATTCTTTTTCCACGGCTGTCCAGTTAAATTTTTCAACGAACGCACGTCGTCCATTCCTGCCTAGCTTCTGTCTTTCGGCTAAATTGTCCCTCAAGTTTATTATTGTATTTGCAATTTGACTATCGTCACCGTAATTTACAAAAACTCCACAGCCGGTCTGCTCTACTATTTCTTTAGCAATGTTAGTAATTATAGGTATTCCAAACATCATCGATTCAAAAAGCTTGTTTGGCATTGATATACTATATTCGGGAAGCGCTGGGTCGTACATTGCAAGAATAACGTCACAACTCCCCTCTAAAGCCAAGGCATCCTCAGCTTGTAATACTCCTTTGTACTCTATGTGAGGTGTATTTTGCATCATTGTGAACACATCTTGGTCAATGATTAATCCCGCGGTTTTGACTCTGACATTCTCCAAATCCTCTAACATAATGCAGATATTTTCTAGATAACGATGCTTTCTTATCTTGCCTGTGTACGCAATTGTTAACTTACCTCCTGGTTCGTCTGGCCTGGCGTGATTAAAGGCTGTTGCATTATCTTCTGGGCAATTCATTATTATAGCGTATTTCTTTGGTTTTTTCCTAAAAGATGATATCAGCTTTTCTGACACGGTTATAACGAAATCAGCCTTTTTGCCAAATAACTCTTCAATTGAATTAACCAGGCCATACATAATGCTAAATTTTACTGGAACGTATGACATGGCATATCTGTCGCATATATCAAAGACAAATCTTTTTCTAAATATTTTCCTGTATAAGTAACATGGGAGAGCTGTGTCTAGATCACATCCATGCACAATATCTGGCCTGTTTTTCACTAGTTCAAAGAAGATCCAGGACCAGAATAACGGCATGTAGAAGATTAGGGAAGTTTTTCCTACCGGAGCCCTCAAGTTAAAGAGCTCAAGTTTCGGCTTAAAGTCCTTGACAAGCTCCTCTGAAATACCTTCACGATTCCAGCCGAGAACCAATGTGGAATATTTCTTGCTCAGCGATCTGGCAATTTTGCTAACTCTCGGCGTGTTACCAATCACTATAGAGTTGGATCTAATTATAACCACTTTGACCAAGGAGATTTAAAACCTTATTATTGGACATCCAGTATGAGATGATATCTATTATATATGTATTATCCAGCCTCGACGGTAAGGCTAGTCGCATTTGTGACCGCTTCGGGAAACAGAAATATAGATCAATAAAAACATGGATAGTAAGGAGAAACCTAAGCTCATTTGAATCCCAAATGAAATAATACTCTGATCTTGAGGTTACTATATCATAGAAATGAACTTGTCCGCTCGTGCAGCTCATATACAATTCATGAGCTAGTTAGATACTTATATGATTAACAAGTAGACCTCAAACATGATTAAATTTCTATTGCTGATTTTGTTAATAACGTTTACATTCTGTGTTTTACACCCTGTAACAACGGTTGAAGGAGTGAAGGTAGAGGATGAAAAACAATGCCGTGAGTATGAGTGCAAACAGCCAACTGTTAGCGATCCGAATCTAAAAGTAGAATTGTTCTACCAAGGAGTAGGAGCAGCAAGCAGCATGACATTTTTAAACCATGATATCTTGCTTTTAGACAAAAACAATGGTACAGTAAACAGGATTGTCAATGGCAGTATAGTAGACGGTCCATTGCTTGACATAAATGTAGCAAATAAAAGAGAACGAGGGCTATTAGGGATCAGCGTCCCATATGGTAATAATAATACTAAATACGTTTACTTGTACTACACAGAGTCAAAAAATACAGATGGTAGTGATATTTGTTCCAATGCGACCGGTAGTCACCTATGCGAGCCGGGAACAGAGCCTCTTGGTAATCGCCTCTATAGATACGAATTTGCAGGAACCAAATTAGTAAATCCTAAATTATTTCTAAACCTTCCTGCGACTCCAGGCCCAGCCCACAATGGTGGCGTTATTCAAATTGGACCAGATAACAACATATACGTTACGATAGGAGACCTGAATAATAAAAATACAACTATGAAAGTTCAGAATATTAAGACTGGGGCGGATCCTGACGGTAGAGCGGGAATATTAAGAGTTACTCAAGATGGTAAAGCCGTAGGGAACGGCATACTTGGTCCGGAAGACCCACTGAACAAATATTACGCATATGGGTTACGAAATAGTTTTGGGATTGATTTCGATCCAGTAGGAGGATATTTGTGGGATACAGAAAATGGCCCTGATTACGCCGATGAAATCAACCTTGTAGAGCCAGGATTTAATAGCGGATGGAAGGTGCTTCAAGGAATCTGGAAACCCTTTGCCCCTCCTGAAGGCGATTATATCGCAGGCGCTAAGTTATTAAAACCTGACAATTACTTGGCAAACTTTGGAGGAAAGGGGCACTATCGAAGTCCTGAGTTTATTTGGAAAAATCCTGTTGGCCCTTCCGCTATCAAGTTTCTAAGCTCGGATAAGCTAGGTAAGATATATGAAAATGATATGTTTGTTGGATGTGTCAATTTGGGAGTAATATTCCATTTTGATTTGAGCGAAGACAGGACAAAATTAAAGCTCGCTGGTGTGCTCGAAGACAAGATAGCTGATAATGAGGATGAACTTGAAGACGTAATTTTCGCCCGAGGATTTGGTTCTATCACTGATATTGACGTCGGACCTGATGGTTACATGTATGTCCTTTCTAGCTACATGGATAAGGCTGCAATATTTAGGATAGTTCCCATAAATAACTGAATCTTCAGATAATACAACCGCTGTTGAGCTATCAACACTGGATAAAAATAACAGGGCTGCTTTCATGGAATATAATGAAATACAATGGAGCCTTGACTGAGTCTGATCACGTTAATTTTCCAAGGTTAAAATATTCTGATCCTGAATTCAGTTGGAAGAATACTATTTGTATAATCTCTTACCTGTTATATCATCTGGTACTTTCTATGGTATTATTGAAATATGATGTCTGACTAGTGCCTGGATCAAGTTGATTTATGTCATGCTTTTGACTATTAACTAAAATGTTGTTTTTAAAAACGTTGTTATCTGTTTGTGGATCTTTAACAAGAATAGCACTATCAACAGAGTTAGCTAATTTATTTGAATCAATTACATTATCCGATGCGCCTTTGAGGACGTAAATTCCATAATTTGAATTCATTATCGAGTTATTGTGTATAAAATTATGTGTCGAGTTTGAAGTTACCCTGATTCCAACCTCACCTCCTGTCATATTGTTATTATAAATCTTATTATTATTGGAAGCATCGTAGATCGCAACTTGATCCCTATTATTAGCAAGTACATTATTTTTTATGATTGAATTAGATATATTTTTGTATAGCATGATACCCTCTTCCTTATTATTATAGACCTTATTTGATTCAATCAGGATATCGTGACAGCCTGTGGAACAAAAAACTCCTTTTTTCTCGTTATCGTATATTATGTTGTTCTTTATCGTAAGATCATTCCCATGAGCATCTATTCCATGATTACTATTGTTATAAAATGTGTTATTATCAATTGTTATATTATAAGTCCCATATGCATTAAAACCGTCCGATAAATCATGTATCTTATTATTTCTTATAGTACTGCCTGCACCTGTATAGTAAGTAACTCCATCACTATCCCCATTATTGTAACCTAAGTATGCAATCTCTGAATTAGTAATATTAGTCATTCCGTTACCATCTTTTGTTATTATATAACTTCTGGGAACAGTGCCATTCATGTCAGTTCTTGCATAATTGTTTGTCTCTGTATCCCAACTGGTGACTTTTGTTGAATCAATTAATAGATTTCCCTTGGCCTGGATGTTATAAGCATGCCCACTTGTCGAATTAATCTTTAACCATTGAGTATCGGTAGTGTTAATATAGAAAGTTGAACCATTTTTAATTTCAAGATTAGCGTTGAGAATCCAGGTTTTTGGAGACACCTTATGAAGGATGTTTGTATTATTTAACTCGTTAGACACATAAGTGAGATTTGCATATTTGCAACTTACTGATATCAAGGTTAAATCAAATTTAACACAACTTGTTGTTAAGCCAAATTTACTTTCATCATTTATTCGAACTTCGATTTTACTTTGCCATTGCTCAATTTCATTTAAACTTGTGTACGGATATTTATTAGAATCAATTTTATCTCTTGATTCACCAAATGACGCTATCATAGTCGAATTTTTATAGAGCGTTTCTGATGCCCCAGTCATTTTGGCCAGGAAATGCCGGTCAGCTATCAAAAGAATTTTGTCAGTTTTAGCAGGATCATTATGAAGATCAAAATAAAGAGGAAGTAGATTATCATTTTTATAAACATAATCGAATATCCAAGAATAAATCGGGCTTGTCACTAAGCCGATATTTTCGCTTCTGTGGCTATGATTTTTAAGAAATGTGGACACAAATGCTAGTGTTTCAAACTGAGGAGAAGTAACATTTATTGTTATTAGCATTATTGTGCTTATCAATCCAAAAAATGCTAGAATTGAAATTATGGCTAATTGCACTATCTCCTCATGTCTTTTGAGTTTGATTCTATTTACAAAATTACTTATCATACTTCCTCCTGCTATGCAGAAGGGCGGAAGTAACAAGAGCAGGTGGAAAGTAGAAACATAACCTATCATTTGGAAAAAGATGAAAACAGGTATTGCCCACAGCAACGGAAAATAATCTCTTCTTATAGCTGAAAATGCAAGACCACTGACACCTAATATAAGTAGAACAGGATCTATCTGAAAAAATGAATTTATTGAATTCAATAATGGTAGGTGTCTATTAGATTGGTCACGTACTCCCTGTAACCAGTTGTTAAAGTCTCCAGCTAATGTGGCATCTATAGGCCATAGTGAGGGAATTATAATAACAGGAACAAACCATAAACCAAGAATTTTCCAGCTTTTATTATTATTTGTAAAAATAAGAAATGCAGCTAGAGGAATGGCTGTGATTGCTGGAATTTTTGTGTAAATAGCCAATCCTAAAAAGATACCCGAAAGAAGTACCAGTGGAACGTTTCTATTGTAATTTATGTTCTTGTTTATATTTTTCATACCATTTGTACGATCCTTTGAATATATCGCAAATAATATAGAAGATAAAAGAAATGGAAGCAGAAGAGAATCCAAGAGTATCCAACGTGTGAACCAACTCATCGGTGTAACAGCAAACACGATAGATGCAATAATTGCAACGTTTCTGTTATAGCGACGGTCTGATATCATGAATACAAGAAAAGTATCAAAGACAGCTAATAATCCCATCAAAACCCTCGGCACAAAATAGAGCGTTTCAATTGAATGTATGTCAGAAGAGAGATGCAAGGAGTGTGGATAGCCGATTATCTTGAATACTCCAGCCAAGAACAATTGACCAAAGTATGGATGATCATAGGTTCTCTCGCCTTCATGGGGGCCGAGCCCTTCCAATATACCCATTGCTCTTCCTAAGTATATACCTTCATCATAGAAGATGTCTGGAAAGGATATCGGATTCCAAAGGTGTGTAAATGCAGATAATGATAGAGGTATGATTAAGAAATAAAGGGTTTTCATTTACAGTTAGTCGTAGTCCTTTTGATATTTAATTGCAAGGTGATATTTGATTCATCGGCCGAGGTATCTTGCCTATCTGCCTCCCTATACATGTCATCAAGATTCGGGCATCCTAGACATCTATAAAATACCCTACACCCTCCAATAAAACCAACCAATATTTTAAATGCATGAAACAATCAAACACTATAATTTTACTGCATTTGTGCATATCTGTCAGCATTGAATAAAATGTGGTGCCGGCTTTGACGTAATATAAGGGAGTCTAGCTAGAGAGCGCAGAGAAAGATACTTAAGGTGAATGAAAGTGTAATTTGTGCAGTGTTAATCATGACACGGTTTACCACAATAGATGAGTTTGTATTTTGTAAATCAACATTTTCGTCGATCCATTACTTGGAAAGTATGGCTCCAAAGTGACACGATTTCATTAAGGTCTTGTCATGACAGAGAATTTTCACGCCTTCCATTTTATTTGCGTCCCGATATCTCATTTGACAGGGAAATTTCAAGAACATACTACAAATGTAATTACGAATTATAAAAAGTTGAAGAGGGTCGTTATTGTACTGGAGATACTTTTTATAGCTATTGCAGTTCAAATTTGCATATCAGTTATGCCGTACACTCAAGCTGAAATAGACGCTCTTTCGACTACCCCACACTTCACAGGGTACGAAAATCCCGCCTTTGGTATAAAATTCGTTTATCCCTCCAATTGGGAATTAACGGAGAATTTGACGCATGTCTCGGTTACTGTTCATCCCAAGAATGAATCAGATTATTCTGAGATGGAAGTTGTAGTAAAAGATCTTTCCAAGAACGTGACTGTCGATAAATATACAGACACCGTGATGCGTGAGCTGAAGAAAAAAATTAGTAATTTTACTGCAACTACTGCCCAACTCACTTCGCTTTATGGAAATATGGGTAACGAATACGCAAAAAATTTTACATTTTCTGGATTATACAGGCAAAAACCTGTTCAGGGACTTACCGTTTATACTCTGAATGACAACAAGGCGTATATTCTCACCTTCATTTCTCAGGACCCACATTTTAAGCTGGCTTCTGAAGCAGAGATACTAATACATTCATTTGAGTTTTACAGGAATCTTAAATATAGTGACGTTACTATTGAAAGACATAACTCCTTTGATCATGGATTATTAGAGTTTTATACTAAATTTGATAATAGCTATGGAGGAATTGGATCATCTAGGATTAGATTAGTAGTAAACGATTCAAACAACGCGTTTTTCTGGGTCATATTCCATAATAGCTCGATTTATTATCCAAATAGCTATCGTATGGCACAAAACACCAATGATACTTGGACGAATAAGCATAATTCCTTGAATCAGACCATTGAATATGGAAAGTGGTATCATGTGGGCCTCTTATTCAATGATACAGATGTTTCTTTTTACTTTAATGACGCTCTCGTAGAGACGTTTAAAAGGCCATCGAATGACTCCTACACCTATCTTCAGCTCGTGACCGAGTCAGCTGCTGTCAGTTTTGCGAATGTTCGTGAGATTACGAGCTCTGGAACCTCAGAGCTCCTGATACCAATGACTAGCTGGTATGGCACACAAGGAACTTTTATGGCAAAAAAAATCGACGTCAGTCCTATTTTCACGTTAGTGCCCATATATCCGCCTCTAGGATATCAATCAATTCATCCACCCCTAAATGATACTAATCTAGCTGCTGACAAAATTGTAACGGGGTTAAATTTTCCTACAGGTATGGCCTTCCTCGGTCCTAATGATATCTTAGTAATAGAGAAAAATCAAGGCACAGTAAGGAGGATTGTAAATGGCACTATGCTCCCAGAACCATTGCTTGATGTGAATGTTGCGAACAAAAATGAAAGAGGCATGTTAGGAATTGCTACTGCAACAAGAGATTTTTCGAATCAAAGTGAAAAGGAAGATATGAAAGGTATATCTGATGATAGTAGATTTGTTTTTCTGTATTATACGGAGTCAAATGATAACGACGGTGATGACGTTACACGTGCTAAAGAACCTTTAGGTAATCGTCTGTATAGGTACGAATTTGTAAATGACAAATTAGTAAATCCAAAGCTACTATTAGATTTACCAACTTCAAGCAGTATTCATAATGGTGGCAAAATCGTGATAGGACCGGATCATAACGTATACCTAGCTGTTGGTAACCTTGATCAAAATGATTCCAAAGCTCAAAATGATTTGACTGGCAGAAAGCCTGATGGAGCAGGCGGAGTGTTATATATTACCCCAGATGGTAAAGCTGTAAAAAATATTCTTGGAAAAGAAGATTATTTAGCAAACTACTACTCGTATGGAATAAGAAATAGTTTTGGAATCGGATTCGACCCTCTCAGCGGCATACTTTGGGATACAGAAAATGGCCCCGCTTATGAAGACGAGATTAATCTGGTTAGAGCTGGGTTTAATAGTGGATGGAAGGAAATTCAAGGGTTATGGAAAGATGAGGATGACACAAGCGGAAACGTTCTTACGGACATGAAGGATTTGGTAGAATTTAATGGTAATGGTAAATACAGTGATCCCGAATTTGTTTGGCACGAAGCTGTTGGACTCACTGATTTAATATTTCTTAATTCTAGCAAACTGGGAAAAAATTATGAGAACGATATGTTTGTAGGTGATTTCCACTATGGGTATCTTTACCACTTTAAACTTAATAATGACAGAACAGAATTATTGCTTAAGGAACCTCTTGCTGATAAATTAGCAAACACTTACGAAGAACTAGAAAATGTAATTTTTGGTGAAGGCTTTGGTGGAATTACAGATTTAGAGGTTGGACCCGATGGTTACATATACGTTCTCGCGGTCAATTTTGGCGGGGGCGACTGTGATCCGGATTATATATCCGAAAACTGTATTCCTTACAACGGCAAAAATATTGGAAGTATATTTAGAATAGCGCCAGTTAAATCTCATCCCTGAAGTATACTTGATTTGTAATCACTAAATTGGAAACTGCTCTATATTACTTAATTAATTTGCTAAGTAACAAACTGATTCTTCACAAAAATTCCCGCATTCATAACAATTTCTCATCATCAGTACTCGTGATTCTTATACCACAACAACGAGGTAATAAACATACATACTAGGTTTGAACTATTTTCTTGTGGCATATAGATAACCATAGTACAAATAAAGTACTAGTTTTTGATTGCTTTTAGAAGCTGTGTACCTAAAATCTCCTTTAAGAAGTTCGGGTCCACTCCAGGTTACCTCAAAACCGCATTTCTCTAGTTTCTTTTTTATGTTTCTATAGCCATGCACATATTGAACCTGTATATGACTAAATTTTCTTATAATTTCTTCAGGGGTATTTAACAGAACATCATACTCACAACCTATACATGACAACTTTAAGACATCAGTCGCTTCTTCCAATTTATTTAATATCTGCTCTAAGGTCATAAATTCGGCAGGTTTGTTTATGGTATCTACTAAACCCTTTAGTTGATACTGTTTGACATCATAATTTTCACTGTTCATACCCATACCTCTTGCATGTAGTATCACAATCTTATCAGAAAAATTGTTAGTTGTGATATTTTTTTTGCAAATTCAAACCGCATGGTATCTGGTTCTAAAGCAAGAACTTTTTTAGCGCCATGGGAGACAAAGTAAATTGACGAGTCTCCTATCCCTGCACCGATATAAACGACTACTTTGTTCCTGACCGGAAGAAATCTGTAGTCTTCTTTGAGAAATAAGTGCAGTGTCTTCGATCTTTTTACCACCATAGAATTTAAAGCCATTTACATATACGATATCTTCATTAGGATCGCAGTCAAGTCCCATTGTGATGTCCCACATCTACCGGTATGTCTGACACGTGATATTATTACCATTCAGCATCTTCAAAACCATCGGATATTGATTTCTTGAGATCTTATACATTACATGTAAATAATTCTTGTATTTCTTTC
>Ga0209984_1000045_pt1 | contig 12932 bp, 10 predicted proteins | sample InoplaM2SPM_FD_187591 | JGI IMG/M metagenome (GOLD analysis project Ga0209984, IMG submission 187591) | Arabidopsis thaliana rhizosphere microbial communities from the Joint Genome Institute, USA, that affect carbon cycling - Inoculated... | ecosystem: Host-associated > Plants > Roots >...
GAACCTCTAGTAGTTCTCTAAGTGGACTCGTCAGGTATGAATACAAGAATTGAACCAATTAGAAGAACAACAAATAATGGATGCAAGTCCATATGTCATATTTTCATATTCTATAAGATCACCTTCTACTAAAGAAACATATTTTAGAAGATTAAGGTTATTTTTTGATGCCATTCCCATAAGCGGATCCACTTTTGAGGATAGATGCAATTTATTTGTCGAGATGGGACAACAAGATCCAAGTTGGGCTTTTAACTGCATTCTAAAATATACGTTATCACAGAAAGAAATGATAGAAAGGAAAGAAATTACAGCAGGTACGTTACTCAATTGTGTAAAGGTCGTCAAGACATTTTGCGAAATTACAGATGTCATGATTCCCTGGAAGAAGATCGCAAGAGGACTGCCTAGGGTTAAGAGATACGCTGATGATAGGGCACCGACCATCGAAGAAATTAGAAAAATATGTGAGTATCCTGACAGAAGGATCAAAGCGATTGTATACACTATGGTCTCTTCAGGTATTAGGGTTAGCGCTTGGGACTACCTTAAATGGGGAAATGTTGTTCCGATAAAGAAGGACGATTACCTTGTAGCGGCAAAAATGACAATATACGCAGGCGAGGCTGACGAATATTTTACATTCATTAGTCCTGAAGCATTCAGCGCGTTGGAATCTTGGATGGAGTTCAGAAAAAAGTCAGGAGAATCAATCAGTTCAGACAGTTGGCTCATGAGAAATCTTTGGGATTCATTGAGACCTGAGGAAAATTCAATATGTAAAAAGGTAATAAAAAATTTTCTAAGGCACATACGCAATAGCGGTTACGACTAAACCCATAACGATGATTGTTAATGTAGTCGCAACGAATTGTAAAATCAACAATACTGTAATTAAAATAATCAATTAAAACCTAATGCAATAAAATTCAGAAAATTATTCTCTAAATAAGTTAATCAAATTCTTAATTCAAGATCCAAAGTGACTGTTAAGGGAGGAACTACAAAATTTCTTGCCGGTGGGATTAAATGGCGAGGAAGCCAGATCGATTGATAATGTCCCACCGGGATTCTTTTTCTCGAATTTTTGAAGCAAATCATTTCTGTGAAAATAAATATAAGAATATGACTTACCTTAGTTTACTTGTAAGAATTATTACCACTCACATATTTTGTTAAACCTCTATAGCGCCACTAAAATCCTTGATGCAAAAGTCTTCGGGTAAGTTCTTACATATTGCATATAAACAATCTCATCGAATCCATGTAGCCCATGCACCTAGGACTATGTTTCGTAAAAATAAAATCGTATTTTATTCTCTCATTAATTATAAGTGCTATAGGCATCTCTACAATATCTCTTAATCTGAACAAGTTGGGTGCTGAAGAATTATTACAAAAAGATAAATGCGTGGAATATAATTCAACACAAAAATTAATCAAAGTTCGCTGCAATGATATTCATTTGACTGATATTTATGACAACGTCGGTTATTCAGGTATATTAGCCAAAGAAAATACTGACGATGAGTTGGTCAATCAACATAATGGGAATGTATGGATACTACGCGCCGGTATTGTGATTGAAAAGGAAGGTGGCTTGATTATTGATTCGAAGGATACTACTTGGCTGAAGATAGTCCCTACTCCAACTACGCAGAAGATTCAACAATTAAACGAGACAAAAAGCATGACACCTGTCGGAGCCGAGGGAGGAATTTTACGCGTCGCTGCTTACTCTGGCGATGAGACCAATTATGATTATAGTGATAGAAAATCTCCAATAGTTGTAAGTAAAAATAATGGAGATAATCCAAACGGAATCCATGTTCACGGTTCATTGAAGATAGATTCTGTCAAGATTACGTCATGGGATCCTGAAACAAAAGACGTTATTGGATTTGAATTCGGTAAGAGACCCGGAGAGGAGCATACAAAATCAGATTATGACACTGCAGAGCCAAGAGCATTTATTAGAATATCCAAAGATGCAACCGGAACTACAGACATCACAAATTCTGAAATCGCGTACTTAGGATATTCATGCAGCAGATGCTCGGGTCTAAGTTACTACGGGGGGGAAGGTTCTATCATAAAAAATAATAACATTCATCATCTTCTAAAGGGTTACTATTCTAAGGGTATGGGTAATACGGTAATTGAAAGTAATGAATTCCACGATAATTATTTGTATGGAATTGATCCGCATACAGGTAGCCATGATATGATAATTAGAAACAATGAAGTCTATGATAACAATGCGTCCGGAATAATCTGCTCAAAACATTGTTACAACCTGCTAATAGAAGGCAATGAAGTTTATAGAAACGGGGGAGTGGGACGGGGTATCGCCTTTAGTATAAATACTACTAATTCAATAGCTAGAAACAACGATGTACATAACAATGAACGCTGTATATCTTTCAATAGGGAATCGAATTTTAATCAAGTTTACAATAACACTCTTTCAAACTGCAAAGTGGGAATTTATCTATCTAATACGTCGAAGAATACTATAGATAATAATGATATAAGTGATTCAGCGTCCGGAATAGTCATCAAACATGACATCACAAACAATATAACCAACAATTTGATAGAAAAGACAAGTAGTGGAATAACCTTCATAAGTAAAAATGACGGTGATGCTATTGCCAGTAGCAGCCCAGACGAATTCTCTGATATTAACTTGTACTTGGATAAACTTAAGTCATTAAACAAACTAGACAAAGCAAATCTGGTTTCAATAGAGCAAGGGAAAATAAAGGGGCTGACAGATCTTATCAAGTCACAATAACTTAGTAATGTTTAAAGCTAAGATATTGCTATGATTTAGATCAGTTCATTTATTGAACTACTATCGTTCCGAATCCCACCGAACCCGAATAAAATTTATAATATAATATTCAATAATCCATAAAATTTATAGATATTGATTTTTGGTCAGACTAGACGTTAAATGATACCATTTTTAATACCTTTTTAATGACTCCAAATATTCATCTAGGGATTGATGATGATATACTGTTACGACTTCAGCATAATGCTATGTTAGCTAGGTGTAATTGACGTCGTCGATAGAAATGTATTTAATATCTTAGCGATCTCTTCCGGATATTGATCCATTACTGCATGACCAGCATCTTCTATCTGTACGAGCCACGCTCCAGGGATCTTTTCTACAATTTTTAAAGAATTAACATGCGGCTGGTACATATTATCATCTGTTCCAGTTATGACCAAAGTGGGTTTAGCCAATTTCGCAAGCTCATCACAAGCACCACTCCAGTTTGGATTGTCCTCCCAATGCTTTCCTACGTTATTCTGATTATTCGCTATTTCAGGGGGCAAACCAGGCTTCAATTGTTGTAATGTTGTAATGTTTGCTGGAATGTCAAGAGATTCAGGATGCAGTCTTATCCATCCAGATCCTAATGAAGCAGATACAAGCTCTTTCATCTCCTCGTGAGAAATAGAAACATTATTTAGAGATTTGTTTACAATATCGGATTGCAATTTTATAAACTCAGGTGGTTTAGGTGTATGATCTTTTCCTCCGCATGATGAACCAACAAGTAAAAGACTGTTTACCTTATCTGGAAACATGATTGCAAGCTGTTCGGCTATATATGATCCAAGTGAATATCCCATAACATCTGCTTTTGGTATTTTCAGAGCATCAAGCAAACTAGCACTATCGTTTGCTAGTTGCTGATAAGTGTATGGTTTGGAACCAGTTGTTGAATTTCCAATACCACGAGTATCAAAAGCAATTACTGTGTGATCTGAAGAAAGTCCTTCTAGAAAGGATGGATGCCAGGCATCCATACCATCAGAAGCGCCATTGAAAAGTAAAATCGGGTCACCTTTACCTAGCATCTTGTATGCGATGTCAATATCTCCTACGTGAACCTTCTTTGCTGGGATATCTTGTATATTCAGTAAGCCTTCATTTTTCGTTATACTTTGATTTGTTTGACCATAAACAAGTGGCGTATTAGTTGCTATTATAGAAGTGGGGATAATCAACACAAACAAGAAGATGACGGATAATACTTCCCTTGATTTTTTTGGGTACAATTTTTGCTAATTGATTCATACATGATATCAACTACTATTAAAGCAAGTAGTCTTTAGAATATTCAAGGCTATGAAATAATTCCAAATGAGCTCAAATCCTAAATGGATTACATACACTAGTGTATTGCATCCCACCGAACCAGAATTATTTGATACTATAATGAGTAACATAATAATGGCTTCTTGCAATAATATAAAGATTGATGCGGACGACGTACAAATTTAGGGTATACGATATAGCAATATTCATGAAATAGACATTCATAAATACTCCAAAATCTAATAAGGAAAATGGGACAATACGTTTTACTTCTGAGATGGACAGATACGGGGATTAAAAGTGTAAAGGACACGATTAAACGTGCTGAATCTTTTAGAAAGTATCTTGAGAAGAAAGGTGGTAAGTTAACCGCGATATTCTACACATTTGGAAAATACGACATAGTGGTCACCGCAGAATTACCTTCTGATGAAATCGCAATGTCGGTATCACTTGCTACTGGTGCGCTAGGTAACGTGCGTGTTACGACTCTAAAAGCATTCAACCTTGATGAAACTAGAAAAATAGTTGACACCTTGAAATAATATTATTTATTATTTCTTACTTTTTTTTAACTACAAATCCAAAGCAAACACTGTTATCTTAATTTTTAGTAATCACTTCTCTAATGTCACACCACAATAGGATTGCAACATCTCTGAACATACAGGGTTCTCAAATTAGAGTGCTATCGTTATCAGCTCCACCGAATCCAAATCTCTATGAATGTTCTAATTGAACTAGTGTGAAATTCCACTCTGTTCCCACCGAACCCGATGTATCTTTGCCATATTAGTAACATATTGATATTATTGAGTAGCGACATTGAAAAGTGTTGAGCCATTTACATCAAGCGCAGAAAAGAATTCATATGATAATTTAATCCAATTGATATTATGATTACCTAATATTAATAGTAACATATTATAGAACCCATCTATTGCATGGGACCAAGCAGATATGAATCCATGCAATTTGAAAAATGCTGCATCATTTTTATTTATTTAAAGACGATTTAATATATAGAATTTTCGCATAATTCATTTTACTTCCTCTATCTGTTGTTTTTCATTGACATAGAATCCAACAACCTGTGCAGGGAAATTCCATGACGTAACTTCGCGCACTGCACTTCGTATATGTGCATAATGATGCTCTCTGTTTCCAGGATTACCGGCGCAATCGAAATGTCCTACAACTGCTATTATACGGGAACGGTGTTTCTCGATTGATATGGAGACTGCGTTACGTAGCAACGCGATCTCGTCTGAATTTTCCGAGCTGGAAATAATCCCGTCTACTCCTGGAAATGTCGCCATGTCAACTCCATCGATGTCATACTTCTCCTTCATGAAGTCTATTACAGGTTCCTGAGTTCTTCCATCGATACAATTTATTGCAGTTCCAAATCTGAATTGATTCAATTCTAATTAACACTCATAATTTCTGCGGAGTAGTTAATATTTTTCCAAATAGTTGCGAGTTTGCCATCTTGATGTGCCCTTCAACCATGTTGCTAAACGGGAGGATGGTATCAACAACCGGCTTTATCTTTCCCTTGCTCACCCATCTTATTACTTCTTCTAATCCTGCTTTGGTTCCCTGTGTTGCTCCAAGAAGATTTGTTCCTTTGAAGAAGAGGTACCTTAAATCTATGGTAGAATCGTATCCGGTAGTGGCACCCGTAGATACGAGAGTGCCTCCCATCTTCAACAGACTAATTGCCTGTGGAAAAACACTTTTGCCAATATGCTCATAAATAACATCTACGCCTTGTTTGCCGACTATTTCACGAACCTTCTTGTACCAGTCAGATTCGCGGTGGTTGACTACAAAATCAGCGCCCAGCTGCAAGCACTTGCTCATCTTGTCATCATTTCCCGCGGTAGCTATGACATCACAGCTGAATAATTTGGCGATTTGTATTCCGGCGATTCCCATACCGCTTCCTCCGCCCATTATTAAGACCGTCTGACCAGGCTGTATACTTGCTCGTGTAACTAGCATATGCCAGGCAGTCATACCTACCATCGATATTGCAGCGGCCTCGTTGAATGAAACATTATCAGGAATCCTAACTACGTTTACTTCAGGCATAGGTGTGTACTGGGCAAATGCACCCCAAAGCGGACCTGTCTGGAAACCCCATACCTGCCTGCTCTTGCAATCATATTCTCTTCCACTTATGCATTCTTGACATACCCTGCATGTCAGGTTTGGATGTACAACCACCCTATCTCCAACCTTGATGTTTGCCGTCACATTATCTCCGAGTTCTACAACTTCTCCTGCTGCATCACTTCCCGATATATGAGGCATTGGAATCTTGATTGGTTCGCCCCAGATACCCCAAAGATCATTATAGTTGTATGATGCTGCTTCGACTTTAATCAGAACACTATTTGATTTTGGCTTTGGTATATCGATATCCTCGATTTTTACTACCTGTCTAGGGTCTTTGCTGTGCCCTCTGTATACGGCCGCTTTCAATTAGATTCGCCGGAATTTTTTTAGCCGGGGTGGCAATTTAATCATAATGTTGAACTTACTAGGAGCCCATCCATTCAACAGGCTCAACTAAGGCTAGGGATTACAAACATGATTCGCTGCTAGACCCAACGACAAAATACTAATAGGATGATAATTTCCCTACCATGAGTTAATAACATGCAAGGGTATCTGCATTGGTCATAAGGCGCAGCCGATTAGAGGGGCTAAATATAACAATGGTCAAAAACGTTGTCAAAAATGTGAGATTTTTATAGTTTGGCCGGCCATTTGCTGTCCCTGCCTGCGGATGCAGATTACGAATACGTCCGAGAAATTCGAAATGTAAAGCTAGGTTACGATGAAAGTAGTTTGAAATTCTTGGGCTGCATGCCAACCCTTAGTTACTGGAAAAAATTTAGGTGCAACTATTGTAGATGATATCCTTGCTATTGCAGTCTTATGCATTGTTCTTACGATGGTTCAAAGCCATGAGTAATACAACTGTCGAAATTAAAGTATAAAGGCTATAAGACATGTTGCTAATATTTGTCATGGCAATTAATCAGGTCTTACTGTAAAGTCTACTAAAGCAGGCTTGCATAATTGGTCGGAATGTAACTACCATGGGAAACACAATTAAAAAAAGGCTGAAAATAATGATTATTGAAGATGAAGAGGATATTTTAAATTCTTTATAATGATTACCTTATACTAAAGAAACGTATTTTAGAAGACTAAAGCGATTTTTTGATGCGGTTTCAATAAACTGATCCACTTTTGAGGATAGATGCAATGGAGGTTTGAATATTGTGTGATAGATTTCCAATCAAAGAGAACGATAGGGAGAGAATAATAAATGATTTTAAGACAACAAAATTTGCTTGTATCAGATGTGGTTCAAGAGATATAGAAACAATTACAACAAAACCTTATGCTGATGGAATTAATATTCACGGTCGTAATGAGCATACACATCATAATAAAGAGATTGAACTGACCTTTTATGTTACTGCTCTCTTGTTCTGTGGAAATTGTAAGCATAGATTGCATGTGAAAATATTGGATCAAGGAATTCGTAATACAGATGAATATTTCGACAATACGTTAACATAAAAATTGCACTAGCAGATCTTTATATATGACACTCCAAGATTCATCATTTAAGAACATTGAAGACAACCCCCCTTTCCAATTTACAATTCAATATGGGAGGTTTTCTTTCTTACCTGATAGCAGTAACTATGTTGTTAACAGTTCTATCCGTATGGAATTTTGAAGCGGCGGATGCATCTGTTCCGCTATCTGCAAATATGTCAAATGATAACGGATTGGAGATTGACATTCAAAACAGATCAGCCATACTCCAGAAGGGAATAGAATTTGAAGATCTAGGCAGATACGAAGATGCAATTAGTTGGTATGATAAGGTTTTGGAGGTTTATCCAAAAGATAAAGATTTTCTATATAATAAAGGCAATATGCTTCAACAACTTGGTAGATATGAAGAAGCAATAGTCTGGTATGATAAATCTTTGGAGATTGATCCCTTATGGGTTGGATCTTTAAACAATAAAGCAGTATCACTTGCCGAACTCGGCAAACACGAAGAAGCTATTATCTGGTATGATAAAGTTATTGAGATTAACCCTTATGATGTTGATGCGTTTAACAATAAGGGAATATCTTTGAGCAATCTTGGCAAGTATAAGGAAGCAGTTACCTCTTTTGATAAGGCGTTGAAGATTGATTCAAAAAATCTGCTGGCTTTATATTTTAAAGGAATAGCACTTGCCGGTCTTGATAGATACGATGAAGCAATCACATGGCTTGATAAAGCATTAACAGTCGACCCTAAATACGTAGACGCTTTAGCAATTAAAGCAGGGGTCCTTTCTGAACTTGGTAAGAAGCAAGATGCATTGACATGGATAGATAAAGCATTAGCGATTGATCCAAATAATCAAATGGCGATAGATGTAAAATCACGGGTGCAAGGGTGAATATTTAGTTAAATTGAAACAAAATTTTAGATCCATTTTCAAAGACTTTTCGCTCAATAAGAAATTAGTTATTTTCTCTCTAACAGTAACGATATTGTTTAGCATTCTAGTCCTCTTGGATCTAGGAGTACATTATTTAATTGGAACTGTTGAAGCACAGTTAAATAATACTAGTTCAGTTTCTGAATTAATTGCTAAAGGCGATTCGTTATTTAATCAAGGGAAGTATGAGGAAGCAATTACATATTTTGACAAGATGCTTGCTTTAGACGCGAGTGATACAGACATGTTATATTACAAGGGAATATCACTCGAAAGTCTTGGTAAACACGAGGAAGCAATTACATATTTCGATAAGGTTCTTTCTTTGGATCCAAATGATACAGACACGTTAACTTACAAGGGAATATCACTCGAAAGTCTGGGTAAACACGAGGAAGCAATTACATATTTCGATAAGGTTCTTTCTTTGGATCCGAATAACGAAAATACCATTAGTTGGAAGCAATATACTCTTCAAAAAATGGGAGAGTATAATGACAGGATTACTGATCTTGAAGATCAGATAAAATATACAGATTCCAATAACACGGAATTGAATGATGCAAAAGATAAAGCAAAAGGTATTATAAAATACGTATTAAACACAATATTTCCCCAAACTGGAGAAAAATTCAGTAATACGAATTACGGAGTTGACATAAAATATCCCAAAAACTGGACAGGTTTTGAAATGAAAGTTATTCTTCCGATGGCAATAGTATCGCCAGACGGATTTAATATTTCAAGTTTGTTTTCTGGATATATTGATTCTGTAGTAGACAACATGACGGATACTATTATTTCCAATAATGCCAGTGAATTATCAGATCAGCAATTCCGAGAATTATTCGAACCAAAAGTGCGAGAATCTGCTGAATCACTTTCAAAAAATCTTATGGAATATATGCTTAACAAGACGTCCATATTGGAAATTGCCATTTATGATAAAGATCTAATGCGATTAGTAACTTCCGTCAATCCAAATCAAACAGCATTTGTCGATTCTTTAACATCTCTGTATGAACAACTTGTTGCTTCTGATCCTACACTTAGCTGTGACAGGAAAACCCTCAATCAAACTGTTCTGAATAACAATATATCTGCAGAAGTTTCAACGGAAGAATGTTTGCTTGTTCCCAGCAACAAACATACAAAGGGCTTAAACTATCTTGTTTTAACTCCAAATGCAATTATAGGCATGCATTATTCTTCTGATTCCAATATTGAAAATGACAAATTCCTATCACAATTTGAAGAATCTGTTAAGTCGCTTTCAATCGAAGAATCACTGCCGATAAATAATCAGACTATTCAAAAATTTGTGAGCGATGATACCAACAATAAAAATGATTCTTTGCCAGGTCAAGACCCTATAGATACTGATAAAGGCAATTCATTATTAAATCAAGGAAAATATGAAGAAGCAATAAGCTTGTATGATATGAGATTAAGTGTCGATCCTAATGATGTGGATGCTTTACACAACAAGGGAGTAGCACTTCACTATCTTGGCAGATATGAAGAGGCAATTAACACATACGACAAAGTATTAGCGTTGGATCCTAAATATGTAAATGCTTTGTACGGCAAAGGAGCAGCAATTGACATTCTCGGTAAGCATGAGGAAGCAATTAGTTGGTATGATAAGACATTAAAGGTAGATCCTAAAAATGTAGACGCATTGTTTAGTAAAGGATTAGCACTTGGCAAACTTGGGAAGACTGAGGAAGCAATTATTTGGTTTGACAAAGCATTAGCGGTTGATCCTAAACACGCGGAAGCTTTAGGCAACAGAGGAATTGCACTTGGTGATCTTGGTAGACACGAGGAATCGATTATTTGGTTTGACAAAGCATTAGAGATTAATCCTAAGGACGTAAATGCTTTAACCTACAAAGGGGCAGCACTTGGTTATCTTGGCCGACATGAAGAAACAATCACTTGGTTTGACAAAGCATTAGCGGTTGATCCTAACTTCATAGATGCTTTGTACAACAAAGCATCCGCACTTTCTGAGCTTGGCAGATATGAGGAGGCAGTTAGTTTGTATGATGAGGTATTAAATATTAATCCTATTGATGTAGGGGCACTGAACAATAAGGGAATTGCACTATCTCATCTTGGTAGGAATGAAGAAGCAATTGTCTGGTACGATAAAGCATTAGCGGCGAATCCTAAGGATGTATACGTTCTAAATAACAAGGGATCAGCTCTATGGAAACTAGGAAAATCTGACCAAGCAATTGTATGGTTTGACAAAGCATTGGGGATTGATCGTAATAATGTTGATGCCTTAACCAAAAAAGGAGCGGTATTTTTCGATCTAGGTAAAAAACAAGAGTCATTGAGATTGTTGGATAAAGCATTGACGATTGATCCAACTAATCAAGTGGCATTAGATTTGAAGTCGTTGTTGCAAAAATGAACTCTCATTTCATAATATGGATGGTCATATAGATTAATAAAAAATTAGGTAAGGTTATTCTTATCATATTACATTTTCATCCTATAATTCAGGAATAAAAAGCTAAATAGGAAGTAACAGGACCCTACTACATGCAGAGTCCGAATCCCACCGAACCCGAACCTCTAGTAATTCTCTAAGTGGACTCGGTAGGTATGATTAGTAAGAGTTGAAAGAATTAGAAGAACAACAAGAAATGGATCCTAGTCCATAAGGTCTGTTTGTATTTTCAATACATTTCTTGTAAATATTACGATGTATTGTGTTATAAAACTTGTTACTAATCCATCATATTCTGGCAGATGGTACTGTGTTAAGATATACCCTACTTCAAATCAGTCATAGTATCTATTCTATTCATAATTCATGCGGGGTGGGAATCTAATCTGAGAAATAATTCAATATCATTGTTGTTTAACACCTGTTAAGATACTGTATTTAGTATCCACACAAAACTCATAAAAGTAAGTCCAACATAAAAAACTTCAAATCTGTACTTTTACTACATAAGTTATTAAGAAATTTGGGTTTCTTTCTAATCTCATCTAATAGTTAAGATTTTGTGTCAGAACATAGACGGCAAGCATTTTATATTATCTACACGTTATATCGTTACGAAAACATTTGGAAAGCGATGATGAATCGGAATTTTTAGTGACAAATTGGAAGTTAGAATCTAATTTTTCTAGTGAAGAATTTGAAAACTATCATCAAGCTCTTTCCATGTTTAATAACATATCAAAGGATGGAACGCAGGTTATTTTATATGAAATAAAAAAAAGGCCTGTGGATGGATCAATTGTAAAGAAAACTCCGTTACTAAATTCTAAAAAAGCTAAAACTAAATCACGATCATTTAAGAGAATCACTTATAGAAAATCCGCAGATAAGTCTGATGACCATCCGAAAAAGAAAAATAAATTCAAGGACTTTAAGGTAAGGATTTTTCTTCTTATCATTGTTTTCCTTACCTTTATTGCCATAATGTTTTTTATGAATAGTATTGCAGGAGAATCGTCAAACGTTACGACGGTGTACCAATCTATTTTATTTAGAATCGATAATCCGAATTACTTTTTACATCTTTATTATAGATAATCTTGGGTAATAATTAAAATTATTGTAAATTGCCATTCTTTGTCCTTTAAATCTTAAAATGACCCGACCCGAATTATTGTTACCCTAATCAGTAAATATATGCAAGATTTAAAATTTAATGATTTAATAGTCGAAATAGTTGAAATTAAGTGTTTTTTTTATCATCTATTCTTTCTTCTTTCGAAATAGTCTGTGAAATATTTAATGATGTGGATAATTGCAAATGTTCCTCCAATGGATATAGAAATAACAGAGATAAGCCATATTACGACACTCCCGTCCATATTCATGTATTCTTATATCATCAGGGAATTAAAAGTAACTTGTTTGTCAAATGCTAGGTCTTACCCGAACATGCTATTGAAATTATATTTCTTATTTTCAGAATTTCAACTAAGCATGGAAAATTGAAAAAACTAATCAAGATCTACTAATGAGATCATAAATTCTGGGTGATTGTTTTCTATATGAATAAAAATAATTTGTAATAGATTAGTTTAACTTAGAATTCTCCATTTGTATTAAATTAATGGAAATGCTAGAGAAAAACATCTGCATATAAGAGGTATTGTTAGATAAATCCACATGCCAATGGAAGACAAATCTATAGTACTAAAATGAATTTTTCACCATCGAACACTAGAAGAAAATAAGCTGATCTCACGAACATTCCAATCCATAAGGAATGAAATGCTAGTTGCTTAAAAAATTAAATAAC
>Ga0209984_1000047_pt1 | contig 12737 bp, 9 predicted proteins | sample InoplaM2SPM_FD_187591 | JGI IMG/M metagenome (GOLD analysis project Ga0209984, IMG submission 187591) | Arabidopsis thaliana rhizosphere microbial communities from the Joint Genome Institute, USA, that affect carbon cycling - Inoculated... | ecosystem: Host-associated > Plants > Roots >...
CCGTCGCCGGATTGACGGACTGGATCAGCGAGCCGGCCGCATGGTCCGACCACCACTGCTTGCCCGTGCTGCCTCCGGAGTTGACGGCCTGGATGCCCAGCGCCCTGAGGGCGGCTTGGATGGTACTCATCGGAAATAGACTCCGAAATCGTTGGCGAGAAAATCGTCCAGGAGAATCGATTCCTGGGTGACGAAACCCCGGCGGGGTGGAGACTTCTGGAGCACGAGGTCCATCACGCAACAGACGCTCGAAGCGGTGGTGACCTGAATGGCCGACCAAAGCTTGCCCTTGATGCATTGGGGATAGATCTTCTTGACGTAGCTCTCTTCGAAAAATTCGCCCTCTTTCGTGCCGGTCACCGATGCATAAATGAGCACGACATCCTGCAAGGTCTGTGGAATCGCATGTTCGAGCACCCGCTTCAGCGTCTTGCGATCTTCGTTCAGCCGCAGATCCTTCATCAGAAAGTGGATTTTCTCGCAGTGACCCGGGTAGCGCAGGGTCTTGTAGTTCATCGTTTTCACACGGCCGACCGAACTGTCGGCCAGCGTGCCCAACCCCCCGGAGGTATTGAAGGCTTCGTACAACAACCCGTCCAGCTCGATCGTTTCATAGCCTTCGAGCGGCTGCAGGGGAATCTTGCGGCCGTCTTCAATCCCATAGCACAGATTGCCGTATTCATTGATCAGGCCGTCGGTGGACCAGGTCAGCGAATATTTGAGGGCATTGCTGGGGTGCAGGGGGAGGGCGCCCACGCGCATCTTGATGTGGTCCAAGGTTTCGAAATGCGTCATGAGGTCGTGTGCAACGACGCTGATGAACCCAGGGGCCAGGCCACACTGCGGCATGAAGGCATGCGTCGCGCCCTCGGCCATCGTCCGGATCTGATCGGTGACCTCGACATCCTCCGTCAGATCGAAATAGTGGCAGCCGTGCTTCAAGGCTAGCTTGGCAACGGTCGGATTGCAAAAGTAGGGCAGGCTCGAGATGATCGCGTCGACCGGATGCGCGCTCAGATAGGTGTCGACGGCTTCCTGTTCTCGCACGTCGAGTACGGCCGGTGTGACGCGGGAAAGACCAAGGTCTTCCACCAAATGCTTCGGGGCGTCAAGCGTTACATCCCCGAGATGGATGTCGTAGCTGCCTTGTTGCGAGAGCAGGCAGGCGACCAGTGAGCCGATCTTTCCTGCGCCGAGCACGAGCACCCGAGGCATCGCACACACCTCCGCGTCTCCTCAGTATACTCTTCTCCCGGTATTTGGACAGGTCTCCGGCAAAATGTGGCGGCCTGAAATCTTAACCGCTTGGAGAGGGGTCGGGACAATCAATCATGTACTGCGGCCGCGTGCCGGCGGGCGCCTGAAGTTCCGTGTGACGGAAGGCAGGCAGATCCGCTTTCAGGCGCCGCAACAGACGGCTCATCGTCTTCGCTTCCGGCACTTCGCAAAGCCAGACATGCACGCCGGATTCCAACTCGTCAAAATGCCGCTGCACGCGAAAGCCGGGCTGCTCCATGAAATAGGCCGAGAGAAAACCGTTGACGGCTTGGACCACCCATGGATGCTGCTTGGCATACCGGTAACTCATGCGCAGTTCGACGATCTGAGGGGTCGAATCCATCGCCGCACTGTACCAATTCTCACGTTGAGACTGCGACAGGGAACTGTGTATGGTGAGGAGCAGTAACACGAGGAGGGAAGGCTGAGCATGACGATGACGACCTATAACGGGGTCGCGATTCCTGGTTTCATGTATGGAACCGCCTGGAAGAAGGAAGCGACCACGCGGCTCGTGTACGAAGCCGTCAAGGCCGGCTTCACGGCGATCGATACGGCAAATCAGCTGATTCACTATGACGAGACGCGGGTGGGGGAGGCGCTGCTGCGCTTGCGCGAGGAAGGCGTGGCACGCGACGGCTTGTTCCTCCAAACGAAATTCACACCGGTCAACGGACAGGACCACCGCACGCCGTATGATGTCACCGCCAGCATCACCACGCAGGTCCGGCAATCCTTTGAAAGCTCACTGGCCCATCTTCACACCGACTATCTTGATTCCTACGTGCTGCACGGTCCGTATCATCGCGGCGGTTTGGGACCGGAGGATTGGGAAGTGTGGGCGGCCATTGAATCGCTGTACGCCAGCGGCAGGACGAAACTGATCGGGGTCAGCAACGTCTCGGCAGGACAACTCGCGCTGCTGTGTGATCGGGCGGCGCATCGTCCCATGGTCGTCCAAAACCGTTGCTATGCGGCCTTCGGCTGGGACAAAGCTGTGCGCGATCTGTGTCGCCAACACGGCATCGTCTATCAAGGCTTTTCGCTGCTCACCGCCAACCGGGACGTGTTTGTCGATCCGGCCATCCGGGCCATGGCTGAAACATACGGCACCGGCGTGGCCCAAGTGGTGTTTCGGTTCGCCATGCAGATCGGCATGGTGCCGTTGACGGGCACCACGAATGCACAGCACATGGCGGACGATTTGCGGGCCGATCGTTTCACGCTCACGCCGGACGAGGTGGGCCGGGTCGAGACCATCGGTATCTGACGCTGAGGAGAGCGAATCCATGCAATACGTACAACTCGGGCGCTCGGGCGTCAAGGTGAGCCGGCTCTGTCTCGGCACCATGAATTTTGGACCGCAAACCACCGAAGCGGACAGCATGACGATCATGGACCGTGCGCTGGAGCTGGGAGTGAACTTTTTTGACACGGCGAACGTCTACGGGTGGAAGCTCGGAGAGGGATGGACCGAACAGATTCTCGGCCGTTGGTTTGCACAGGGTGGCGGTCGACGGGAAAAGGTCGTGCTTGCGACCAAGGTGTACGGGCGCATGGGGGATTGGCCGAATGCCTCGCGGCTCTCGGCGTTGCACGTCAAGCGCGCCTGTGAAGCGAGTTTGCGGCGTCTTCAGACCGACTGCATCGATCTGTACCAGATGCACCATGTCGACCGCGAGACGCCCTGGGACGAAATCTGGCAGGCCATGGAGCAGTTGGTGCGGGAGGGCAAGATATTGTATGCCGGCACCAGCAATTTTGCCGGGTGGCAGCTGGCGCAGGGGCAGGAAGTCGCCCGCAGCCGTCATTTCCTCGGTATCGTCTCGGAGCAGAGTCTCTACAATTTGACCGAGAGAACGATCGAACTCGAAGTCATTCCCGCCTGTATGGCGTATGGCATCGGGCTCATTCCCTGGAGTCCGCTCGCTCGAGGTTTGCTGGCCGGCGCCTTGACTCCCGCGACCGTCGGCCGGCGCGCCGATCAAGATCTCCAACAGGAGGTGCAGAAGCATCGCGCGAATCTTGAAGGGTTCGAGCGGCTCTGCCACGAACTCGGTGAGCGCCCGGCCGATGTGGCCCTGGCTTGGCTGCTCCATCAACCAGCAGTGACGTCTCCGATCATCGGTCCTCGGACGCTGGACCAGTTCGACGGCACGATGCGCGTGATGAATCTCACGTTGGGCGCAGATACTTTGAAGCGGCTGGACGACCTGTTTCCGGGGCCGGGTGGACCGGCCCCGGAAGCGTATGCCTGGTAACAGAAGAGGAACTTGGCGGGGAAGCACTTACCGCCGTTCGTCTCCGGGGACGCGCGCCTCCTTCGGCGACCGTTCGACCGCCGGCGACTTGTCCATCGTCGCCGATTTGTCGGCAGGTGTGCTCGCCGCCGATTTGTCGATGGGAGCGGTTTTGTCGACCGCCATCGGTTGGATCGTGTCGGTGCGCGACGCCTGCTTGACCGGCAGTCGGCCGGAAGCGCTGGCTGTGCCCTCAAGCAGCACATCGGCAACCAAGGCGTCCTTCATGCTGACGACCTGGCTCGCTTCCTGTTTTGCGAACAGCAGATCCATATTCAATCCGCCCGACTTGTGTTGCCCGCTCAACGCCTGTTTCATTGTGCCGATCCGCTGCGACAGGTCAATGGTCGAAGCCTGCCGCAAGCGCGGCTGCAGCTCGTCGTTCACCATCTGCCAATAGCCTGACTTGATCTCTTCGAGGGCTATTTTGGTTTCATTGGCGATTTGAAGGTCGGGGATCGTGATGATGTTCCCCTCATGCTCCAACTGCGGTGTCCCCCAATAATACAGCGTGCCTTTGACGTCGCCACTCGTGTCGACGGCGAGGAGCGTCCGGCCGGTGACATCCGAGGCGACGACGCGCTCGATCACGACCGTGCTGCCTAATGTCGTCGGGAGGTGGGCCTCTTGATGATACAGCCTCTCTTGGAGTTGCTGATTAAGCACCGCATAGGGGACCGGCACCGTCAGCAGCAGTTTATAGGGCTGGCCTTCCTGCAGCGCAACCGCCGAATTGTCCATATGGACTTTCAGGGGCGCCGGGGTCGCCTTTTGACAGGGCGTCTGATACAACGCGACCGGCGTTTGCCGGACCACGCCGCTTATCGTCGTGTTCTGAGCAGGGCCCTTCATGGAGCCGATCGCAAAATCCTTGGTTTTGCCGTAGAAGCACAGTTTGTTGTTGGCGGACCCGACGGGCATGGCCTCCTGCAGCCGGTCCCAGACCAGATTCAACGGGATGATGTAGCCTGCCTCTTCGACCGACTGTGCCACCTGCTGCCTCAATGCCTCCTGTTTGAAGAGTTCCGCCAGCTGGTCCTGTACCGGCATATTGAACATGTTGCACTTGGTATCGCTGTCCGGCTTCAGAGTAAACGACGTCTGCGGATCGCTCATCGTCACGAGCAGTCCCTGCTCCTGTTCACGCATCACAAGACGTCCTGTGCCTTCGAGTACCGTGTAGAGCGGATCCAGCCGGCAGGCGCGGGCAGCGGTGGATTCGATCTCTCCTCGGTAGGTCGCATTGAATTTCACCAGACCGTCTTGAATCTGCACCTGAGGCTCCCCTTCACGGATAAACCGCCAGCGATAGTCGCTGCTGAGCGGATGGTGTTCTTCGGTAAATCGCTCGGGCAATGCCGCTTGGATCGTCTTCTGTACCGGCGTGAGGTCCGCGGTCATCGTCACCGGCAATAATGACTCAGGAGCTTGCGCCTGTTTTTGACCGGCGCTCAGCGGCTGGATGACCGGAGGCGTCTTTCCCAGCTGAGGCGGCGCCTGCGGCTTCGTCGCACTTTCCGGAATGGTATGGCTGCAGGCTGCGAGAACAATGACGGCCATGCAGACCGGGAGTGTTGAAAATTTCATGTGACCCTCCTTCTAATCATGTGACTGCCTGTGTTTGTGTGTGCAGAGCAGTACCCGATAGGATTGGTAAAGCACATACCGTACCGATGGCATGAGACGCGCAGGATTGGGTCATCTCTATAAACAACAACAACTTCTCTGCGTTGAAAAGAATTCCTGGTCCAGCTTCATCCGGATAAAGAGGAAGGACGCTGCACAACGGGGACAATCTGTCCTGTTGCCTCGATCCTGCCTGGAATTTCTTGACTAGGTAATAGGCCAGTTCTATGTGCATGACCACCCTGGTCGTTGAGTTGCCGCGATCAGCCACCTACAATGGGGCACTATGGCAGACCGCTCTTCTTCGAACATCCGCCCAGGGAAACGGCGGTGCAGTTGGGCGGGAGCCACTCCTCATATGGTTCGCTATCACGACACCGAGTGGGGAAGGCCCGTGCATAATGACCGTCGGCTCTTTGAGATGCTGCTTCTGGAAGGAGCTCAGGCAGGCCTCAGCTGGGATACGGTGCTGCGCCGGCGGGAGGGGTACCGTCAGGCCTTTGCCGGCTTCGATCCGGTCCGGATCGCCGGGTTTGACCAGATCAAAAAGACCACATTACTGCATGATACGAGGATCATCCGAAACCGCTTGAAAATCGATGCTGCGGTGACGAACGCCCGGGCCTTCCTCGCGGTCCAACATGCCTTCGGAACGTTCGACGTCTATCTCTGGCAGTTTGTGGAAGGGGAGCCGATCGTCAACCGGTGGAAGCGCGGCTCCGACATCCCTGTCAGGACTCGGCAGAGCGATCTCCTCTCGAAGGATCTCAAACAGCGAGGGTTTCGGTTCGTCGGCAGCACGATCGTCTATGCCTTCATGCAGGCGGTGGGTATGGTGAACGATCACACGGCGGAATGTTTCCTGGCAGTGAGGCGGGCTCCGGAGAGACGTCCAATCAAGGGTGTTGACGCGAGCCGGCGATAGGCAGCGTGGGTTAGGCGGCGTCGGAGGCGGCGCCTTCCAAGGTAGTCCTGAAGTCGCTGTGGTGACCCTGGGGCGATCCGGATGAATTCCACTCCGAAGCTCTTGACCGTGTCGCTTGAAAACAGGACATGGGAGTTGTCCGAGAATCGCTGAAATTTTCGCTGTTCCATCCGCGGCTCCTGGCCGAATGGTGCCTCTCCACACGGCAGGTCGTGCGGAGACCGATGTAACCCTGCGGGGGAGAGGAAGGCGGTCGGACTGCCGGTCGATTAGTTGGCGCTGACGTCGAGGCCGGTCACTGCGCCCATACGGCGGTACTTGTGATCCCGTTGGGTCAGCAGTTGGTCGAGCGAAAGATCGGTGAGTTGAGACAGTTGATTGGTGAGCGCCTTGGCCACTCGATCGGTGACGGCTTTCGGTTCACGGTGGGCCCCGCCGAGCGGTTCAGGAATCACGTCATCCACGATGCGCAGATCGACGAGGTCTTGGGCGGTCATCTTCAGGGACGCGGCGGCATCCGGCACTTTGGCGGGATCATCCCACAGGATCGCGGCGCAGCCTTCCGGAGAGATCACGGAATACACGCCGTGCTCGAGCATGAGGATGCGATCTGACACACCGAGCGCCAGCGCGCCTCCACTGCCGCCCTCGCCGATGACGATCGAGATGATCGGGATGCTGAGCCGCGACATGGCATACAGATTTCTCGCGATGGCTTCGGCCTGGCCACGCTCTTCGGCTCCGATGCCGGGATAGGCGCCTGGGGTGTCGATGAACGTCACAATTGGGCGGCCGAATTTCTCGGCCATCTTCATCAGGCGCAAGGCCTTCCGATAGCCTTCCGGGTTGGGCATCCCGAAGTTCCGCTGCATTCGTTCCTTGAGAGTTTTGCCCTTTTGGTGCCCGATGACCATGATCGACCGATCGTTGAAACGAGCGAAGCCGCCGACAATGGCTCGGTCATCACCGAATGACCGGTCGCCGTGGAATTCGAGAAAGTCACGGAAGATTTCACCGATATAGTCGAGGGTGCTTGGGCGCTGGGGGTGCCGGGCGAGCTGGGTCCGCTGCCAGGGGGTGAGCTTTGCGTAGAGCTCATGCTCCAGTTGGGCGAGCTTCATCCGCAGTTTGCGGATTTCGTCCTGGACACCGGCTTTGGTGCCGCCCGAGGCTGCGAGTTTCTCGATCTTTTCCTCGACTTCGCGGAGCGGCTTTTCAAATTCAAGGTAATCGCGCATAGCGACGTGCCTCCGGGCCCGGGACCCTCTCCTATCGGTGGGCTACGATACCAGAGATAGGGCCCCCTTGCCTAGCACTTCCTCAACATCTGCGAGAAAGCTTTCGGTGGCGCTTACAGTTAGATGGGGGAGAGGGGCCGTTTCCGCTTCGAGGGCGCTCTCCGTTCTAAAGGTCAGTGATACCGCGGTGGCGCCGGGGTGCCGTTTAAAGACATCCAGGAGCCGCGGCAACTGATCCTTGACCTCAGGCTTTGTTGCGAGCCGGATATGAATGCGCTTGATGGACTGCGTTTGGACATCGGCCAGCGGTTCGATCTTGGTGCCCCGGATCTTCGTGCCTTTGTCTCCGCGGTCAATCGTGCCTGTGACCCGGATGAGACGCTCGGGAGCGATCAATTCGCCGACGGTCTTGAAGAGGTCGGGGAACACGATCACCTCGACCGTCCCCTGAAGATCTTCGAGCGTCATGTAGGCCATCCGGTCGCCCTTTTTGGTCAGCATGGATTTTACCGTCGCGATGATGCCGCAGAGACGCACTTCCTTGCCGTCGGACAGTTCCGCAATCCCGACGGTCGTGGCGGTGGCGAGCGCGTGAATCGTGGCCTCGTAACGCGCCAGGGGATGCGCCGTAATGTAGAAGCCGGTGAGTTCTCGTTCGTATTTCAGCCGCTGAGCCTGATCCCATTCGGGCACGTTCGGTAGGGCGGGTTCTATGTGACCATGCGCAGAGCCGTCGCCATTGAGTTCTTCGCCGAAGATGCTGGTCTGGCCCCTCTCGCGTTCCTGTTGCGCGGCGGCGCCGTCCTCGATGCCGTGATCGAGCATCGCCATCAGCTGTGAGCGTTTAGCGCCCAGCGAATCGAAGGCGCCGGCTTTGATCAGGCCTTCCAGCATCCGTTTGTTGACTTTGTGGAGGTCGACGCGCCGACAAAAATCAAAGAACGACGTGAACCGCCCGCTGTCGGCACGGATGGCCAGCACCGAATCCACGGCGCCTTCCCCGACGTTTTTAATTGCCGCCAGGCCGAACCGGATCGCCCCGTCGACGACGGCGAAATTTTTCTGGCTTTCATTTACATCGGGGCCGAGCACCTTGATGCCAAGATCGCGGCACTCGGTGAAGTAGCCCACGATTTTGTCTTGATTGCCCATGTCGGTCGTCATGAGCGCAGCCATGAACTCGGTCGGATAATGGGCTTTCAGATACCCCGTGTGATAACACACGACGGCATAGGCGGCCGCATGCGACTTGTTGAACCCATAGCCGGCAAATTTCTGGATCAATTCGTAGAGTTTTTCGGCCTTCTTCTCCGCGATCTTGTTTTGTCGCGCGCCTTCCAGAAACTTGACGCGCAGTTTTTCCATTTCTTCCGGCTTCTTCTTTCCCATGGCACGCCGGAGAATGTCCGCTTGGCCGAGTGAAAAGCCCGCCACCGTGTTGGCGATCGCCATCACCTGCTCCTGATAGACGATGACGCCATACGTGTCCTTGAGGATCGGCTCGAGTTCCGGAAGCTCGTAGACGATGGGGACCTTGCCCTGCTTTCGCTTGATGAAGTCCGGAATCAGGTCCATCGGGCCCGGCCGATACAGCGCGATGATGGCGATGATGTCTTCGAAGCGGTCGGGTTTGAAGCCGCTCAGCAAATCGCGCATCCCGGAACTTTCAAGCTGGAAAATGCCAGTGGTTTTTCCGGACGAGAGCAAGGCAAAGGTCTTGGCGTCGTCGAAGGGCAAGAGCTCCACGCTCAACGGCGGCTGTCCGGGATGGCTTTCATGAATCAGGGTCTCGGCCCGGCGGATCATCGTGAGCGTCTTGAGTCCGAGAAAATCGAATTTCACTAACCCGATTTTCTCGACATCCCCCATCGAATATTGGGTGACGATTTCGTCGTTGGCGCCCTTATAGAGAGGCACGTGATCCGTCAGAGGCTCTTCCGAAATGACGACGCCGGCCGCGTGCGTCGAGGCATGACGGGCGAGCCCTTCGAGCGACCGGGCGATGGTCATGAGTTCACGCACCTTCGGATCGGTCTCGACCAGTTCCCGGAGCCGGGGCTCCGTCTCGAGTGCCTGCTCGAGCGTGATGTTCAACTGGTTGGGGACCAGTTTCGCGACTTTGTCCGCGTCCGCGTAGGGCATCTCCAGGACCCGCCCCACGTCTCGAATGGCGGCCTTGGCGCCGAGCGTCCCGAACGTGATGATCTGGGCCACATGATCCGAACCGTACTTCTCGACGACATAGTTGAGGACTTCGCCGCGGCGGTCCATGCAGAAGTCCATGTCGATATCGGGGAGCGATACCCGTTCGGGATTGAGGAACCGCTCGAACAGCAACGTGTAGACGAGGGGATCGAGATCGGTGATGCGCAGCGCATAGGCGACCAGGCTGCCGGCGGCTGATCCCCGGCCCGGCCCCACGGGGATATTCCGGTTGCGGGCAAACCGGATGATGTCCCAGACAATCAAAAAATAGCCGGCGAATCCCATCGAACAAATGACCATCAACTCTTCGCGCAAGCGTTGTTCATAGACCGCGAGCGGGATGGTGCTTGGGCGTTCTGTCAAACGAGACTTCAGGCCTTCGATCGCCAGGTACTCGACATAGGATTCGCGCGTGTATCCTTCCGGAGCCTTGTACTGGGGCAGATGCGTCTTGTTGAGCGCCAGTTCGAGGTCGCAGCAATCGGCGATTCGACAGGTGTTGGCGACGGCTCCGGGAAATTCTGCAAATGCCGGCGCAATTTCATCGGTCGACTTCACATAGAGTTGGTCGGTATCGAATTTCATTCGAGCCGGATCGCTCAGCGTCTTGCCCGTTTGGAGGCAGAGCATGAGCTCATGCGGCCGGGCATCCTCCTTCTTTAGGTAGTGACAGTCGTTGGTGCCGGCGAGGGGGATGCCGAGTTTCTTATGGATTTCTATGAGACCGGCATTGGCGATCCGTTGATGGTCGAGGCCGTTTGCCTGCACTTCGAGATAGAAGTGCTCTTTCCCGAAGAGCTCTTGAAATTCGCCCGCGACTGCCAGGGCGCCGGCCATGTCCTTTTGCCCGATGAGGTACGGAATCTCTCCGCTTAGGCACCCCGACAGTGCGATCAATCCCTCGTGGTGTTCCTTGAGTATTTCCTTGTCCATCCGTGGCTTGTAATAGAATCCTTCAAGGTATGCTTTACTCACTAGCTTGATCAGATTCTGATACCCCGTCAGGTTTCTGGCCAAGAGGATGAGGTGATAATAGTCGTTGTGCGCCAGCCCGCTGTCCTTCTTGGCATGCCGACTGCCGAGCGCCATGTAGGCTTCGCAGCCGATGATGGGTTTGACGCCGATCTCTTTCGCTTTGCGGTAGAACTCGATGGCGCCGAACATGTTGCCGTGATCGGTCATCGCCACGGCCGGCTGTCCAAAGGTCTTGATCTGGCGAATCAACGGTTCAATCTGATTGGCGCCGTCGAGGAGACTGAATTGGGTGTGCAGATGCAGGTGGACGAACGAGGCGGTCATGGGACGCGATTCTAGGTGGGCAGTGGCGGCAAGTCAACGCAGAGTTGGAGGAGGCGGCTAGAGTTTTTCGCCGTATTTCTCACGATGCTGTTTTTTTGCGCTGGCGATCCAATGCTCCGGCTTGACGCGCTCGGGTAAGTTGTCCAGTTTCTTCACAATACGGGTGAGGTCACTGGTTTTCCATCTGGCGATCTGCACATAGGTGAACGTGCCCATCTTATTAAGCGCGCGCTCGATGGCCGGACTGATGCCCTGAATCTTTTTCAGGTCGTCTTTCCGTGGCCCAGCGGTCGCCTTCGGAGCCGGCATCTGGAGGCTGAGTTGATTCGCGGGGCCATTGGGCCGCGCGAGCACCGGAGCGCCGTCTTCCCGCACGCGGAGTGCAGCGCGGACTTCTCCGAGCCGTTTGCGCAGACGGGAAATCTCCTCTTCTTGATCGCCCATGATCTTCGCCTGCCCTGCGAGCTCTGCTTGCAGCGCGTGCAGATGGCCCAGGCGCTGTTCGAGCGCGGTGATGTGACGATCTCGCTCCTCCAGTAATCGTGTCAGTTCCGCCTGCTCGGCGAGGCGGCGGTCACGTGCGGCGATGTCCTGTTCGAGCCGGTGTATGGCCTGACGGTGATGGGCCTCCTTTTCGCTGAATTGGACCTCGAGCCAATGCAGACGGCCCTGCGCCGGTTCCAATTCCTCGAGCTTCGTCCGGAGCCGTTCGACTTCATCATGCCCGCGGTCCGCTTCAACGAGTCGCTGTTGGAGATCGACAAGTGCTTGCTCTTTGCCGGCAAGCTCCTCCTGCACCTTGGTGCGGGCAGCGTTGGCCTGACGGACTTCATTGGCGTATGCCGCTAAGGTCGCTTCTTGATCGGCGAGTCGCTCCAGTTGTGCCTGGAACTCCGATTGCGACGATTGTGTGCGGGCCTGATTCTCCTTTTGCTCCTGCTGCAGGCGGTCGATCCGGTCCTGCCGAGAGGCCAGTTCCTCTTGGGCGGATCGGCCGAGGCTTTCGAGCGAAGCCACCTTGGATTCGAGCGCCATGACAGCCGAAGTTTTCACTTTGAGTTCGTAAATTGCCGTGTCCAGCGCCTGGCCCTTGACGCGCAACTCCGTTTCGAGATCGGTAAGGCTATGGGCATGCGACTCTGCCGAACGGTGCCGAAGTAGCCAGCCGACGGCCGCGCCGATTGCGGCGGCTACGAGGAGGCAGACGATCATTTGGAAGGCGAGAGCCATCATCGCGTGGTCTCCAGCACGCGGAGCTCAATCCGACGGTTTCGTTGCAAGGCGGCTCGCGAGACGCCGGTTGCCAGGGGCTTGCTTGCGCCATAGCCGACGGCGGTCAGTTCATGGGTGACCCCATGGGCGGTGAGATAATCCCGCACGGCTTCGGCCCGGCGCCGGCTCAGATCCTTATTATAATCCGGTGCGCCGAAACCGTCGGTGTGGCCGCCAATCTCGATCGACGTCTGAGGCGTCTGGGTCAACACCGGAATCAGCCGGTCCAATGCGGCCCGACCCCGCGGCGTCAAGCTGGCCTGATTGGAATCGAACTCGATCTGGCTACGGGCCAACAAGTCATTCAATCGCGCCTGCAGCGACGGGGTCGCCGCAGCCGGCGCGGCAACCGTCATATGATCTTCCAACTCGAGGCCGAGTGAACGCAGGGGCGAGACGGTGCGCAAGACGCTGGCCTTTGCCTGTTCGGACGGCACCACTCCATTCAGGACGAGAAATCGCCCGTCGATCATCACCGAGCGGACGCCCTGCATCTGTTCAAGCACGGGAAGTACAGCCGGTAAGTGGTTGACCCAAGACGGAGCAGCAATGCGGCCGTCGATCGTGAGTTGATCGAGCACACGCACCTGGGCC
>Ga0209984_1000110_pt1 | contig 9292 bp, 8 predicted proteins | sample InoplaM2SPM_FD_187591 | JGI IMG/M metagenome (GOLD analysis project Ga0209984, IMG submission 187591) | Arabidopsis thaliana rhizosphere microbial communities from the Joint Genome Institute, USA, that affect carbon cycling - Inoculated... | ecosystem: Host-associated > Plants > Roots >...
CTAATCGAGAACACGAGGGCGGCAAGGCGCTCGGCGTGCGACCGGTCGAGCAGGTTGGAGGCACGGAGGAGCGCCGCGCCGACGAACAGAATGATGAACGCGAGCAGGACCTGCGGCATGGTCGGCAGACTAACAGAGATGGAACAGGAGGGCTAATGCCGGTGAGAAGGTTCTAAGCTTTGCCTAAGACGGCCTTAATCTTCGGCCCTTACCTTGTATCCAGACACATCACTGAGGAGGTCTAGTATGCGTTCCCTGGGTATGCGAGCGTATGTGACGGCGGTTTCTCTCTTCGTGTCTTCTCTTCTCGCGCGAACTCGCGCCTCGCGGCCGCGCAAACATTTGGCCGACTAGCCGGTTTCGCCTCTCTGTTTTTACTCTCCATCGATCCGATCTTCACTGACTTTTTACAAAGTCTGACCTGCTTCTTAGCATCCTCGTTTTCGGTCGGCGGTATGGTGCGTTCACCTCGAGCGCAATAGTTCTAGCGCTCCATTACCAAACCATATCGCCATCGGAAATGAGGTTGTCTCATGGTATGTCGTCTTTACAACCTTGCCGTCATGTTGCTCGTCCCCTGTGCTGCCATGTTGCTTTTCTCATGTGGCTCCGGCGGCGATGGGGACGGGAGATCTTTAGCCGCAGCGATGCCGGGGGGATTCATCGAAACAGCGGGCAGCGCCATCCGGCCGCGTTGGTCGAAGAGCGAGCTGCAAGAGTTCTTGCCAGAGGGCCGGGGCAAGTTCACGTTTCCACATCCATACCTGACCGAGGCCATGCGGATTACGACCGCAGAAGATTGCGGAGGGGCCGATTGCGTCCGGCAGGTCGGATACTCGTATTGGCGGAATATGAACAATCATATCGACAGCAACGAAATGTTGATCGTCCTTGGGCTCAATAAAGCACATGGTGGGACGGGTCCGACGCTTTTTAGCTATGACAAATCTACAGAGGAAATCACCAATCGCGGTCCCCTGTTTCCCCCAGGGCACCATCTGAGCGGCTATACGACATCCGGATGGTATTTCAGCGCCACGCGGCCCAGTACCCTCTACATTAACGACGGCTCGAAGATGCTGCGTTATGATGTGCTTTCACATGCGTCGGAAGTCGTCTTCGACGTGGCAGGGCAATTCGGCGCCGACCGCGATGTCTGGCAAATGTCCTCCAGCAATGATGACCTGGTGCATGCCGCGACGCTGCGGGTGAGGGGTACGTCGAACTACCTGGGGTGCCTCGTCTATCTGGAACCTACCGGTCAGCTCCTCTACTACCCGAAAGCCGGCGACTTGGATGAATGCCAGATCGATAGAAGCGGACGCTTTCTGACGACCTTCGAGCAAATCGACGGCAAGAATGGTTTCGATAACCGCATCATCGATCTGCAAACGGGAAGTGTACAGCAGTTACTGAATCTGCCCGGTGTCGGCAGCCTCGGCCACCACGATTCGGGTTTCGGCTATGTGGTCGGACATGACCGGTACAACAAAATGCCGAACGCAACGATAGCCTGGAACCTCTCGCCATTCACTCGCGGGCCCGTGAATCACAAGGACTACAACTGGGATCTGGTGCAGGCCCAGCATATCAGCCATACGAATGCTCAATCGGGGATTCCGATGGAACAGCAGTATGCCTGTGGCAGCAACGCCGACCGGCGCACCTACGCGCAAAATGAGATTCTCTGCTTCCGGCTAGACGGTTCCCTGACCCAATTGGTGGTCGCCCCGGTCATGACCGATCTCGATGCGTCGGGTGGAAACGCGAATCCGACGGGGGCAGGAAGGGACTACGACAAGTCCCCCAAGGGCAATCTCGACGTCACCGGTCGGTATTTCATCTGGACGACTAATCTAGGCGGCAACCGTTTGGATGCGTTCATCGTCAAAGTGCCTGGCCAACTGCTCTAACCCGATCCTCAGGTCCCTAAGACTTTCTTCCTCGCGCCCGGCTTGTGTAGGATGCGGGGGAGGTCGGATCGGGGAGGGAAAGACCGTATGACGGACGTACTGCGGGTGAGTACCGAACGTCTCAAGGAGGTCGTCGATCTGACGGAGCGCATTCAGTCGCTGATCCGACGTGCAAAGATTCGGGACGGCCTGTGTGCGCTCTTCATCACGCATACCACCGCAGCCCTCACAACCGGCGAGATCGGTGAGGGGACTGAACAGGATCTGCTCGATGTTGTCGAGCAAATCATTCCGTCAATTGGTTTTCGTCACGCCCATGACCCGTCGCATGCCTGGTCGCACATGGCCGCATCCATCCTGGGCCCCTCGCTCACCGTACCCGTGACGGACGGACAATTGGCCTTGGGCACCTGGCAATCGGTGCTGTTGGTTGAATTGGACGGGCCTCGCGAACGAGCCGTGCATGTGACGCTGCTTCCGACGTGATACGATGTTGCCGCCGCCGCTTACGACGCCCTTCATTCAGGAAACATTCGCGCTGAGCCCTGCTTCATCTGTCCTGCCCTTCTGTTGTTCCTGGATCCCGCGGTCAAGGTCCCACATCCTAGTCAGGGGTTTGGTGGGTTGACCTGATCAACCTGTAAATCGTACGGTCAAGAGAGACGAAAGGCGACGGGGGTTTATGGCCGAGTCTGTCGAACCGCATCTCTTCGTCATTCTAGGGGCGACTGGTGATTTGACGAGGCGCAAGCTGTTGCCCGCGCTCTTTCACCTTCGCACGTACGGCGAATTGGAGAAACAAAATACACTCATCCTCGGGGCGGCGCAGCCGGAGATGAGCGAAGAAGCGTTTCGGCTTTGGGCGTACGAAAGTCTGAACAAATCCGTCGCGCGCAATGCGCCGGATTTGCGTCGGTGGTGTGAGGAATATCTGCATTACCAATCGGTTGGTCGCGGCGAAGCCGAAGATTATGAGAGACTGGGCAAGTACATCCGGCAGGTGGAACTCGCCCGTACTCTTCCGGAAAACCGTGTCTTTTACCTGGCCCTGCCACCGACGGCCGTTCCGGAAGCGGTCGAACGTCTTGCCCACGCCTGCCTGCTGAAAAGCCGCGGCTGGGTGCGGGTGGTCTTCGAGAAGCCCTTCGGACACGATTTCCGCTCAGCCCGTGAGTTGAATACCCTCCTGCACCGCTCTCTCAACGAATCGCAGATCTATCGCATCGACCACTATCTGGGCAAGGAGACGGTGCAAAACCTGCTGGCCTTCCGTTTTGCGAATCCCATTTTCGAGTCCATCTGGAAGCGCGAGTCGGTGGAATGTGTGCAGGTGACCGTGGCCGAGGATATCGGCGTCGAGCATCGCGGCGCCTACTACAACGAAGCAGGGGCCTTGCGCGATATGGTCCAAAACCATTTGACGCAACTGGTCACGGTGGTGGGCATGGAAGTTCCTGTGTCCTTCGAAGCGGATGCGATCCAAGCAGAGAAACTGAAAGTGTTGCGCTCCATTCCGCCGATCGACCCTTCTGACGTGGTCTTCAGTCAGTATCGGGCTTGGGAATTCGATGGGCACAGGATTCCCGGCTATCGGGAGGAAAAAAGCGTCCCGCCGGACTCGTTGACTGAGAGCTTCGTGGCCCTGAAAATGGAAATCCATAATTGGCGGTGGCGCGGCGTGCCATTCTATCTGCGAACAGGCAAGCGCCTGCCGCGCAAGATTACGCAGGTCGCCGTGATCTTTCGACAGGCGCCCTTCCTCGTGTTTCGCTCCCTCGATCCCGGCAGCCTCGATCCCAACCAACTCGTCATCACACTGCAGCCCAGCGAAGGGTTTGCGCTAGGCTTCTCAGTCAAGACTCCGGGCCGCCCATTCAGCTTCACGAACCGTGCGCTCCAATTCGATTACAAGCAGGCCTTTGGAGGTGACCTGCCTGAGGCCTATGAGACGCTCTTGCGGGACATCATGATTGGCGATCAAACGCTCTTCGTCACCGCCGACTTTACTGAGACCGCCTGGCGACTCTACGATCCCCTGCTGGCGGGCAAGCGCGAGCCAGTATTCTATACGGCGGGGACGTGGGGGCCGACTGAGGCAGACCAATTGCTCGAGCGGAACGGACATCGCTGGCAATTGGGATGGTGACCAATGGTCGAGCCGCCTCCTTTCATCGTCACGAATATTCCTCAGCGGATGGATCGTTTACCCTGGTCGAACTGGCACTGGCTTGTCGTGTCGGCGCTTGGGGTGACCTGGCTGCTCGACGGACTTGAGGTCTCGATCGTCGCGGCCTTGGGGCCCGTCCTCACCCATCAGACGACGCTCGCGCTCACTGAATCCGAGGTGGGGTTGGCGGCTTCGGCCTATCTGGCGGGGTCGGTCATTGGGGCGCTCGTGTTCTCCTATCTCACGGACCGACAGGGACGGAAAAAGTGGTTCATGATCACGTTGCTGCTCTATCTGGCGGCGACGATCCTCACGGCGTTTGCCTGGGATCTGGCAAGCCTCATGTGCTTCCGGTTTTTGACGGGAGCCGGCATTGGAGGGGAATATGCCGCCATCAACTCGGCGATCGACGAACTGATACCGGCCCGGCGCCGCGGCCACACGGATCTCGCGATCAACGGCAGCTGGTGGCTCGGTTCCGCGACGGGTGCCCTGCTGTCCGTCTTCCTGCTGAACCCACGCATCATTCCCGAGTGGTTGGGATGGCGTCTCTGTTTTATCTTCGGGGCGGTGCTTGGGATTGCGATCATTCTGGTTCGTCGATTCGTCCCGGAAAGTCCGCGATGGCTCATGACCCACAGCCGGATCGACGAAGCCGAGGACATTGTCACACGCATCGAACGGCAGGTCTCGCGGGACGAACGATTAAAGGCCCTGCCCGAAGCGAGAGGCTCGATCACGGTGCGCACACGTCCGCACGGCACGACCATCGGCACCGTGGCGCGGGAACTCTTTCAGTCCTATCCCCGCCGAACAGTTCTGGGGCTGGCGTTGATGATCACGCAATCCTTCATGTACAACGCGGTGTCCTTTTCCTTTCCGTTCGTCCTGACCAAGTATTACGACGTGCCGACGACCACGATCGGCCTCTATCTGTTGCCGTTCGCGCTCGGGAATTTTCTCGGACCTCTGTTGTTGGGACGATTTTTCGACACGATCGGCCGGAAACAAATGATTAGTTTCACGTATGCCGCGGCGGGAGTGCTGCTGGCGCTGACCGGGTACCTGTTTTGGACTGCCTCGTTCACGGTGACCACGCACCTCTTGGCCTGGTCGTCGATCTTCTTTTTTGCCTCAGCGGGCGCCAGCGCCGCGTACCTCACGGTCAGCGAGATCTTCCCGATGGAAATCCGCGCCATGGCGATCGCTTTTTTCTTCATGGTGGCGCAAGGGGCGGGCATCATTGCTCCCTGGCTCTACGGTCGGATGATCGAAACGTCGGTCACAAGCGTGTTTTACGGCTATCTGCTTGGGGCTGGATTGATGCTGGTGGGCGCTGTGGTGGAGCTCGTCCTGGGCGTCAAGGCCGAAGGCCGCTCGTTGGAGCAGATCGCCACGCCCTTATCGGCACACCAGATCACAGAGGATACGTCGTCCGCCGCCTGATCCGCTCCTCAGCGTCGATGCACCTTGGGCAGAATCATCTGCAAAAACTGTCTCGAGATTTCCCGATGGCCCGCATTGTTGGGATGAAAGCCGTCCACGTCAAAGACGAGATCGTCGCGAACGGGACTTGCGTGCAGGTCGACGAGTGCCCCACCGGCCGAGCGAGTTTCCTCGGCGATCGCGCGATTGAAAGCCTCGATGCGTGCCGGAGTGACGGACGGATTTGGACTCGTTCGAAAGCGAGGGAGCATCGTCAAATCGGGGAGATTGGCCACGACGATCGTGCGCGAAATGTGTTCTTTGACAATCCCGAGCAGCCCCCGTAATTCCTGCTGAAATTGTTTCGGGTCGTCCCCATTCACGAGGTCGTTGGCACCCGTCCAGAGCGTCACCAGATCGGCTTTCGTCCCGAGCTGCTTCGCCACGCGGGCTTGCTCTTTGATGAGATCGATGCGAGCACCCGGTACGCCCAGATTGACCAGAAACACTCCGTGAATCTGCCGGTCGAGTTCACGGGCGATGAGATACACATAGCCTTCCGTCAACGGCAGAGCACCGACACCGGTCGCATCGCTGGCGCCAAGCGCGAGATAAATGTATTGGATCGGTCTTTCCTTCGTGCCCCCACAGGCGCTCAGGAACACACAACACAGCGCTACCCGCACCACCCCGCTCAGATGTTTCATCATCACATCGCTCCTGAGGTGAACCCGGTTGCCGGGCATCCTAGCCTATCCGCTTGATTGGATTGCCTAGGGGAAGCCCTTGGGGGATGGCGTTTCCCCCACCTGACTCCTGCCGAAGCAGGGCTTGACGAGAGGACAGGGGTCTGCTAGTTACATAGGAATCCTTACTAATGGAGGTTCTCATGCATACCGTCAGAGTGTTCGATACCTGGGTGAAGGCGTCGGGGCGCACGCTTCACTTCGACGTGATGACGAGCGATGAGGCGACGGCGTTGAGGTTGGCCAACGAGTATGTCGCCTCTCAGGGCGATGCGGCTGTTTCGGTGACGGCGCAGGAATGCCGGTATTGCCATGCAGAGCCGCTGGTCATGTTCAGCGAACACCAACAGCGGCAGTTTCATGAGTCGGGTGGCTTCATCGTTCCGTTGACGGCATAGCCGAGCAAGCATGGTCGGTGTGAGGCGTCCATTGTCATCACTACAAAGGAGGGCATGATGGGGAAGGAAATCATCGTTGTCGCGGTCTTGAGCATGCTGGTGTCAACGGGAGCGGCCTGGGCGGAAGGCGCCAAAGGGAAGCCGCTGTATGAGCGGCTCGGTGGCAAGGACTCGATTACCGCCGTGGTCGACACGTTCGTCGCAAACGTGGGAGAAGACAAGCGGATCAACGGGTATTTTGCAAGTACTGACCTCACGAAGCTCAAGAGGCATTTGGTCAATCAGATTTGCGAAGCCAGCGGCGGTCCGTGCAAATATACGGGGCGGACGATGAAACAGACCCATGCCGGCATGGGAGTGACCGATGCCGCGTTCGGTGCCTTAGTGGAAGATCTGGTCGCGGCGCTGGACCATCACAAGGTCGGAAAGGTGGAGAAGGATGAACTGCTCGCCGTGCTTGGGCCGATGAAGGCCGACATCGTGGAAAAAAAGTAGATGGGTTGACCCCCGTTGACAGCATCCGGTGGTATGCGTAGCCTGTCCGTACTTTTGCTGAAGAAAGGATCTGGCTATGGCAACGCGAGCCCTCTCTCCCGCGAAGATCATGCAGCTGGGAGTCGGATTCTGGGGATCGAAGGCGCTGTTGAGCGCCATTGAGCTTGGACTCTTTACCGTATTGGGGCGGGGACCGCGCGATGCCGAAACATTACGGCTGCAGTTGGGATTGCACCCGCGTAGTGCGCGGGACTTCTTCGATGCGCTCGTGGCCTTGGGCATGCTCAAACGAACCGGGACGCGCTATGCCAATACTCCGGAGACGGCCCTGTTTTTAGACCGCACCAAATCCTCCTACGTCGGCGGCATCCTGGAAATGGCCAACACCCGTCTGTACCGCTTCTGGGGCTCTCTGACGGATGGGCTGCGCACCGGCCACGCGCAGAATGAAGCGAAGACCGGTGAGGACTTTTTCGGGACGCTCTATGCGGACCCGGAGCGGCTGGAAGGGTTTCTCAAGGCAATGACCGGCCTCAGCCTCGGCTCCGCCAGGGTCATCGCCAAGAAATTTCCCTGGAAACGATACCGCACCTTTGTGGATGTCGGGTGCGCACAGGGCGGAGTGGCGGTGGAACTCGCTCTGGCGCACAAACACCTCACCGGCAGGGGCATGGATCTCCCCGTGGTGCAACCGGTGTTCGAGGCCTATGCCAAGGCGCGCGGCGTGGACTCGCGCGTGCGGTTCGTGCCGGGCGATTTTTTCAAGGAACCCTTGCCGCATGCCGACGTGATCATCATGGGGCATATCCTTCACGACTGGAATCTGGACGACAAAATGATGCTGTTACGCAAGGCCTACGCGGCCCTGCCGCCGAAGGGGGCGCTCATCGTGCATGAAGCGCTGATCGATGATGACCGGAAGACCAATGCCTTCGGGCTGCTCATGAGTCTGAACATGCTCATCGAAACGCACGGCGGTTTTGATTTTACCGGTGCTGATTGCCGCAGGTGGATGAAGGAAGCTGGATTCAGCCGGACAAAGGTCGAGGCGCTGACGGGGCCCGATGGCATGGTGGTCGGATACAAATGAATCCATGAAGAGCAAAGGCGAGCGGGAAAAGGCGGACCATCCCTCGGCATCTGAAGCCGGCAAGGCTTCCTCTGGGCTTACACGGACGATCGGCCGCCGGAATTTCCTTACGAGAGGCGCGTCGCTGATTGCCCTGAGTTCCACGTCGCTGCTGTTGCCGAAGGCGCCCTTCGCTGCAGATCCAAACTCCGACCCCATGCTGGTTCCCGGCTCGCCGGCACGGTCCTATGGCGAGCGGTCCACGTTCGAGTCGGCGAGCAGATCTGCCAGAGAATCCCATTCCCTCACACCGCTCCAGGAGCTACACGGTATCGTCACGCCCTCATCCCTGCACTTCGAACGGCACCATAACGGCGTGCCCGCGATCGATCCCTCGCGGCATCGACTCCTCGTTCATGGCCTGGTCGCGCGGCCGGTGCTCTTTACGCTCGACGATTTACAACGCTTTCCGTCAGTCTCTCGGCTGGCGTTCATCGAATGCGCCGGAAACAGCCGTGATCAATGGAGTGGCCCTCAAGATCGCACCGTGCAGGAATTGCACGGCCTGACGAGCACCAGCGAATGGACGGGCGTCAAGCTCGCCACCCTGCTGGAGGCGGCGGGGCTGAAGCCGGAGGCAGCATGGGTGCTCGCGGAAGGCGGCGATGCCGCCGGTTTGACCAGAAGCGTGCCGCTGACAGGTGAGGTGCTCTCAGACGCGATGGTGTGTTACGGGCAAAACGGGGAAGCCTTGCGGCCCGAGCAGGGCTATCCAGTCCGTCTCCTTCTGCCGGGTCTCGAGGGCAACATCAACATCAAATGGCTTCGCCGCCTGAAGGTGGGGTCCACACCCTTCATGACACGCTGGGAGACCTCGAAATATACAGATCTCATGCCTGATGGCACCGCCTATCAATTCAGCCTGGTCATGGAAGCCAAATCATTGATTACCAGTCCGTCAGGGCGCCAGCAGATCCGTCCCGGCTTTCAGGAGATTCGTGGTTTAGCCTGGAGCGGAAGGGGACGGGTCGTCAAGGTTGAGGTGACGCCGGACGGCGGGCGAACTTGGCGTACCGCGG
>Ga0209984_1000136_pt1 | contig 8440 bp, 9 predicted proteins | sample InoplaM2SPM_FD_187591 | JGI IMG/M metagenome (GOLD analysis project Ga0209984, IMG submission 187591) | Arabidopsis thaliana rhizosphere microbial communities from the Joint Genome Institute, USA, that affect carbon cycling - Inoculated... | ecosystem: Host-associated > Plants > Roots >...
TCAATGGCGGCGGCGCGCAAGCTGAGGTCGCGCTGCAGCGTAAGGAGATCTCCTTGAATCGCTTCGAGTTTCAACGCACGGATCTGGGCATCGACTTGGAGAAGCGTCTGTTTGAGGAGATGCACGCGGTCCGTGGCGTGGTTCACGGTGCGCTCGACATCGGAGGGTGATGCGCGGGGTCGCGCAGGGGAATGGCGCGACAAGGCCCCCGCGAGTTGCTGACCGAGTTCGCCTTGAACCGTTTCGATTTGCGTCAACAGACTGGCCGCTTGTCCGTGAAGGCGCAGGACATGGACCTTGCGATTGACGCGCTCGGCGACGGCCACGACGGATTCGTAAACCGCATTGCCGGTCAGCGAGAGTTCGTTTTGAAGACGACCGAAGAATTCGAACGACATGGCGGGATCCTCAATGTCTGATAATGGATATTATGTCAACTTACTTGCTTCTCTCGATCGCCGCATCTGCGCGCCGCTGTCTTACTCTGTTCGCCTCACTGGGTCAACCAATCCCCACGTTTGCCCTCTGACGACTCCGTGTTGACACCGCCTCTTGGGCGGGCTACACAGAAGCCATGACCATTCATCCTTTGGCCGGGAAACCGGCGCCTGTCTCGATGTTGGTTGATCTGGACAAATTACTCGAGGCCTACCACCGGGACGTTCCAGATCCTGCCGTGCCGGCGCAGCGTGTGGCATTCGGGACTTCTGGACATCGCGGCTCATCCTTCAAGCGATCCTTTAACAGTCATCACATTGTCGCGATCGTCCAAGCGATCTGTGAGTATCGGAAACGCGAAGGGACCACTGGCCCGCTGTTCCTTGGCATAGATACCCACGCCCTGTCGCGGCCCGCCTTCGACACAGCCCTTGAAGTCTTGGTCGCCAATGGGGTGGAAGTGATGATTGATCAGGACGACGGCTATACGCCGACGCCCGTCATTTCGCATGCGATCCTCACCTACAATCGCGGCCGAACATCCGGCCACAGCGACGGCATCGTGATTACGCCCTCGCACAATCCTCCCGAAGACGGCGGGATCAAATACAACCCGCCGCAGGGCGGACCGGCCGACACGCAGGTCACCAAGTGGATCGAAGAGCGGGCGAATGCCTTGTTGTCAGGGCAGCTCGAAGGCGTCAAACGGGTGTCTGCCGCTCAAGCCCTGCGCGCGCCCTCCGTGCACCGGCATGACTATCGTGGCGCCTATGTGAAGGACCTGGAACACGTCATCGACTTTGATCCGATCCGATCCGCCAACCTGAAACTTGGCATCGATCCGCTCGGGGGCTCGGGCGTCGCCTACTGGACGCCCATTACCGAGCGCTACGGGCTCAATCTCGATATCGTGAATCCTGCCGTGGATGGGACCTTCCGGTTCATGCCGCTTGATTGGGACGGAAAAATCCGGATGGATTGTTCGTCCGCCTACGCGATGGCGAATCTCATCGCGCTCAAGGACCGCTTTGACGTCGCGTTCGGCAATGACGCGGACAATGACCGGCATGGCATCGTGACCCGCTCGGCCGGCCTCATGAACCCGAACCACTATTTGGCCGCGGCCATCGCCTATCTCTTCTCCCATCGTCCAGCCTGGCCGGCTGGCGCCGGCATCGGGAAAACGTTGGTGAGCAGCAGCGTCATTGATCGCGTCGCCTCGAAACTTAAGCGGCGGCTCGTCGAAGTGCCGGTCGGCTTCAAGTGGTTTGTCGACGGATTGCTGGACGGGTCGCTGGGGTTCGGCGGCGAAGAGAGCGCCGGCGCTTCGTTTCTGCGACGGGATGGCACGGTGTGGTCCACGGACAAGGACGGCATCATCATGGACCTGCTGGCCGCTGAGATGATGGCACGCACCGGCCGGGATCCCTCGGAACTCTACCGGGAGCTCACCCGGGAATTGGGCGAACCGCGGTATGCCCGCATTGATGCCCCGGCGACGCCAGACCAGAAGCACCGGCTCTCGAAGCTCTCGGCGGAGCAAGTGCGCGCGACCACCCTCGCGGGCGATCCCATCGTGTCGCGGCTCACTGAGGCCCCGGGCAATGGCGCTCCCATCGGCGGACTCAAAGTCCTCACAGGACAGGGCTGGTTCGCCGCCCGCCCCTCAGGGACCGAAGATGTGTACAAGCTGTATGCCGAAAGCTTCAAGGGGCAGGAGCATCTGGCGCAGATTCAACGGGAAGCACAACACATGATTACTCAAGTGCTCTCCGCAGCAGGATAAGAGGAAGACATCGCTGCAGGAAAGAGAACAGCCATCGGTTGTTCGACCGTTCGACGGTAATGGAATCGTCGAAACATTGGAGGAGTACTGACTCTCCATTTATCGAGCAGGTCCACTCGGTCCTGACTCCGCGAGGGCCGTGTCTGTCTGGCACCAGTGTTCCCAAATTGGACTGTCACGCTCTTGCCGTTCACAAAGGCCACTGCGCGCCCCCACCGGTAAGACAACGACCGTGCGCCGGTGGGAATTCTAATCGCGACCCATCGAGCGTCGGACCACAATATAATGTGGCTCCCCTCTTGTTGTGAATGGACGGCACACCCATCCTCTCGCCTCCACGCGGGCCCCTCGGGAAGCCAATGGATCGACGCTTGAAGCAGGCAATCGGGTCCATCGGCGAATGCCAAGACCAACCACGCAACGATCTCGGTGCCTGTCATCTGGAAATACTCCTTCCAGCAACCCGGCATGATGACTTAAGCGTAGCACTCGAAGACGGGATGTAAAGCACGAGGAGCGAGTATGGAGCTGTTCAAAGCCGGCGGAGAAGCCCAACGACGATCTGGTGACCGGGAATCAGGTGAACGAATTACACCTGAGCATGCTGTGCGGCATGGTAGGAACTGCGGGTCAGTGGGCTGGATTCGACATGGGCAAAGCCCATGGCCAAGGCCTCGGCTTTCAGGTGCGCAAATTCAGCCGGCTCATAATAGCGAACGACCGGCACATGCCCTTTGGTCGGCTGCAGGTATTGACCGATCGTGACGACGTCACATCCGGCCGCCCGCAGATCGTGTAGCACCGTGTAGATTTCGTCCGGCCTCTCCCCCATCCCAACGATCAACCCTGACTTCGTCCGGAGCCCCCGCGCGTGAGCCCGAGCCAAGAGTTCAAGCGATCGTTGATATTTCCCCTGTGGGCGTAGGGCGGAAAAGAGCCGCGGGACGGTCTCAATATTGTGATTGAGAATGTCCGGGCGCGCCAGGCAGACCGTCTCCAGGGCGGAGGCGCTGCCTGCGAAATCAGGGATCAGCACCTCAATCGTACAGCCGGGATTGCGTTCCCGGGTGAGGCGAATGGTGTCGGCAAACACGGCGGCACCGCCGTCCGCCAATTCATCCCGATTCACCGACGTGATAACGGCATGGCGGAGGCCCAACGCCTGTACCGCTTCGGCGACACGCCTGGGCTCCTCAGGATCCACCGCCTGCGGGCGGCCGGTCTCCACCGAACAGTAATGGCACCGTCTCGTGCAGATATCGCCGAGAATCAGAAATGTCGCGGTGCGGGCATTCCAGCATTCCCATCGATTGGGACAACGGGCCTCTTCACAGATCGTGTGAAGTTTTAAACGGTCGATCGTCTGCTTGAGGTCCAGGTAATCCGGGCCGGTTTTGGCCTCAACTTTGAACCAGGCCGGAAGGCGTTCCGTCGAGGCCCTGCCCGAGCGGAGCTGCGTGAGTGGAATCAGCGTCATGCCGACAGGGTGTCCCGGTGAAACCAATTTCGAATGGCGGCGACAAGACCGGCGCCCCGCCTTCTTGCAAGCGGCGGATCAGGGTATTCCACCCAGGACTCCTGCGAGCCCAAATAGGTTCCGCTGCGGAAAGTGATTTGTGTCTTGAGCTGACGATACCCTTGCTCATGCAGCGTCGCGACAAGGAGTTGGAGTGCGGCTTCCTGAGTGTCTCCAGGCGCAGTCACGATACGCGTGGCTTCATACCGCAGCGACGCGCGGTACCTTTGGTCGTCTTCTCTCACTTCGACAGGGCGGCTGAAACCGCGTTCGCGGGGATCGAGGCCTGCCAGCTGGTAGGTGTTCTGAGCGGTGGTTCCCACGGTCAATCCAATGCGCGGAAGACGGCGACGAGGTCGCTCAACGCGCTGGTTTTTTGCTTGAGCACTTCACGCTCGGCTTGGATGAGCTCGCGGTTCTTCGTCGTGATGGGACTTGAGGTCACGCAAGACGCGCCGAGGTTCAGAATTCTGTCACATTCGTCGGTCAACTTGCGTTTCACCACCGGATTGACGGACAGAATCTCCATCAACTCGAGGCGTGTTTGGTCGAGGTGGGTTTGAAGATCGCCATCCGAAGTACTGCGCCGGACTCCGTCGTCCAGACAGCGATCCAGATATTGGCTCAGGAACACATAGAGGCGAACGAGCGCTGCGGCGATTTCGAGCTGTGCGCTGGCGGAGGCTGCCATGGCCGTCCTTTCTGATCGGATGAAATGCTATAACAGCGCTTTGACGTCAGTGCCTTCCACTTTGACTTGATAGGTTTCGATTTTCGCGGAAGGATTGTTGACGCAGACACCGGTCGTGACATTGAACTGCCAGCCGTGCCATGGGCAGGTCACGACGCTCGCTTCCAGCTCCCCTTCCCCGAGCGGCCCACCCCGGTGCAGGCAGGTGTTGTCAATGACATGGAATTGCCCCTCAACGTTGAAGACGGCCAGGGCCTTGCCGTTGACCTCGGCGACCAGGCCATGACCAGGCTTCACATCGTCGGTGCCCGCGACCCGTACGAACTCTCCCATACGCTTCTGCCTCCTCTCACGCTGCCTATTGATTGGTAAACGGCTGCTTAATTTTCTTGAGGAGGCTTTCGATTGAGGCACCTCCCGTGGCCGCTCCACCCAACCGCTCCACGAGTTTCTTGGCGATGTCCTTGAAGGCGGCCGCCGGAGGAGATGAAGGATTCGCCACCACGATGGGATGTCCGCTGTCGCCTCCTTCGCGGATGGCGGGATCGATGGGAATACTGCCGAGGAACGGCACGCCGAGTTTGGACGCCGCCCGCTCCCCTCCTCCGTGGGAAAAAATGTCGGTGCGTTCGCCGCAATGACTGCACACGAACGAGCTCATGTTCTCGATAATGCCGAGCAGCGGCACATTGACCTTTTGAAACATCGCCATCCCTTTGCGCACGTCGTAGAGGGCGACTTCCTGCGGCGTCGTCACGGTCACGGCGCCGGCCAGTGGCACCATCTGGGACAACGAGAGCTGCACATCGCCGGTTCCCGGAGGCAGGTCGATCAACAGATAATCCAGTTCTCCCCACAACACGTCGCGGAAAAAGGCTTGCAGGTATTGATGCACCATGGGGCCACGCCACACGATCGGCGCCTCCTCCGGAACCAGGAAGGCCATCGAAATGAGCTTCACCCCATAATTCTCCACCGGCACGATCTTCCCGTCCCGTTGTTCGGGGCCGGTCGTACTGCCCATCATCATCGGAATGTTCGGCCCGTACACATCCGCGTCCATGAGGCCGACCTTGGCGCCGGTCAAGGCCAGCGCGCAGGCGAGGTTCGCGGCCACGGTCGATTTACCGACCCCGCCCTTCCCGCTGCTAATGGCGATGACGTGTTTGACGCCGGGGATCAGCGTGTCTTTGCCCTGGGATTGCTGGGCAGAGGAATGTTCGTCAGCCATGGCTGTGCTCCTTCCGCTACTCTTGCATCATAAGCGATGGACGAGGGGAAAGAAAATGGGTCCATTGACCCTGGCAGGATCGCTCGGCCGGACCGTTCTACTCAGACAGGACGGTGGAATCCAGCCGGCGCAGGTTGGTGGCCAGTCCCAGTACGGACAGCGTGTAAATTGTCCACTTGGAAGGATCAACATTGTACCAGCGTGGGCCGTTGCGGTAATCGCGCGCATAGGTATGGTGATAGTTGTGGTAGCCCTCGCCGAAGGTGAAACAGGAGACGAGCCAACTGTCGCGGCTGCTGTCCCCCTGACCATGCGGCTGCGTGCCAAACATGTGACAGAGGGAATTGATCGCGAACGTGGAGTTCAGGACCATGAACATTCGGAACATGCCTGCGAGCAGAAAACACCCGATGCCGCCGATCACGCCGCCGTGGAAATACCCCAGGACGAAGGGAAACGCGAGCCCCGAGATGACGATGGCGTGATAGTGGCGGTGCTGCCACATGATCATCGGGTCTTTCCGCAGCTGCCGCTCGTAATTTTCCGTCCGATGCGGGGTGTTGATGAAGAGCCACACGCAGTGGCTGTGCCAGAAGCCTTTCTTGGCGTTGTATGGATCTTCTTCCTGATCCGTCCGGGCATGATGCCGAATATGATCCGAGCACCATCGGAGCGCCGAGTTCTGGAGCGCCCAGCCGCCGGCCATCAGCAAAAAGGCTTTGACCCAGGGATGGCATTCAAAGCTGCGGTGCGAAATCAACCGGTGATACCCGACGGTGATCCCCAAGCCGGTCACGAGGTAGAGGATGCTAAACAGCACCCAGTCGAAGAGGGTGTACCCGTAGACATACCCGAAGAGGGGGGTGCCGATCAGCGTGGTGACGGCGACGAGGCAAAAAAGGATAAAGGTTTTGTAGGCAAATGGGCTCTTTCCAATAGCGTCCGGCATCCGTTACTCCCTGTATCGTAGGACCATGAGGTTCGTGAGCGTCACCGCCTCACCTGGCGGCGCGCGTCGTACGCAGATCTCTCGTCCGTCTCCTTCGACAAAGAGTCACCATCCGGTGTGTGGGGAAGTGCACTTGTCTTACTCAGGCCGGGACCGAGAAGTCGTGTGCCGTAAGAGTACCGAAGTGGCGGACTTTAATCAAGAAATTCTTTCCGTCAAAAAAATAGGACGACAGTTGCAGGTGTATACTGAAAGCAACAGACGCTCTCTCCCCGCTCACGAAGGTGTCGCGTGGCTGTGACGAACGACCTGGAGGCCTCTGTCCGTCAGATCGGTGAAGAACTGGCCCGTCTCTCAGGAGGCCAGTCACCTACCTTGTTCGAGCGACGTTGGTGGTCCCAAGCGGCCATCAACCTCGCCATGCACAACCTTGACTTCAAGACCCAGTTATTCCGGTTCATCGATGTGCTGCCATCGGTCACCGACGATCAGCGGGTCGTGACGCTGGCTCAGGAGTATTTCGGGGCGTTGGCCGCTCAGGCGTTCGGGCTCGGCTGGGGCTTGAAAGCCCTTGCGGCTACCGGGGTGGGCGCCAAGCTGAGCGGCCATGCGATTCGCGCCCAAGTCGAACAGATGGCGCGCACATTCATTGCCGGCTCGTCTGTCACCGATGCGACACCGGCCTTGACGCATTTGTGGACCGAGGGCAAGGCTTGGTCGGTCGATCTGCTGGGCGAAGCGACCATCAGCGACCAGGAAGCCGACCGCTACCGCGATCGCTGCCTGGAGGCCCTCGAAACGTTAGCGCAGGTCGCCCGATCGTGGAAGCGCAGTCCTCTGCTCGAACAGGATCACTGGGGACCCGTGCCGCGCGTGCAACTCTCCTTGAAGATTTCCGCGCTTTCTCCTCACGTGGATCCGATCGATCCGGAGGGCAGTTTCGACTCCGTGGCGCGGCGTCTCCGTCCGATCGTCGATGCGGCGATGCGGGCGCCGGCCTCACTGATTTTCGATATGGAACAAGCCGAGACGAAAGACCTCCTGATCATGATCTTCACCCGGTTGTTGATGGAGCCGGCATATCGAACCTTTCCACACGCAGGATTGGCAGTCCAAGCCTACCATCGAGCGACGATGCAAGACGTTGAGGCCATCCTGGCCTGGGCTCGACAGCGCGGGACACCCGTGACGCTCAGGCTGGTGAAGGGTGCCTACTGGGATTCCGATACGATCCGCTACCGGCAACGGGGATGGCCTGTGCCATTGTTCGAGCACAAGGCGGAGACCGACGCAAACTATGAAGCGCTCGTGCGCACGCTCTTGGAAGCGAGCGATGTGATCCGGCCGGCATTCGGCACCCATAATCTACGGACGCTGGCCTATATCGAGGCGATGGCCGAGCAGCTCCATCTTTCCCCCGCTACCTGGGAGTATCAAATGATTTTCGGCATGGCGGAGCCCTTCCAAGAAGCAGTCTTGCGGCGAGGACGTCGGCTGCGGCTGTACACACCGGTCGGAGAGCTGCTGCCGGGCATGGCCTATCTTGTCCGGCGTCTCTTGGAAAACACCTCAAACGAATCGTTCCTACGGAAAGAATTCGTAGAGTCCCAGTCGCTGTCGATGCTGCTGGCGCCGCCAGTTCCAACGCCGGCGGACCGGCCTGCTGCTGTTCCACCAGGGTTTCGGAATGAACCGTTGCGGGATTTTTCCGTGCCGGAGGCGAGATCCGCGATGCAGCAGGCGATCAACGAGGTCAAAGGACAGCTTGGCAAGACTTGGCGTTCCGTCACGGACGGGCTGACGCTGAATGGCCCGCTCATGCCATCGCA
>Ga0209984_1000138_pt1 | contig 8416 bp, 5 predicted proteins | sample InoplaM2SPM_FD_187591 | JGI IMG/M metagenome (GOLD analysis project Ga0209984, IMG submission 187591) | Arabidopsis thaliana rhizosphere microbial communities from the Joint Genome Institute, USA, that affect carbon cycling - Inoculated... | ecosystem: Host-associated > Plants > Roots >...
AATACTTGCGCCTGATACCGCGGCCGTATTTATGGTTAGTTACGTTATTCATCGCCGATTTTAATTTCCATGGCATTTATAACATGCAACGATTTGGTTCTCGACTATTTTGAATATTCTGCTTCGCTTGGAGATTTATGATTTGATGAATCAAAATATTCGCGGATTGAATTTTGTATCCTAGTAAAGACTCGTTTAGTTAGTTTATGCCGCGGCATGAACCAAACAAAAAAAACGTATTTAATATTTCTTCCTCAATCGTAAAAAGAAAGTAAAATATTTATACCGTTATTTCTTGAAAATAAAACCGTAAATCCGTAACACCATTTTCATTCCTGGTGGGCCCGTACGTTCAAGAGTTCCGGGGCCCATCAGTAAATGTTTAACCGTTATATGTAAGTAAAGACAAAATCAACATGCTTTATAATTTTTCGCAATAGGCAGGTTGATATACGTCGGAACCTCACTAATATTATGAAAAGAGCAATAAAACCGGACGTCGCTCCTGGCGAATTTATGTGCAGAACGTGTGAAATTATGTGGTCAAGTTTTATGAAGGAAAATGTTCCGTGTACAGAGACTTCGTTGGTAAGAAACGGCTTGCACGACTTTGATTTTGCCAATCCTATTTTAAATAAATAGGACGTTATTTTTTATTAATTAATACGTTAACTCTTTGATTCCAGTTTTTCTACACGAATAGTTAGTTTTACCAACTCTTCTTCTAAAACTGTAACTTTGATTTGTGTTAATATATTCTGTCTGATTGTGCTTATCAGATACCTGCTTGTATCATTTTTTGCTCGTTTTTCATGTTTCAAGTAAAGTTTGTGGCGTTTTATAACTAATCCATTGTATTCTTCAAAATCATCACCTGCATTCTCCATTTGTGAAAGGATTTCCTCATCTGCAATTCTTAGTTGTGTAATTATAGGATCTTCTGTCATTTTACCTCAACCACCGATTACACTCGACGTCCAATATTTGATTCTTTTGATCTTGTTCTACGTCACTTAGCCCGTCTATCGACCCACTTATCTTTCAAATTAAACTACTCAATTATGCGTACGTTATCAGTACCGTATCTAACGTATCTCTTTTTGGATATCAGGATCTTCTCGTGTATCATAATCTATTCTCTTGGATCTGCATTTATGAACGCCTCTTCTATGACCATCCCTTGTTCTATCTTACGTAGAGAACTGATACCTTCACACTCGATAGAACGCATTTGGGTTAAAGATGTATAAATTAAAATAGTCAATTCCAACTTTTAAAGGTGCATTGACAGCATCTACAAGCTGTTAATTGCTTGGTAAAAATAATGAATTGGCAACTAGCAATTTATACATTAATATTTTGGCTTGAAGTTTCCAGAGTTTATATTGAATGACTAGGATTGCGACAATTTAATTGAAAAATTTTTCGAATATAGTTAGTTTCTGTGTTACTAATCTACTCGATCAGAGAACAATGTTTTAGAAAAAGCTGCGAGCTTCTTTAAAGCATAAATTCTATCCTGTCTTTGTATTTCCGCTCCTTCGATAGCGTCTGACAGATAACTAATTGACTTATCATATGTATTTCGAGCGACCGGATAGGGTACTCCGTCCTTACCACCGTGAGCAAAATTATATTTCACAGGATCTTGCCAAGAAGCTTTGGTTCCAAAAATTATTTCCCCAATAAGAGATAAAGCTCTTACTGAAGCGGGACCGAAACCGGGTATGGAAATTAGTTGCTCATAGTTCTTGGGTTGAATATCATAAATTTTTCTAAATAAATTCCAATCCAATCTACGAGGCATTTCATAGTGTTCATCAGCATGGAAATCTTCAAAAAGGATACCAAAAGTATCGCTTAAATTGCTTCTCGGCATCCAATGATCTAATGTACTATTCATTTTCAGCAAATGATCTTTCTTTAGTACGGCCCTGTTAACAGAAGATTTCAGGTTCTCTGTATCCCCCGTTGCCAATTCAAGGGAAACTTTTTGATTTTCTATTGAATTAATTGAACACATGTTCAATGTTCTTAAATTCTTGTAATCGCTTATTATGCCTGAATGAGGTTCGCAAGTGAAGCTTTTCACAAAATCTGACATCCAATGATACCTTCTTGCAGTCATGCTTTTGGGATTCATGCCTTGTTGAACTACAGACCAATTGCCATTTTTATCAAAAAGGATCACATGGTGATATAATGAGTATCCGTCTTGTACTACCGCATTATCGACTTTTGCAGCCATCCTACTTGCGTACATTAAACTATCTATTTTGTTAGAAGATAGATTGTGATATTTTTCAGCCAATATTGGGATTTCATTTTTAGTTCGGGTAGATTTTTTGCCCTTCCCTCCTGCTATTGAAATACCGTGTTCTTCAACTTTTAATGATTGTTTTAAAACGCCCGTTACTACGGTTGTTACTCCTGAAGAATGCCAGTCAAAACCTAGCACACAACCAAAAGCCTGAAACCACAATGGATCAGATAATCGTCTTAAAAATTCATGCGCACCGTATTCATTTACAATCACTTTCGCAATGGAACCTGAAAGTTTGATCATCCTGTCGATAAGATAAGCAGGCGCATAACCGCCATGCAGTGGTAACTTAATCGTTGCATGAGCCATTAATTGCAATCATGTAATTACGTCATAATTCACTTTATTAATTTACTTCTAAATGCTGGTTGTATCGCCCAATAGATAGTTAGTCGGTTACAAATTGAATAATGCTTCATAAGTCAATAGATGCGATCCAGATAGCAAGGCGCGCACGATAACTCTGCAAGTGCCATGAATACGGAGTAAAATAGAGTAGGATTTCTGAATCTTGTTAGACCTTTTTGTAGTTTGTGGTATTATTATTATTGAGGCAAAAGAATGCGAATCAGTAAGCCAGATTCAAATTTAATCGAGGTATTGTAAGATCAAAGCTAGACCTCTGCTTTCAACCTATAATAAAAAAAGGAACTTCGAAAACACGAGTGAGCCTAAAGGAGCCATAAGCAGCGAGCAAGATGGTAAAGAATTGCTGAGCTTTGTGGTGCAAAAACACGATGCTTCCCGCCTACATTACGATTTCCGCTTAGAGTCAGAAGACGGCGTTCTTAAGTCCTGGGCGGTTCCCAAGGGGCCTTCAATGAGTCCGGAAACTAAGCGCTTAGCAGTAATGGTAGAAGATCATCCTTTCGACTATCTGCATTTTGAAGGAACTATCCCCCGGGGAAATTATGGCGCTGGCACGGTAATAGTGTGGGATACTGGCAGTTACTCTGTTAAAGAACCCCTGACGAGACAATTGGAAAGCGGAAAAGTGTCCGTAGAACTGTATGGTAACAAGTTAAAAGGGTTGTTCAAGTTAATAAGGACTAAAAAAGAGAACCAGTGGTTACTCATAAAGGCTCATGATAAATTCGTGTCTGAAGATGACCTGACTTTAATCAGCCCCGAATCTATTCTTAGTGGGAAATCTAATTCTGATATTGAATCAGAAAATGTAGCTGCTCCACCCTCCAAGTCATATTTATCAAATGATAAGCATTCAACATCAAAAAAAGTTACCGAGAAAAAAAGTAATGTTGAATTTTCATTACCAACCGTTAAACCCATGCTGGCTCATCCCTTTGAAAAAGGATTTGATAGTAAGGAGTGGGTCTTTGAAGTAAAATGGGACGGCGTAAGAGCTATCACGTATAAGAACAACAACCAGATTAGGATTCAGTCGAGAAATGGTAATGATATAACTAGACTATATCCGGAAATAGTAAATGCGTTAAAAATGAGCCTCCGAGGACATAAATCAACGGTTTTAGACGGGGAAATTGTAGTGTTGAATGAAAAAGGTATTCCGGATTTTCACACGCATCAACATAGAATGCATATTCAAAATCATCATGAGATAATGTCATTATCGGTAAAAAATCCATCAACTTACTATGTCTTTGATATCCTCTACGATAAGGGAAAGAACCTGGAAAGCCTCGGCTATTTAGAGCGAAGACAAATACTCAATTCGGTATTAAAAACCAATGACACAATTAGAATATCAGAGTATATAGAGGAAAAAGGAACTGAAATACTCGCTAGCAGTAAAAAGCTCAACTTGGAAGGAATAGTAGCTAAGCACAAAAGGAGCGTTTACAGAGAAGGGATTAGATCCAGAGATTGGCTAAAGATAAAAAATACAAAAACCCAAGACTGTGTTATCATTGGTTACACACGGGGATTGGGTAGCCGCGTCAGTCATTTTGGTTCTTTGGTATTGGCAGTTTACTCAGCAAAGGAAAGAAAATTAAAATTTGCAGGGCATGCAGGAACAGGTTTTAATGACCAGACACTAAGTGAAATATATTCGAAACTTAAACCTTTAGAAACTAACTCTAGACCTGTTGACAAAATTCCTTACCTCAATAGAGAAACAAAATGGTTAAAGGCTGTTCTAGTCGCCGAGGTTAAGTTTGATGAGTGGACTAGCGACGGCATACTCAGAGCGCCCGTATTTTTACGACTTCGAGACGATAAAAAACCTGAAGAGTGTATAGTTGAAGCAGATAAACCAATTAAGAATCTTTCACAGGTAGGCAATGATCCCAAGTATGCCAAAGATGAGAAGGGGAGTAATTCGCAAAAAAATAAAAGTAACGGCATAGGAAACGTAGTAGTTACCAATCCGAACAAAGTTTATTGGAAGGCAACTAAACAGCATCCGGCTTATCTAAAAGGGGATTTAATCGATTACTACGACAAAATAAGTGATGTTATATTACGTCACCTGGAAGACAGGCCACTCTCACTAAGTCGCTACCCCAACGGCATTTATGGGAAAACTTTCTACCAGAAAGACTGGGATCAAAAGAAACCCGAATTTGTTACTACGGCAAAAATTCATTCAGAACATAGAGGGGATAGCATTAATTATATTATATGTAACAACAAGGAGACTCTCCTATGGGTAGCAAATCTGGGTTGTATAGAAATGCACCCCTGGTATAGCAGGATTAAGGATTTTCAAGGCTGCCATACTTCAAATTTACTGCATGAAGAAAAATGCGGGTTGAACTTTCCTGATTTTATTGTATTTGATCTAGACCCTTACATTTATTCAGGCAAAGAAAAAAAAGGTGCGGAACCGCAATACAACATTGCCGGTTTCAAAGCAGCAGTTGACATTGCTCACGAGCTGAAGGATATTTTTAGAGACTTAAAGATAAATTCATATATAAAAACGTCAGGTAAGTCAGGTTTGCATATTTACGTTCCTATTTTAAATACCTATTCTTATGAGCAGACTAAAAGTTTTGCCGAAACAATAGCTAATATTATGCTTAGAAAATTTCCAAAAAAGGTTACCTTAGAATGGAGCACATCAAAGAGAAAGGGAAAGGTTTTTTTTGATTTCAATCAGAATGCAAGGGGGAAAACAATAGCCTCGGTATACTCTTTGCGACCCACTGCAGATGCAATGGTTTCAATGCCCATTGAATGGAAAAATATAGATGAAATTCTTCCAACAGACTTTACAATTTCAAATGCCCCCGACCTAATTAATAAAAATGGCGATTCGTGGCATGAAATACTTTCTGACAAACAAGATATTGAAAAACTAATTTCTCAGGCTCAGCAAATCGCTTAAATTCATTGTTTTCAAAATAGTTATTTACAATTTCATAGAAACTCAGATTCTCTTATGAATTTCTAAATTAATTAAACTCTTGTGAATAATTTTAGTTTAAAATCTTGATCACATTCAGGAGGGGGATAAGACAGATAAGGTCTTTCGTTTGTTACTTTGTTATCTATAAAAAGGGAAGATATTAGGCGGAAGTGGAACGTTGCTTATCACTTTGAAAGATTTGCCAGTGGGTTTGTCAAATTGTCTAACGGGTTTGAAAGATTTGCCAAAGGGTTCCTTTCCATTTTTAATCCAGGGTTTTCCAAATTTCTTATAGAGTTGTTCTGTGAAAATCCCGTAGTATCTGTTTTGTTGCCAGTCATGTTCTGTGCGAAGATTGGAATTAGGTATAGAAAAAAACCAAGAATGAGAAAACCAGTAGCTACCATTAAAAGATTCTTCAATAACAAATCAACAACATCATTGCATAATAGGATTCCATAGATTAGTCTTTCTTGACCGGCCTAAGGATGATGGTGCTGTATTATACAAAATTTTCAAAGTCAGGTCAAAAGGCAATAAAGAAATTTTTCATCGTATTATAGGAAAGATATAAAGATTTTATTGTGTTATAAGAGCATGACTTCGAATTGGGGAGATTTAATTCACTAACAGGTTTACCGTCTAGGTATATGTTTATCATTGTCATGTCCATAGGATTATTAGCCCTGTCAATAACTTCAAATAATTATTTAATCAATTCAACCTGGGCCCAAATAGAGATTTTTAGTAATGCAGAATCCAATTCTATTCCTATTACAAGCGAAGTTAGTCTGGATAACGCCATATGTGATTTTAACTCCGAAAATCCTTTTTCATCTAACGCTCTCTTAGAAAAATTGAGGGACGATTTCTGCGATGAAGATTCGGACGCGATTGAAAACGACGATGAAATAAGAGATCAGATTCGTGATGCAGAAGATGAAGATGATGATCAAGGAACTGATGAAGATGATCAAGGAACTGATGAAGATGATCAAGGAACTGATAAAGATAACAAATTGCCAGTAGAAGACAGAATACAGAAGAGGTTACAAGAACTAAAAGATAGATTAGAAAAGGTCTTATCAGAAGAAGAAGAGGATCAACCATTACCAGAAGAAGAACAGAAGCAAGTGGAAGAAGAAGATCAGTTGGCCGTTAAGGAGCACAAAGCCGAAAACGATAAGGACTGTAGAGGTGGGAACGTGCTTGATGGTGCGTCAAATGAGGAAGATCTAAAAGTATTGTCGGAATGTCAAGAAGCGGCAGGCGAAGTAGTTCACACTAAAAAAATGGACGATGGCGATTACAAATTTCTTTTAAACGTGGAAGATAAATACAAGTATCTTTTAAATGAAAAAAATGACGGTAAAACCGACGGATATTTAGTAGTAGAAATTGTCCCGCCACATCAAGGCAAAAGCGGAGTAATCCTTCCAAAGGAGGGTGACCAGGTTCATGTATGGGGAGCATGGGTTACTGATAAACCAAAGGGATGGCATGAAATACATCCTGCTTGGAAAGTAGTTAAACAGTAAAATTTCATTTTCTTTTCATTGAAAATTAGAACCTGAAAGAGATATAATGTCAACCAATTATTAGGACTTGAAATGAGAAAGAAAAGCTAAATACCAAGCAATAGTACCCAAGTACATGCAAGGTTCTAATCCCGAAGAATAACACCCCCAGATAAACTAAATCATCCGTTTAAACAGGTAATTTATTAGGTTACATCAAAAATAATAAATGTTTCTGCGCCAATATTGTTATGAAGTAAAAGTTGCCTATATAAAGAAACTAGAAATTCTAAACCTGGTGAGTTTGAAGCCGCTAACTTAATCTTATTGGGATGATAATAGCAAACATCAAACGGGCATGATTAATAATTCCAAATCCTATCAAGAACCTGGAGTTTACGTTACAGATGTTTCTAAGGGATTACATTCCATTGTAGGTGTTCACACATCCAGAACTGCGTTCATTGGCCTAGCGAAAAAAGGACCTAGTAACAAACCTATTGAAATTATTAATTTTCTACATTTTGAAAGAATTTTTGGTACGTTACATAAAGAATATCATCTAGGGTATTGTGTTCAGCACTTCTTTCTAAACGGTGGAACAGATTGTTATGTTATAAGAGTGCAGTCACTAGATGAAGGACAATACGTTTCGGATAAAATTATTCTAGGAAAGACTAGGGTAGGTAAATCTGGCGGGACGGGAATTCGTTCCCTAGATAGTATCGATTATTTCAATTTACTTTGTATTCCACCATACAACAAAAGAAACACTGTATCCAGTACTGTTTATAGAACGGCATTGAAATATTGTGAAAGCAAACGGGCCTTACTTCTTATAGATCCACCCTCTGAATGGATAAAGAACGGTCCTAAGAGAATACCAAGTGCTCAGGAGGTTGAAAAGTCAATTGGCAGCCTACGACATCCGAACGCTGCTTTTTTTTATCCGCATTTAAGGGCTATGGACCAATTGGATCGTAAAGTCCGTACGTTTGTACCATCTGGTGCTGTGGCGGGAGTAATTGCCCGGATGGATAATAATATGGGTGTGTGGAAAGCGCCTGCGGGTATACAGGCAAATATAGAAGGGGTAACTGAGTTGCAAACAACTCTGACAGATAAGGAAAATGGCGAATTAAATGAAATAGGAGTAAACTGTCTGCGTACTACACCGTCTGCAGGGATAGTTATTTGGGGTGCACGTACGTTGGCTAGAAAAGAGAGCAATGATGATGCTGC
>Ga0209984_1000151_pt1 | contig 7952 bp, 10 predicted proteins | sample InoplaM2SPM_FD_187591 | JGI IMG/M metagenome (GOLD analysis project Ga0209984, IMG submission 187591) | Arabidopsis thaliana rhizosphere microbial communities from the Joint Genome Institute, USA, that affect carbon cycling - Inoculated... | ecosystem: Host-associated > Plants > Roots >...
TTGACTGTGGTTCTTCTGCTCTGGGTGGTCGGTATTGGCCGGTAAGTCTGGTGTTCTTCACATGCCCAAGTGCTTCTTGAGGATCGCTGAATCCTTGATGGCGGGATTCGCGGGAGCTAGTTCTGCCGCTTTTTTGAAGGCTGCAGTGGCGTCCTCATGTTTCCCCATCTTATCCAGTGACAGGGCCAGGTTATAGTGGGCCTCGGCAAGGTTCGGATCGGCCTTGACGGCTTTTTTGAACCAATCTGTTGCAACATCCCAGTGCCCCTGCTTGTAGTGACCTACACCCTCGTCATTGTCGGCCCGACCAGGTGAACTGGCGGGAGACATGAGGGCCGTGTCAGCACCACCTGACGTCGTCGTTCCGGCAGGTTTCCCCGAATCACAAGCGACCACGGCGATGAGACACGCAAGAATCAAACTCAGCTGAAGAGAGATCTGTTTCACATTGAACCTCCTAGGTAACATGGATCATAGAGCCATGATGTCTCAATCAGCTTATTGGTGAGTCATCGGGACGGCAAATCGATAATAGAGAGATGGCAACAAAATCTACCGTATTCCCATCACCAACACGCCGTAGAGGACAGTTAGTATGAACATTCCCAACATCCCTAGTACTGCAAGCGTGGCCTTCTTGTGCACGGTCATGGATGTCTTCATGGTCTTCCTTTCCTTGCCGGTCCAACTTTAATGCGTCCTACCTATGCTTTCATCGCGCCGAATATGCGTCCGCGGTTTCGCTCTCAGGAGGCCGCGGGCAACGGCTGTCTGCGCGGAGAACATTGCAACTCACAGAACGACGGACGGGTACAGCCCATCTGGCGAAGCCTGGGACTGAGATCAATTGAACAATCGTAGAGCAGCAGTCACAGCGACGCCCCCTTGTTTGACCACTGTCAGTTCAAGTAGACCCTTTCGCTTCAAATAGCCTACTGTGTAAAAGACTTCCTTCCGAGTCAAACCTGGAAAGAGGTTGGGCACGTGATTGATGGGACAACCAGGCGCGCGAGCTATGACATCGAGAATGTGGTTAATAATGGTGTCATCAGGCTTCATCGTTTCAGGTTTCATGGTTTGGATTAAGAGGTTGTACATCTGTATCGTCTTTCCCAAAGCGTCGGCGACCCCGTTCAATCGCGACCATTTGATTTGAGAAAATAATGTGCTGGCTTAGTATAGTGAGCTGTTCTTCCATTGTATGTTCAATAGAGAACAGGGGCTGCGCCAGCACTCTCGGATATCGCATTTTGGACATCGCGTCGACCGGCACCACCGCCCTCCAGATTAGCCAAGCACACCCTTCCGATCTGATCCTGGCGACACCACATTGACCGAGGAACTCGGCGGAATCGAAACAGCTACTTGTATCAAACTAAGCCCGCATCGATGGGATCAAAACGAACCCTGGAACTAGGGTAAGCGCTACTCGTCGCTTCACGAGATGGGACGCGAGGCGCTGTTAAACTTCATATATTTAATGAGCTCGTGGGGCAAATGGGATGCCGATGTGGTTGAAGCAGTGTTAGCGGGATGATTTTTCTCAGTGCGTAATGTCGATGTTTTTCACAAAACGTTGTGACTTGGAGTCACTTTTGAGGCTCATGCTCTGAATGGCCTTACGGGCGAGCTCCGCTTCGGCGCCGCCAGGGTAATGATCGAGGACCTCATCGAACGTCAGGCGCGCCCGATAGTAATCGCCGAGCATAGAATACATCTGGCCAATCTTAAAGGCCGAAGCAGCCGCTTTGGGACTCAAAGCGTTATATGAGCTAACATTGGAAAAAGAATTAAGGGCCTTTTTATAGCGACCCAGCTTGTATTCGCATTCGCCAATCCAATATTGGGCGTTCGCTGCTAAGGGGGATTTCCGATGTAATTCAATAAACAACGTGAAGCCAGCTAATGCCGCTTCATAGTCACCCTGCTTAAATTCGACCATCACACGATCATACAAATGACGTGAGATATCTTGCGGTTCGGAAGCAGTTACTGGTGCAGGGTACCAGAACATGGACATTAGAAGAACCATGCTCAGGAGGCTAGAGATCCGACTTCCTGCCTCAGTGTTTCGCTCTTCCGCTTGTGAGCACAACAAGGGAACGGACATCACGTTAACCCCATATAGTCCACACGCCCAGAACGATAAACCGTAGCCATATGTTGACCGGCATGATGAACGGCTGCATTGTTTAGCGGACCGATGGTATACAGCGCCCTCATACCGCGAGCCATCACTAGAATTGGTGCTCTCTCGTACACCGCCAGAAGCCGTGCTGCCTGCAACGCGGTGTCCTCTGTTTGGAACTGATACATCAACGCCTCTCTGGAGATAAGAATAAGGAAAGTACGGTAACTACGTAGCAAACACAGTACCACGAATGGTCTGAAACGGGAAATGCTCATAAGGCGAGCGTACGAAGCGACAGACTACACAATTTTCAAGGTGGGTATGTCGTTCTTGCCACGAATGCAGTCGTAAAAAGACCACGCTTCAGGAGAAAACACCACAGGACGACTGACCTCGCTGATTTTAACCCGGACCTGAACCCCTTGTCTCCCATTCGCCGTAAGGATCCAGATAAACAGAAACTGTTGTCAATAACTGAGATATGACGTGACTAAGCAGCATCCCAGTCATATGCTTCCGAATAGACGGTTTAATAACGGAGATCAAGCCGTGGCAAGTCATAAAGATGAGGGTGAACGTCGAGAACCTGCACTTGACGATATGGAACCCGGCAGAATTTATGGCGCTGTCATTCCTATGTCTGAGGGCGCTCGAACTCAAATGCGTGACAGCATGGAAGTGATCGAGTACCTCCTCAATCGAGAACGAGTTGTCTGGACCTAGAATACGCCATGCCCCCGTCCCCCATCGAGGAGGAATAATGAGAAAAAGGCGCATCATCGTTAGAAAGGGATCCAGATGGACTGCCGATGAGTGGGAACGGGAATGGGGAATAGCAATGACGAGAATAGAAAGTGTTCCTGGCTTAGTGGAACGGCAGACCCTTTTCCAGGATTGTCTCACGGTTCTGGACGGGGCATTTGTGGATGGAAATAGACTGCGGTTTGAGCTGGGGCTTAGTGCTCTGATTGACTTCTGCACCGACGTTGTCGACGCCGGCGACTGCGAACAGTGGTGGAACGAATCACGATAACTGATTATGCAGCCCGAGGAAGTGTAACGGCGTACTCGCCCGCCTTCTTACACAGCAAACAGAACTCACCACCACAGCTCAGATAGTCCACAAATCTTTCTCTCCAAAGCACCTGGGCGTCCGGTCCAGGGTGAGAAGTGGACACATAAGTCATCCAATCAATTCAATGCGGACGGCCTTCACAATCACGCGGCCCTGGCCAACTTCGACCTGTAACCGGCGTACCATCGACAGCCACAGGCGTGACAGACGAGTAGCTCGACGGATACGCCACTGTATACATCGACCGCGGTCTCTGGGGTGAGCATGGCGCGGCACATCCAGCATCGGGAGATCAAGTATCCCATGGGAGGTTTTTTTTCAGTATGGCTGTCCATGCTTTCAGCCTACGCCCCACGGAGGGGGAGTCGACTATCAGGAAGGACCCGCGAGGGGATCTCACAGCGGCAGCAGGTGAAGAATTTGGAAGGTCAGGGCTGCGCTGCTGAAGTCTCAGGTTATGGGAAAGAGAAGGGTTTCTGTCAGGATCGTCGTTAATGTGTAAGCCGCTCTGCGCGGCCCGATCTTCTCAGTCTTCACTGGCGCCTCGCAGGTGCTAGCCGGTCGGCAGACGAGGGCAATGTCACGAAAAACAATTTTCTAAATGCAATGGGGAAGACGGGACTACCAGCATTTTGGGTGCTGAGGAAAAGTGCATGTTTTCATGAAGTTTAGAAGGTATTGGCGGAGAGGGTAGGATTCGAACCTACGGTCCGGCTGGCCGGACAGCAGCCATAAGGTTGCTACGATTACAGCCGCTCTCGCACCTCTCCGTTTGACGCGTTACTTCGATGGGCCGACAGTGGTCGATAAGCACTTTAAGTGAAACTGTGTCAACCCGGCCGCTGCGCCGGATAGTATTCGACTCGTCCGCACTTGTCGCAACGCCAAGCGTTTATCATTTTGAGTTTTTGGAGCTCAGGAGAAAGATATAATTCTGTTCTGAGCATGCTTGCCCCGCATCGTTCACATCTCATGATGGCCTCCCATTGGTTCCGCGGGTTCAGCAGAAGGGAACGCATTCCGCTGGATCAACTAGCAAGGCTCATACCGTTTTCTCTATTCAAAAACTGCCACAGACCGACGATTTTCTTAGGCCATCTATACCCTAGTGGGATGCCTTGTCCGCACTATGGAACAAATTGTCTCCTATTTCCGGGGCTCTTTCTTGCGGTTGGTTTTGAGAGCAGATGCTTAGTCCTATTTAGGCGCCAAAGCGTGTGAACCAATCTGCCTCTTGGAGTTACCGGAGTCCCATCTGCCCATGTCGTGGCGACCGTTTCCGCTCTAGTAGGTAGGTATTGGAGGCGCCGGACGGAGTTGAACCGCTGGTGAACATCACAGTTTTGCAGACTGTGCCCTTCCACTTGGGTACGGCGCCATACGACTGGTTTACCCCGCCTTGGATCCGGGCACCTTCTCGTCAATGATACGCTGGCCATACGCGATGCCATGGACATCGGCTTCTTGCTCGGTTTCATAGACGGTAGGTCCTGAAAAGGGCTGCACGTTCAAGAGACCATTAGTCCGCGAGTAGATCACAATCCGTAGCTTCCATTGCCCTGAAGCGGCGACCGGTTCAGGGTTGGACTTGATGATGTAGTCCTTGTAGTGAATTCGCCTTCCCACTACGCAACTTTATGGCCTAGGCGTCTGAGTGACAACCCACCAAACGGATTGCGGGAATATACGGTGGCTGTTCATCCGGGCGGAAGCCACTGAGGCAGGCTGCTAGTGCTTCGACGAAACTGCAGGTATGGAGCGGTGTTGTAAGTAAATCGAGGAGAGAAATGTAGTTTTCGAGGGAAATTCGATCAAGATCAGTAAGCCGCAAATCGCCATTACATCACATCGTCATCGAAAAACTCCTCGGGCGTCGGCTCCCCGGTACAGGTGACTTATACATCCATAATTGGGATGCGCGCTTACGCGAGGCGGTTACTCGGCTCGGTGTGCTGACAGAGCAGAAATTACTCGAGGAAAATTCTGGGATACAGCTGAAAAGGCCGTTCCAGGTGCCACGAGAGGTGCCACCTTCCTATGTAGAACTAATTTCAAACGGTGTAAGTAGTGGAAAAGTGGTGCCGAGGGACAGAATCGAACTGTCGACACCAGCCTTTTCAGGGCTGTGCTCTGCCAACTGAGCTACCTCGGCACATCGAAAGACAAGACGCGGCACTTTTGCAGAAACGACCGACGAAAATCAAGGCTCGAGTAATTTTCTCAAGCTCAAGCATTACGATGTTTGAGAGTGGAAGCAAGGGGCTCTAGGTCGAGCAAGCTTTGTTTGGCGGAGAGGGGCGTTGTTCCCGTCGTTAACTCAAGCCCTCGCTATATTACAAGACGTTGCGCTGATCGAGGCACGCTAACGGATCGGATAGGAGGGTGTCAAGGCTACGGCCGAGCGGTCGAGCGTTCCGCAGTGTCCTTAAGCTCGTCTCGTACGCTTGCGCTACCCAACCTGCACGAACATCCTCCTCACACCTGAAACATTCCCTGGTCTGGGGATGTTGTCCTGGCGCCCCGCTTAGCGAAACATACTAATAGATTCTTCCGAAGATTTTTACACAGGTTTTACCGTTCATGGACGATCGTGAACGCCGCTGGTGCTATGGTCCGCGCCGCACAATGGCTGAGCGGCTCTTTGTGGGAGGTGCACCATGTCGGCAAGATCGTACTACCCAAAGTCCGTGCGCGCCGTAAGCGCGTTGGTGATTATCGCGCTTCTTGGTCTGGGGCAATCGCTTTTCGCAGCCACCGCTCCCACCACTTATTCCGCCTACACAGGGACCGATGCAAAAGTGATCCCATCCGCTCCGGCGCTCGGTGCGGCTAACTCGATCATCAATGATCCGACGTTCGGTTCGCGCATCCTGCGTGCGACCGATGCTAATACCGCAAGCGGGAATTCCTTAATTCCCGAATATGCTGGTTTTTATCGGACGTGGAATGCCAATTCAACAGCGCTGAAGCTCATGAATGGCCAAGGAATATCCTATTGGCTTGAGTTCAACCCTTCAACGTTCAGAGTCGGTGATGGGTCCGCCCGTCCAAGCTTGCATCCCCTAAGCTTCGCCTGGACATGGGAATGGTCCGCCGTCGATCCCGACATTATCTACTTTTTAAACGGGAACCAGCTGGCGAAGTACAACAAGGTCACTACTCTAGTTACCAACCTTGGAGGTCCGCCTAACGGCGATACAGTCACCATGCACGTGGCCGTGGTGGGGCAGGATAGCTGGGTTTGTTCAACGGCGGGAGCCGGGACCCAGAATAGTTATACAAAGATTTATTGTCTGAATCCTAATAACCCATCGCAGACCAAATTCATCGATGTCTTGAATAAGACCATCAACGGCATTGTCCAAAGCGATCCTAAGTGGCCGACCTCGGCTGCCGGCCAAACCATCGGGATTCATTCGATGTATGGCAGTGCCGCTGGAACCTGGCTCGACGTCGTCTTCCTTCAGCAGAGCTGGGGAGCCAATGGTGATTCTGTGTTCAATCTTGCGACGAATACCTGGTCCCTGGTGACGAATTCCGATACCCGTTGGTCTGGACACTCCTCCATGGGCAATGGCAAATATGTCAATGGCTCAGGATCGATCAATGGGATGGATTCTCGCGGTGCTCTTCTCCGAGATCCGAACAACCTCATGGATGCCACAAAGTACTCCTTTATCATGCAGCCGCCCTCGACCGCGGGGTGGTATGATGCCGAACACAGTTCGTGGTTCAACTCGTCAACGAATCCCCAGGCGCCTGTGCTGTTTTCACGATATAACTGCACGGCGCCTCCCGGGCCCCTCACCTGGTATGGAGAGATCATTGCGGCGGCGACAGATGGTTCCAATACAGTTTGGCGCTTCGCGCACAATCACAATGGGGGCCTTGTCGGTTTCGCTGGTCAGTCCTTTGCGCAGATTTCAAATGACGGTCGCTGGGCGCTGTTTTCAAGTTACTGGGACGGCACGCTGGGCGCAGCGGCGGGCGATTTTGGCTTCTCAAAGCGCATCGATACATTCATCGTTGATCTGGTTACGTCGGCCTCTCCTCCCACTCCATCTCCAGGGCCGACATGCTTGCGATATAATCCGAACGGCCGGTGCCTGAAATGGAGCAATTAGCCTGCTTGTTGCGGATTTCGTGGCGTTAACGACGGTGGCGGAGAGAGAGGGAGACAACGCCAGACCCTCACTCCGTTCCAGTCCGCAGCCAGAGCCAGTGAGCCGCGAGGATGCTAAGTCTCATTACTGTCTTTGTCAGGCTTGAATGGAGGGAAGGGAGGCAGTCGAACAGTCTTGCTAGGCTTCTGCGCCTTCGCTTTCTTAATCTGTCTGTCGAGAAGATAGCAGTAGACCTCTAGAGCATGAAGATCCGCTCGGCTTAGAGTCTCCACTTCCTCCGTACCAAGTCGTAGTAGTACACCCTTGATTTCCTCAGCAAGATTGTAAACGGCGACTCGCAAGTCCATATGAATCCTAGCAAGCCATGTCGAATCTGTCTAAATCTGAATATTAAATGCTCCAAGCGGCGCTGAGCCACTGGTATTTTTGACAGGTTTATACCTTGCCCAGGTCGGCTTCAAACACGAGAATCGAAGCCTCTCTGCCACAAGTTCTGCCACAACTCCTCGCAAACCCACGCCAGTCAAGCAGTCGCAAGGGATAACGAATCCTGTACGGGTTTGGCGAGTCGAAGTGACTGGTGGAGAGCTACGGTCGAGCTACAACTTTTGACGAGTGGCTC
>Ga0209984_1000155_pt1 | contig 7858 bp, 8 predicted proteins | sample InoplaM2SPM_FD_187591 | JGI IMG/M metagenome (GOLD analysis project Ga0209984, IMG submission 187591) | Arabidopsis thaliana rhizosphere microbial communities from the Joint Genome Institute, USA, that affect carbon cycling - Inoculated... | ecosystem: Host-associated > Plants > Roots >...
GGCCTACCGCTATGAGACGATTCCCGGCTTGGAGAAATACCGGCTCAATCTCTCCCCGATAGAGAATCGCAAATTCGCCACTTCGTTTCTTCGTATCCTTCGGTCCATAGGCAGGATGTTCTACGATGGGAAGTTGGATTGCCACGATTGTGACGGTGTTGGTCTTGATATCGGTCTTGGTATCGGACTGGAGGATGAGGCCTCCCAGTTGTATTTTGTGGTCCTGGAACTGGTGGGAAAAGATTCGCCATCGAGAAAAATCAAAATGGGGGTCGACTCCTTCTGTGGCCTTTGGAGGAAAGAGTTGGGGCTTGCACGCGCCAACCAATAAGAGAAAGAAACATCGCGGCAGCGACAGGTAAGCGCCTCATTAATTGCCCTTTTTAGAAGAAGAGAGTCAAATCTTTACATAGTTATGACAGAGGCAATCGGCCCTTGTGCAGGTTGCGCTTCTCCTGTGCATGATGGTCAGCCGCGATGAAATTACGCAAGTACGGTCGAATCGCAGTTGAACTTCCCGCCTCACTCACTGCAGTCTCATCTCGTGGTCAAGGAATCATTGTGGACATATCGCTCACGGGATGCCGCGTGCATAGCCAGCTCGCGGTGAAGAAGAATGAGTCTATAGGGCTACTGATCGAAGTGCCGGGACATGACAAGCCTCTTTATATCAACCAAGCGGCAATCAGATGGGCGAATAATCAAGAATTTGGGATTGAATTTATCCAGATGGAGCTAAGCGACCGACAACGGTTGCATGAAGTCGTCGCGAAAAATGCAGGACCGAGGTAATCGAAACACCACTGTCAATTGTGATTGGGTTACCCGTCAGTTTTGGTAGTCCCTAATAGTCGGTTCGACCCAGCGTCCCTGATGTGTTGCTAACAGTTGGGGATGACTCATGTCCCTCGCCAACCGTTCCTGACACTGTGTGTTTCCCCGACGTGCATCAGAGAATCGGAGACAGCGCTTCATTAATGCGTTGACCCTGAGCCTCCGAGGTCATGCCACGCAGCAGTTTCACAAAGCGCGGGTGCTCGAGTCCGGAGATGATGTATTGCCCGCGATAGGCGTTGAGGACCCCGGTTTTGATCTTGTCGATCGCTTCAAGGCTGAACGAACGGCCACAGATGGTTAGAAAGTACTGGAGGTCCGCTTCGGCCTGAGCTTGCAGGATTTGATCGACGGCGCCGACGAGCTCGATCAGGTCATCCACTGCGTGATCCCGCTGTTCGGCGGTCAGTTTCTCATCTTCACGGCGCCATTCAAGCTCATCCAGAATCGCATGCTGAGATTCCTCCTTCCAGTGGTAGAGAAATATGTCTTTGTAGAGAGCAGACGCATGATCATTCGGCTCAATACTTTGTTTATAATGTGCCTGCGTAAATAGCTCGATGTGACAGGTGAGGGCAAGCACCGCCCAGGTGGATTTACTCAGTACGACAGATGCCACGTCCTTCGGCTGGGGTACGAAACTGTAACCGGGCGGCATTCCATCGGCGATCAATCGATCGACGCGCCGGAAGAGTTCTTGATGTTTGAGCTCTTCTTCACTAAAACGCATCAGGGCTTCCAGGGCGGTTTGGTCGCTCAGCCAGTGATCACGGCTTACTTCGAGAATCTTGGCATTGATGAATCTCTCCACGAGGCCAAACATATTGGCATAGGTCCGACCCTGAATCTGGCTGATGAGCCGTTGTTCATCATCACTTAGAAAGTCCAGTTGATGAACTTTTGAAAGGCTGTCCGGGAGGAATTTCCTAGAGAAATCAAAATGCCCTCCGCGGATGACATCTTTGTCGATGTCCCAGTGGATTCGTTTTGAAGCTTCAATACATTGTGAATAGCGGTCGGTGTGAACTTGAACGGCTGTCTGGAACATAGTATGTAGTCCTTATTGTTTTGTATGCCACTGCCGTGGTCGCGATTCTGGCATGATCTCCGCAATTTGTCTCGTGCTTCTTTCCCCAATTTTCCCCAGCGCAGGGCACGAGTGCGGACATTGAACCCGTGGAGTGGGAATGATAATGATCCATGGGATCCGGCGCTGTGTATGGCCATTACGGCAAGTTTGGAAAGGGAAGGGCAAGGTCGAAGGAATCGCCCTGAACGCATTCGTTAAGCTTGTCAAGTCTGGGAATCGCGTACTTGCGCTAACGCGGCGAGGTCTCGAAGCGTGAGTTGTCAGGGCGACCACGCGGGTCTTTCCGGATAGTCGACTCCCCCTCGAAGGCCAGGGCTGAAGTTATGGGAAAGTCGTGAGAAGGGATGAGCCTTTTGTCATTCTGTTTGGTTCTGCCAGTCCTGTCTCCATGCCGGACATCGGAGCAGTGAAGCGCGCGGCGATTTCCATCGTGGCTTTCATGCAAGGAAGGCCTGGCAGGGCCTGACGATATCGTGCATACCGAGCTTCCACGTGACGAAGTTGAAGTTGTACTGCACGATCGAACACACGATGTGCGCAAGACCTCGGATCACGCTGTATCTGCACCGGTGTCAATGTGAAGATCGACACTGAGGTCCCCTGGGTGTCCGAGAATGAGCTGGGAATTGCTTGGCGTAGCGATATCAGCAGAATGAAGGGGACCACATTATCGTTTCCCGGTAGGGGACAGATCGCAAATGGGGCTTGGTGCGGTCCAGATTCCGGTTGCGCCAGCAAGGTCAGCCGCAAGCCAGGCCACCGACCTACTTCCCATCCGTGGCCGTCCGGGCGTCGCCACTCAAACTCAGCCAGATCCATCAGTGTCAGCGCGAATAATGTTTGTAACGACCCCTCACACCGATCAATGCCAACCCGCTGACGAATAGTGTCGGCCATAGGGCAATCATACAATCCCAACGTACAGAGTTGGATCAAAATCAACAATCCTGGCTACAGTGGGCAGGCCGAAGCTGTTCAAGTGCGCAGGGTCAGTGACTGGCGTAAGCCAGCGCGGTCTCCGGTAGATTAATGGTGTTGACCAGCACATCAATTGCAAGGCGTGGATACCCCGTCAGCCCCTTCCCGAATGATTCCAGCGGCAGATAGGAGACTTCTGGATCGCGCAGTGGACCTTTCGCTTCGAACAGTGCAGTGGATAATCCGGGGCGCTCGCCGCTCAAGAGCGGGCCGAATAAAGGGATCTTCCCTATTAACTCTGAGTACGCCGCCAAAGGACTCACGGCGAGGGCCAAATCCAAGCCACTGTTTTTGATATCTGCACTGCCCGCACCCGTCACTTTCATAATGGGACTATCCAAAACAATATCCTCGGACGAAAACAGCCCATCTTTCGCGACCACCCGGGCCGTGAGCGAATAAAATGGCAAGCCGTCTTGATTCAAATCCACTTGACCGATCAGGACGGCAGGAAGATTCAGGATTTTAATAACTTTCGTCAGCACCGGATCTTGTTGAAGTCGGCCGTCTAGAACCTTGATCGTGATGCCGTGGGGAGCAGTGCTTAGCGTGTTCCAGATTGATCTGTCGGCCTCAACTCTGGCTTGCATGACACCGTTCATAGAGAGATTTCCTTGAAGAGGCTCTGTCTCGCCCTCTCTACTCGAGAGCAGATCCTGTGCCGGTATTCCATCCACGTCCAATTCTGCCTCGAGATCCACTCGCTGCCGAGTGCCAAAACGTCCTTCACCTCGCCCGAAGAACACGCCTTTGGGAGTTTCACCCTGAAATTCGTTCAACTTTACCTTCTGCGGATCCACCTTGATCTCACCGGAAACCGTTCGTAGGACCAATTGTTCATACCGTAGGTGTTTGATCACAAACGCGACGGTCGTGTCTTTCGATCGGATCCAATCCTGCAGATTTGCGCTCGTTGCGGCTGAATTGTTGTTAGTGTTTGAAAACAATTGTGCCGTATCGAAATGAGAGGACTCCACCATCAACGTCGCTCGCGGATCATGACGCCAATGTTCGACTATCCCCGTTAATTTCACATCGCTCTTGCCCATTTGGACAGATAACTCGTCCAGTATGGCGCTCCCTGGAGTAACTTGTAATCGTCCAGACACGTCCCTCAGTTCGTGGTCTAGGCCTGGAAGCGTGACGACCCCGCTCCGAACAGTGATCCAACCGGAAGGAACCCATGACTTCCAATCCATGCCTTCGCCGCTGACTTCGGCAGAGGTTTCGAATATGCCCTCAACCATGGGAATCCTGACACCCCGATTAACAAGTGCTGGTAGTGAAATTGGACCGGACTTCACATGAACGTGGAACTTTGGCGTAGGACTTAGCTCGATCTGCCCCGTAGCCTGTATTTCGCTTTCAAAGAGGATCAATTTGACCTCTTCAATGATCACGCGTTTGGCATCGAGGATGGTCGCTTCAAATTCTAATCTTCCCGGAAGACCTTTGGTTTTGTGAAGGACCGAGGGAATCATGAGGTCTGTGTCAGTGAGATCGATCGTGCTCCGACAGTGTGCCGCACCTGCTGTGCCTGAGAGCGAAAGAATGGCACGAGTGGGGCCTTCGATGCGCATGTCAGGACGGACCGCAAAGTTCGTCACTAGCAGATCCCGCATTGCGGTGCCATCCGCCCGCATGGCCATAGTGAGATTGGTCACCCGGGCGCCTGCATCGAGATCGACAGTTCCCTGTGCCTCAAAGTCGATACCCTGCATCACGCCCTGGATGTGTTTGATTCCGAGCATGCGTGAGTCGGCCGCAATGCTTCCATTCAATTGCGTAATTGCGAAGTTCTTGGTCAACCGAGCACCCAACTCCTGGCCCTGCACCTCCGCCTTCATGAGTCGTAACGAAGGCCTTGGAAGGAGTGGCCCGGCCACGTGAACTGTCATGTGAAGTGTCCCAGTGAGGTCCGTCACGTTGCGCACAACAGAGGAGCCCACTGTTCCTCCATCGAACTGTTGAAGAACACCCAGCATGTCTTCAAGCTGACCAACGCCGACAAGGTGAGCGTCCACCGCAGGCCCTAGATCCAAATCTGACACCGTGAGCTTGGTGCTGGTGATCCGGATACCATCCACCTCCCCGGCAAAATGTGTAATGTCTGCATTGTGCGGGTCCATCGCTACTGTGGCAGAGAGATCGTGAATACGCGTCCGTTTGTCTCCCCAGATCCCACTCCCATGGCTAAGCCTGGCAACGAGGTTCCACTCATCGGGGTCCCGAAGCACGTCGATCGACCCTCTGAGGTCCGCAGATACCAGCTCGACCGTGCTTTCCAAATCATGGGCATCAACAACGTCGCGTACTGTTTTCGGTATCCATGAAGGAGGAACATGTGCGAAAACACTGTCCGAACCGATGGGAGAAGTCGAGAACCGTATGGCATAGACCGGATGATTCGTGCCCGCGTGTTCGATAGTGCCGTCGCCGTGAATCACCACCCACCCTAGGTCCGTCTGCATATCGGTAATCGTGACGTTAAAGCCTTGAGTGTCTTGCAGAAGATCAAGACGGATGGTGGCAGAGAGATTCCCTTGCCAGATCGGCTCATTGTTTCGAGCGGGAATAGACTGCCCCGTGCGTTCGAGCCAGTAGGCGAGATTAAAATGCTGAAAACCAAAGGTGCCTTCGAATTGACCCGGAAGCAGTGTCGTGGTCGAACGATCCGGCCCAAGTTTCTTCTCGAGGGCCGCAGAGCCATGAATTTGAAGATCCCCGCCGTCTTCGGTCTTAGCGGCGAGCGTGATTTCGGCTTGATGTTGTGCCTGATGACTCTCAAACACACCTTGCACATGATGGATTCTAATTCCCCCTGCTGCCAGTCGCTCTTCGTCTAAGATGAGAAGATTCCCGTCCACTATGTGAAAACCGGCCATCACCCATTTGGGATCGGCGGTGTTGCTCGTCGGTTGGGATGTGTGCTTCTCATCGCGTAATGGGACATGCCAGACTCCATCCCGATCTCTGCGGATCACCAGCTCGGGTTGAAGCGCATTGAGCTCCCATATTCGCGTTTGCTGAGTAAGCAGGGGCCACAGGCGTACTGAAAGAGACGCTCGGGGAGCTCGCAGAATCGGCTGGGAGGTGGTGTCATCCCTCAAGAGTAGGTCGAAGACTTCGAGAGCAATGGTAGGGACTAACTGCACATGGATCGCGCTTGTTTCAATCCCGAATTCGCTTTTCAGATACTGCTGAATGCGATGGTGAACGGTCGAACGATTCAGAATGACACTCGTGACTGAAATGAGCAGAATCAACAGGACAGAGACGAGGAACCAGCGCGGAATCGGTGTAATACCAAGAGGACGAGGTCTGGCTTCCATGTTTTGAGCCAACTATTAAGAAGGTAGAGAAAGTAGCACCTCTCTAAGCGAGTCTCCAATGCGCCAGAGAAGCCACTGCCTTGGACCCAATCCGGACATCGGGAATAATTGTCAGTTCAAGGATCGCCACTGAGGGAAGTTCCACGTGATGATCTTCAACTTCGCACGTGGCTCCGTGGGGACTAAAGTTCCATTGTTGCCGCACGATCTCGTGGAAGGACTCGCCATACCCGTGCGACCACCGCAACGTGTATTCCTGCGTTCGTTCCATCTCAGATTCCACGAAATAGAGCGCAATCCTTGCCAATTGTTGCGGCGGTTGAAAGTGAAGTTTGATCGTTTGTGGCCCCGGCCCGCTTGCGCGCCATCCCGCACTTGGCTCGGAGAAGAAGGCACCCTCAACAGGATACGCGAGAGCCTCTGACGTCACCTCGACTTCCGCAAGTCCTTCCACATGGAGCCAGTCTTCATCGGCCAGCGCACCCTGTGGATGCTCCGGCACCACACGCTTGCGCATGGATATTCTCCCTATAGTTTTTTTTAAGCCCCTGTTGGATTCGTCTGATATCTACTGAGTAGTCAGAGCACGAATCACGAATGGATGCCTCTTAAGTTTAGGAAAGAGGCACCCTTTGTTGTGAGCGGAGGGAAGCAAGTAATATAAGAAGCAAACGGTAGGCCAAAGGGACGGAACCAAGCCCGATTCGTGGGGTCTGCCAGACACCTATGAGATTATGTTGCTTTTTCGGGTCGACCATGACTCGAGAATGTTTTTTTGGCCACGTAACCCGTGACAAGATGTCCTGAGCGGACATGTTCTCATCTTCGCCGACTTCATAGCACTCCATTCATCACTGACAAGGTCAAGCGGGTTTCGCCCCGCCGGCGGGCAGACATCGTAACCCATACGGTGTTTCTCATGTAGGCCGGTGCTGATAGACAGACCAGTGGAAGTATATTAGATTCTTCCTAAGATTCCTCGCTAACACAGATCTAAGAGAGCATCATGCGTCCTATGGAAACATCCGAACTGAATCAGCTGTTTCTGGCGATTCAGAACTTTCGAGAGGCCATGGAAAGCGATCTGCCGCTGACTTATTTTGATCGAATTTCACTCGAAAACTACATTTCTCTCCTTGAGTTAACCTACATCGAGTGGAAGCGCCGGAATGTGCAATTGGCGGCCTGAATGACGTAACGGCTCATGGCCGGCCGGCATACAAACGCATTCTTCCCACACCTTTGTCTCACTTGGCCAGGCTACGGATATAGTGGATCAATTGCCAGACTTGATCGTCCGGCAGTCCGGCGAACGACATCATGCCGGTTCCTGGCGATCCGTTCTTGATGATCCAGAACAGTTGGCCATCGGGAATGTTCTTCATCATCGCGCCGCAAGTGAAGTTTCTCGGTGGGGGAACCAGTGCCGCTCCCATAAAACCCTTGCCGTTGCCCTGCTCGCCATGACACATGGCACAGGCGACAGGTTGCGCAACTCCTTTCATCCCTGTCCTCTACCTTGTCAGCAGACACGCATGCTGTATGGGAGCGGCAAAAATGTCGTGTTATTGGGGGACTCTTTGGCTATCCGTCACGATCCGATGATTTCACCTGATTGCAATGA
>Ga0209984_1000157_pt1 | contig 7762 bp, 4 predicted proteins | sample InoplaM2SPM_FD_187591 | JGI IMG/M metagenome (GOLD analysis project Ga0209984, IMG submission 187591) | Arabidopsis thaliana rhizosphere microbial communities from the Joint Genome Institute, USA, that affect carbon cycling - Inoculated... | ecosystem: Host-associated > Plants > Roots >...
GTGATTTTGATCAAGCATTAGAATCAACCAGTGGTGATGACCAACATCCAGATGAAAAAATACTACATGTAAGGGTTGAAGGTGAATTTGCTTCGGGAGTAATGCAGGGAGTAGAATTGTCAAGTGGCAGATATATCCTTGTCATGGACGCAGATCTTCCATATTCTAGGGAGATATTACCAGAACTTATCACAGCATTAATAGCAAATCCAAATCTGATAATAGTTGCTTCAAGATTTGTTAAAGACGCTCGTGTGCGACAAGTACCTTTTATACAAAATACTATTGGCAAGGTTGCTAGACTAATAGCTAAATATGGATTAAAAATTAAGAACGTTAAAGACCCCACGTCGGGCTGCTTTGCGTTTTCTCGTCATGTTATAAAAGATATTAGGTTTGAGGGTAAAGGAAAGGAAGCACTCCTCGAAATTCTTGTTAAGGTTAGTAATAATAGCGAAAATGAAGTTGCTGTAAAAGAGATTCCAATTAAACAACATGATACTTTGATTAACAGAAAACTTGACTTTCGCCGAATATTGAATTATTCAAGGGATGTTTGGGAATTATATAAACATGGTAAAAAATCAAAGCTCGAAAGCCAAAGCGATACCAAAGCGCAAAAAATTCGTCGATCAGTGCTCTTCTTGTCAAAGGCAGGCAGATTCTTTACTGTAGGAGCAAGTGGTCTTGCCGTAAATTATGTTGCTTCATTTCTGTTATCAAGCCTAGTACCAAACATTTGGTATATGTATGCAACTTTGTTTGGTATAATCCTTTCAATAACATCCAATTTCCTATTAAATAAGATATGGACGTTTGAGGACAGGAATTTTTCTCCAAGACATTTCTTGAAGCAATACGTGCTCTTTTTAACGCTGTGTGCTTTAGGTGCAGTCATTCAATTGTCCCTGGTATATGTATTTGTAGAATACTCTCATATCACTTATGCAGTATCACTGATCATGGCTGTTTGTATAGCTTCACTTAGTAACTTTTTGCTAAATAAGAAAATAACGTTTGGTGAAAAGATCTGGGAATGATTTTAAATTCTCAGTTACGTCTGTAAATCTTGAAGCTTGAATGAGAATATAAGCTCTATAATCGAAATTTCTGAATTAATTTTGGATATCGCAAGTTCTTGTAATTGGATACAACTAGCGAAATTTCATTTATAGAGAAATTAAAAAGATCGTTACCAGTCAAATTATTGTATTGATTAAAGATTTGCTCAAGATTGTTATCTATTTTGAAATTTGTCTTCCTTTTATAATACCCTAGTGTTAACCACACAGAGGGAAACTTTCTTCTGAAATTGGCACCAAGTATAGATTTTATTTTTTTATCCTTTAATAAAAATAAACCCAAACTATTTGAGTAGTTAAAAAAATACTTATTCTGATTCACCTGACCAGAGGCAATCACAGTTCCATTGCTTATTTTCTGTAGCGGCCTTAGCGTATTGCCCTCAGAATACTTAGTGCCAGGCCTAACAGATTCAAACTTGATATTTAATTTTTTGATTCGGTTTTGGCTTACGAATTGCTGAATCTTTTTTCTTATGGGTTCATGGTCTTTTTTCGCTAGGGGGCCGAAACCAAATAAGGTTATATGAAGATTTTTATTTTGATAAAAGTCACTGTCGTTACGCTTAAGACGCCTACATATATTTCCAAATATTTTTCTCTGATCCTTATTTAAGAACGCCACCAGAGAAAGTTTTTCTATTTTTGCTTGCTGCTGCTTCGTGGTTCCAGAGGAACATATTGTATCGATAGACAAGATATATTGATGAGTATCAAATCCCTTTTCGTATTTCCAGTTTGTTTCGGTGTAGCTTAGCAATTGATTTTATAATAACAAGATAATGTGGCTAAAATAAATAAATTTCGTGCTTGTAAAATTTTGTTTGTTCTAACTTCAAATGAATATGATGTTGTTCCTTGTATCCGAATCTAGTTCAAGTCATCGAGATCGAGATGCAAACAACATTACATTTTCCAGTCCAATCTATTCACTTGTTCTAATCTGTGCTAACGGTACCTTGTCGGGATTATTATAATGGACGATTTGCGATGCCCCGGATTTTGGATAAATTCCAAATATCTGAGTTGCTTTTGCTACTGTGGACTCCTTTAGTGTTACCATCAATATTTGACTACCCACTGATCTATCTACCATGATTTTTGAAAGCCTCTCGGTATTTTGAGCATCAAGGTGTGCGTCCACCTCATCCATAAGGTAAAAGGGTGAGGGTTTTAGAGACTGAAGGGCCAACAAAAAGACGGTTGCTGCCATTGTCTTTTCTCCGCCTGATAGTGCAGTCGACTCTCTTGGGGGCTTTCCTTGAAATTGAACAAGGTAATCCAAACCTCCAGAAAAAATATCTTCGTTTTCGATTTGAAGGTAAGCAGAGCCACCTGCGATTTCTGCAAACGTTTTACGGATGTCATCGTCTACTTTTTTAAAGGCATCCATAAACACATCCGTCTTTTCCTTATCGATTTCATTGATAAATATGACAATGGAATTCCTTTCGCTTTCAAGATAATTCTTCCTAGATGACATGTCCCTGTATCCGTCTATAACCTGAATGTACGTATCATGTGCACGCAGATTCAATCTTGTCTTGAGTTCATCGTACTCTTTTGTCAATTCTGATATCAGCATATCCACACCAGTAATTTCACTTTCTAAAAGTTCCTTGAATCCTAGCCACATCAAGTCGTTCATTGCTTGTGATTCTTGTGCTGAAAAATTGGATATATCCTTCTTTATTGCAATTGATTCTTTTTCTATTCCGTTTATCTCCCGATACAGCTGTCTTTCCTTTTCATCTAATGTCTTTATCTGCTTTTCATAGTCCTGCAAAATGGAATAAGAGTCTCCAGACACGTCAATAATATTTTGTTCTTCTTCACGTAAGCTTATCAGCTCCTTTTCTAGCTGCTCAAGTCTCTGGCTGGCAGATTCGCTTTGCTCTTTTCTTTCTATCTTTTCTGTTTCAAGGATTTCTCTCTCAGAGGCTATCTCATTTCGTCTTTCCACTGCCGTTGTTATACTATTTTCAAGTGAGCTGATTATTGTGATAATTTCTCTGAGTTCAATTTCGTGGTTTTCTATCTTTCTTAATATTTCATTCTTCTTGAAAGACAATTCTGATAGTTCCTTGTCGATTTTGTCATCTCCTATGGACTGAATTTTGGTTGTATAATTTAGTAGCGAAGACGTAACAATATTATCTCTTTTCTTAGTTCTGGATAACGCTGTATCAATGTCGCTAATTTCTGCTGATAAAGTATTGTTTATAATTTTTAATTTTTCACCTTCACTTTTTAGGACTTGTGTTGCTTCGTGCAGGTGATTTAGATTGATGGTGGTTTCTGAAGCCAGTTTTTCTAAATTGCCGACCTTTAATTCCTTGCTATTAATTTCGTTGTCTATCTTTTCTAAATCTGCTTTCTTGTTATGTATTTCTGTTTGTAAAACATTCGAATTTTTGAGTAGTGAGTCAATTGACTCATTTAGAATTATTTCTTGTGTAAGATCTGTTAACCTGGAACCAAAATCTAGCGAAAGGGAACTTGCATGGGGGTCAAATAGCTCACCTGAAATAGTAACGCACTTGTACCCGTCTTTAGATAATTCGTAGGCTGTTTTAGAATTTCTAACCACAAATACATTGCCAAAAATAAGGCCAACAAGATTTGGAATATTGGAGCGCACCAAGTCTGCAAGGTTCCCTATAAAATCATAACCTTTTATTGCGACGTGTTCTCTATTTGCCGATTCGAGTTGTTCGATTGATATTATCTTGAGTCTTGGAAGATTTTTCTCCTTGATATATGATGCAAGACGGATCATTTCCTTTGCTGTTGGAACAATACAACACTTCATCCAGTCCTTGGCCACTGCAAAAACTGCCTTTTTATAAACATCATCAAATTTTAATAGATCCTTAACCATACCAAGAATCTTAAAATCTTGAGAATTTTTTATTAGATCTGCGATTGCAAAATCCTCGTTTGACAACTCTACTGCCATAGTGTATTTATCTTCGTATGGGATTGCAAATTTTTGCACCCTATCCAAGGTGTTTTCATATAGTTCAATCTGATGCAGATAATTTTTACGTCTAGTTTTAAGATCAGAGATAAGTTTTTTCTCAGTGTCCAGCTCAGAGTAACAAGTATTTTTAGCCAAAGGATTTTGTTTCTGTTCTTTCTCTCTCAGAGATTTGTTTATTGTTTGAATTGATAAAGTATTTTCACTCATCTTGTTGATGTTGAAATTTTTCCTTTCTTCCAGTCTTGCAATCATAATTTTAAGACGGGCCTCAATTTCAGCTAATCTTGTTTTCTTTTGGAGTAGTCTTTCCCTTATTTTCTTGTTTTTATTTACATAACCTGATATCTCATCGATTCGAATATTCAGGGTTTCTAGTTCATTTTTTAGCAGAGCTAGATTAGACCGCTTATCTTCACTGCTCACTTTTCTATCGTGAAGTAACTTTGATGAGTTTTCAAGGTCTGGTTCAATTTTCTTTACCTCGGATTCTGTGAACGTAAAGCGTTCCTCTATTGATGTCATTCGTAGTCTTGCTTCCTTGATAATTGCCTTTTCTCTTTCGAGCTGGTGAATGGCACTGGTCAATTTCGTATCTACCTGGGCTTTAGACTTGTTTGATGCATCCACCTGACTCATAAAATTAGATTTTTCCAGGTCGATTCTTTCAATTTCCTTTCTTAACTCTTCGCGCTCTTGTGAAAGCACTGCAAGGTTGCTATCATTGCTGCCCAAAAGCTTGTTGCGGCTGCCTATTTGCTCGGTCAGATACCTAATTTTACTAGAGTATTTTATTGCCTTGAATTTCTTTAATTGAGATTCGATAAAGGTATACCTTAGTTGGTCATTTCTTTCTGCTTCAAGTTCATTTATCCTCTTCTTTATTTCGTCCATTCTGGCAAGAGCGACCTCCAGTCGCCTGTCTGATTCGTCCAATTGTTTTATTGATTCGTTTTTCTTGTCATCAAAGTATGAAAGTCCAACAATATCCTCAATAATTTTCCTTCTCTCTTCAGAATTTAATTCTGATATTCTCGTTATCATCCCCTGCTGGACTATGTTAAGTTTGTTTGGAACGGCTACAATAATTTCTAATAACTCTAGGATTGTGTTCTTTGAAACCTTTTTACCATTAAGATAGTATTGACTTTCTCCGGTCTGGCCTTCCATTTCTCGGCTCATAGAAACGGAGTCCATGTCAATAGGAATTCCTCTGTCTGAATTATCAAAAGTTAGATTGACCCTCACTAGCCTGTGCGAAGAATTTTCGCTATCGTGGAATAATGATTGAAACTTGTCTACACGTAATAATTTAGGACTATTTTCGCCCAATGCAAACATGATGGCATCAAAAATGTTACTTTTGCCAGACCCATTGGGCCCGGTAACAGCAACAAGACCATTGTTTAAATGCAGTATAGTATTCTTGAAGCCAAATGACTTGAATCCGTAGATTTCAAGTTTCTTTATATATACCAAAGATCTTAGTAACAGATTCTCATGGTTGTAAATATATTCTATATGACAAAATAATTAGATCTAAATTGATAATTTTTTAGACAATGTAATGAAAAAATGAAATTTGCAATCTAGCATTGACGTTATCGCTCTATTTTTCCTTCGACAAACTCCATGAACGACGTTTTTGCCTCAAGATACGGCTTTTGTACCGGCGGATGCTTAAAGCAGTATGCTGATACGCTGTCAAGTTGGCCTGTTACTCCTCTATCTATTGCAATTTTGGTGCCTCTGATTGCGTCTATCATCACGCCAGCGCTGTTGTAAGCGTCGACTACCTTTAGTTTAACGTCTACCTCGATGGGAACCCTGCCAAAGTATTTACCGCGCATTGAAATGTAGCATACCTTGTCATTGGCAAGGAATCCGACAAAGTCAGATGGTCCGATTCGCATAGGTATTTCATATGGAGCCATTGCAGCTACGGCACTTGTCTTGCTGATTCTCTTGTCTTCAAGACGTTCTTCATCAAGCATATTATAGAAATCCATGTCCCCGCCAACATTCAACTGATAAGTTTCATCCACCTTGACCCCTCTGTCGACAAAGAGTTTCACAAGCGTTTTGTGAAGCACCGTGGCGCCCAACTGACTCATGACATCATCTCCAGCACACAGGAGATTTTTGTCTGAAAATGCTTTTTGCCATTTCGGAGTAGATGCGATAAAGACTGGAATTGCGTTTATAAAAGATACACCTGCTTCAAGACATTGCTCAACATAATACTTGGTTGCTTCTCTGCTTCCAACAGGTAGGTAGTTTACTAGAATCTCCGCACCGCTTTCCTTTAATATTTTCGATACATCAGCCGGAGGACTATCTGATATCTTAACTCTTTCATTAAGGCGTCTTCCTATACCGTCAAGGACTTTACCTTTCTGAACTTTAATACCCGTTGAAGGTACGTCGGCTATCTTTATAGTATTATTTGGTTTTGCAAATATAGCATCCGCAAGGTCCTGACCCACTTTTGCGTCTACAACATCAAATGCCGCCACAAATTCGATATCCCCTGGACTTAGATCGCCCAGCGTATACGCAATAAGGCCTTCAGGGGTGTCATCGATATTTCCTTTTTCTTGGCCAGAGTTGTAACCATTACCATAAAATGAGATACCTTGCAATAGGGCAGATGCGCAGTTTCCTACTCCTGCTATTGCAACTTTGACTTTTTTATGAACTTTATTATTGCTATTACCGACCATGATTGCTGAATTAGCTATTGGTTTAATTAATATATGTGTATTCGCAGGTTTAAACTGCCCAATTTGTGAGATAGAATTTTGTGCGGGCCTTAGTGTAGCGACAACAGCGCGCACTTGTGAAAATAAAGTTAGTGCGTCTTTAGACCAACTAAGGCGTCTTTACTTCTTCTTTCTACTCTTCTTTTGTTTTGGCTGATTCTGTTCTCTTCTATGAATATAATTATCGTTTTCATCTAATCCTGCCGATGCCGGAACTTCTTTGGATTCTCCGCCTACTGCATATTTACTGTAACTGATAACTGTGTTAAGACCTTCTTTTTCGAGATCAGTTTTATTTTTCTTCTTTTCCTTCTTTCTATACTCTTGGTAGCCCTCATTCCCGTATGTAGAGGGAGATTTAACATTGCCCTCAGAAGCCTCAGTATTACTCATAAAATCTTGATGAACAACATTCTATTTATTAAATCAGTTAGTCAGTAGTTGGCCTTTAAATTTTCATATCTTCCGTCGTTAGGCTTTTCTAGTACTGTAAAGAAAATCCACATTTACTACTAAATGAAGAATTGAGTGGATTTGACCTTTCGCATTTCGAGCAAACTGATGCGAGATTTTTTCCGCAGTTCTTACAGAATTTTGAGTTTATTGGTTTTGTATACGACAAAACGAAAGCAAGTACGGGTTAGAATAAAAGGGAAGCGATTCTAGGTTCAATTTTGATGAAAAATAAGAGTTTGAACCTTCAGAACAATCTACAAAATCTTTTGAAAGTATTTCCTTGTAGATGAAATTGAATGGGTCACTTTCCTTCGATTCATCCGTGATAATTTGGAGTTTGCCCGACTTTGTCAACTTGTTATTAATTGTGCTTATTAATGAAGAAAAATACTCCTTATTGGTCAGTATGTCCTGTCGTGACGACGGCATGTTGATGATGAAATTATCTATCGAACCATCGGGAATGTTTGGAAGTAACTTTG
>Ga0209984_1000179_pt1 | contig 7353 bp, 5 predicted proteins | sample InoplaM2SPM_FD_187591 | JGI IMG/M metagenome (GOLD analysis project Ga0209984, IMG submission 187591) | Arabidopsis thaliana rhizosphere microbial communities from the Joint Genome Institute, USA, that affect carbon cycling - Inoculated... | ecosystem: Host-associated > Plants > Roots >...
TGCCACGACGGCCCAGAACATGGGGAAGCTCAAGGACGGGGCAGTCTCCCTCAAGGGCCCGATGAAGAACGTCTCGATCGAGGGACAGTCGTTCCGTGAATCGATCATGGCCAAGCCGGGCGAACAGTCCTGGCTTACCTCGGACGTTCTGACCGAAACCCTGCAGCAATTCACGGGCGACATGACAGATGCCCAGCTGCACGCCAAGGGTTTCACCGATGAGCAGATCAAGGCCATCCAGGCGACGGCCAAGACCGCTCAATCAGCGGCCACCAACGTCAAGACGCTCGGTCAGGTCTTCGATGTGGCCAAGGAGACCATCGGTTCGGGCTGGGCTCAGACCTGGCAGACCATCTTTGGTGATTTCGGCGAGGCCAAGAGACTCTTCACCGGGCTTTCGCAGGGTCTCAACGACATCATCAACGACAACGCCAACGCTCGTAACGAGATTCTCGCCGGGTGGAAGAAGCTTGGTGGTCGAACTGACCTCATTGCCGGCCTCAAAGCTGGCTTCGAGGGCATCAAGACCATCATCGCACCGCTCCGAGACGCTTGGCACGAGATCTTCCCGCCGGCTACAGCATCTGACTTGGTCGAGTTGACCTCGCGATTCCGCGGGTTCATGGAATCGATCAAAATAGGACCAGAGACGGCCGAAGGCTTGAAGCGTACTTTCCGTGGGCTGTTCGCTGTGCTCGACATCGGCAAGCAAATCGTCGGGGGACTTTTCACAGCGGTCGGTCGTTTGCTCGGTGGGATCGGAGAAGGCTCCGGCGGAATCCTGAACTTCACCGGAAGCATCGGCGACATGCTCGTCAAGCTCGATGCATGGCTGAAGAAGGGAGACAAGCTTCACAACTTCTTCGCCACCATCGGCGATGTCCTTTCCGTGCCCCTAACCCTTATCGGGAAGCTGGCAGGGGCGCTCGGGAAGCTCTTCGGCTTTGGCGCCGGGGAGACGGAGGGTGTTGCCAAGTCTCTCAACGAGCTCAACGAAGCAACCAAGCCCGTCCAGAAGACGGTCGAAGGCGCAGCAACGGCTTGGGAGAAGTTCATGGAGATCTTGAAGAAGGTTGCCAAGATCGCCGAGCCATTGACCGATGCCATTGGGGAAGCTCTCAATGGTGTCGGCGATGCCATTGCCGATGCTCTGAACAACCAGAATTTCGATTCGGTGTTCACGGTCATCCAGACCGGTCTCGTGGCAGGGATCTTCTTGACTATCAAGAAGGCTCTCGGCGGCGGGATGGACATCGACATCGGCGGCGGAGTCCTGGGCAATCTCGGCGAGGTCTTCAAGACCATGACTGGGAACCTGCAGGCCATGCAGCAGAACGTCAAGGCCAACACCATCCTGCAGATCGCAGCGGCGGTGGGAATCCTGGCAGCGTCTGCTGTAGCGCTGTCCACAGTGAGCCCCGATCGACTTGCCTCGGCTATGACAGCGATGGCAGTCGGCTTCGGGCAGCTGATGGGCGGTATGGCCCTTATGACCAAGATGGGTGGTGCTGGCGGCATTGCCAAGATGCCTGTCATCGCCAGCTCGCTGGTTATTCTGGCAGGAGCCATTGTGATCCTGTCCGGTGCGTTGATGATCCTGTCTCGGCTCAGTTGGGACGAGATCGCTCGAGGCATGACAGCCTTGGCCGGGCTTCTTACCGCCGTGGCCATTGCTGTGCAGCCGCTGTCGGCGGCATCCCCCAAGATCCTCATCACGGCGGCGGCCCTTGTGCCGCTCGGTGTGGCCCTCAATATTCTCGCACTGGCTGTCAAGCAGTTCGCGAGTATGGACTGGGGCGATATGCTCCGGGGGTTGGTTGGCGTAACAGCCGCCATTATCGCCGTGGGCCTGGCGGCAAACGCCCTGCCTCCGTCGATGATCGTCACCGGGCCAGCTCTCATCGCTATGGCCGCAGGACTCGCCGCTCTCGGTGGAGCTGTGCGCATATTTGGATCGATGGACCTAGTCACGATGGCCAAGGGTCTCGGCGGAATCGTGCTGAGCCTGGTAGCCATCGGTCTAGCCATGGCGGCAATGCCTCCGACGATGCCTCTCATTGCAGCTGGGTTGCTTCTTGTCTCCGCGGGACTCGCGGGAATGGCAGGGGCAATCATCCTCATGGGCAAGCAGGACGTGGGGACGCTGGTCAAGGGCATCGTCGCCATGGGCGGCGCTCTGCTCGTGCTGGCTGCGGGTCTCACCGCCATGATCGTGTCGCTTCCAGGCGCTGCGGCTTTGGTGGTGGCTGCAACGGGTTTGGCTCTGCTGGTACCAGTGTTGGCGACTCTCGGGACGATGTCCTGGGGGACAGTCGGCAAGGGTCTGGCGGTCGTCGCTGCAGCTCTGCTGGCAATCAGCGTCGCAGGTGCCGTCGCCGCTCCGGGGTTGGTTATTCTCGGAGCCGCTCTCGCTATCCTGGGCGTTGGCGTTCTGGCAGTAGGCGCAGGTGTCCGACTGCTGGCCAGTGGCATCCAAATCCTGGCTGGTTCCGGTACGAAGGGTCTCGCGGTGTTCTTTGCCGCATTGACGGCGCTTATCGCGATCATGCCAAAGATCGTGATCGACTTCGTCAAGGGTCTCATCGAGATCGTGTCCCAGATCGCCACCTTGGCTCCCAAGATTGTCGGGGCCATGGTCCAGATCATGTCGCTGGTGCTGGACGCCGTCGTCAAGTTGGCGCCGAAGTTCGCTGCGGCAGCAGTAGCCATCGTGCAAGCAATCGCAGTCACGCTGGGTGCGGCAGCTCCACAGCTCATCAAGGCCGGTTGGGATCTGTTGCTTGCAATGCTCAAGGGCATCAGTGATCATATCGGCCAGGTGGTCGATACGGTTGCCGACATCATCGTCAAGTTCCTTGGCGCGGTGTCGAGTGCACATTCCCGGATCGTCAGAGCGGGTTTCGACGTTCTGCTGAATTTCCTCCGGGGAATTGCGAACAACATCGCTCGAGTAGCTGACACGGCTGCCGATATTGTCATCTTGCTGGCAAGAAGCATCGTTGACAACGTCGGTCGTATTGTTAGCGCTGGCGCGAACATGATCACCAAGTTCATCGAAGGTATCGGCCAGAACATCGAGAATATCGTTGATCGAGGCCGAGCGATGATCAATCGCATCATCACAGGCATTGGCGAGAACATTGGCAAGGTCGTCGACGAAGGCGCCCGTGTTGCCGTGAAGCTCATCGGTGGTCTGGCCGATAAGGCGGTTGATTTGGCCGAAGCTGGTGGCAACGCCATGTTGAAGATTCTCACTGGCATCCGGAAGTGGATCGAGGATAACGGATCCAAGTTCGGCGAAGAAACGCGGAAGATCGGTGTGGCGATCATCAAGGGTGTGGTTGACGGGATCGGTGTGAGCGATATTTATCAGGCGCTCAAGAATAAGATCGGTGGGGGGTTGAAGGGCTTTGTCAAATGGCTGAAGGCCCATTCACCCTCGCGTCGTACTGCCGACGAGATCGGTAGACCCATCATCGACGGTGTCATCATGGGTATCGGCGAAGGCGCGTCCGATCTGGATCGATCTCTCAAATCCATCGGACAGGATACCATGTCTACGTTGAAGCGATCACTCAACGCTATTCCGGATAAGGTCGACATGGATCTCAACCCGGTCATCACGCCTGTACTGGATCTGACGCAGGTCAAGACGGAAGCCAAGAAGTTGGGCGAGATGACGAATGTCACGCCCATCAGGGTCGCTGCCGAAATCGCCGAAGCGAGAGCGCAGCTCGATCCGGAGACCGACCCCGAACTCGGGGCCAAGGTCTTCAAGTTCGAGCAGAACAACTACTCGCCGGAGGCTCTTTCGGAAGCGGAGATCTACCGTCAGACTCAGAACCAGTTGTCACAAGCCAAGAGCGCGCTTGGTCTGTGACGTCAGTGGGCCCGGAGGGTGTGTCCTCCTGCCCCCACCCCCTCGGGGCAGCCCTTCGGGCCCACTATATTTACCGAAAGGAGGCAGTAGTGCTGACAAAGCTTGAAGTACTCGGTCTGCGGTCACTCGTGCCGACGCTGCCTCTCAACGAAGAGGGGGACGCAGGCAACGACCCGATTCAGATCCTTGGCATCAATGGTCTGGGTCCTGTCAAGGCGAACATCACTACCGCACCGTTTGGCGCATTTGATGGTGAAGCGCTCAGCGGCATGTCCGTTCCCAAGCGGAATATTGTCCTGACCATCGGTCTGCATCCGGACTGGGCAGTTCAGACCATCGAGGAGCTCCGGCAGCTTCTCTACAACTACTTCATGCCCAAGCTGCTCGTGCAGCTGCGGTTCCATAGCACCAACTTCCCCGTGGTCACGATCGAGGGCTACGTGGAAAGCATGGAGCCGAACATATTCGTCAAGTCGCCGACCATCGAGATCTCAATCATTTGCCCGTCACCCGACTTTGTCGCTATGAGTCCGGCGGTTATCACGGGCATCAGCAACGACGGCTCCGACACCACGGATTTCGAGTACATCGGATCCGTGCAGACCGGGTTCTACCTCAAGGTGGAGAAGGCAGTCGAGACTTCAGGAGAAGGGTCAATCCAGATCCTTCTCAGCGGGGAGTACGCTCCTCAAAGCTTCTCTGCTCGAGGAACGCTGGACGACAACGTCCGGTTCGAGATGAACACGGTTCCCGGACAGAAGTACGTCCGAAGTGTCGACAACACGCTGGGGACGATCACGAACTATCTCAACGATATTTCGTACGACGCCATCTGGCCCACGCTTTACCCCGGAGTCAACCGTCTCGCGATCATCACGACAGTGGCGGGACAGAACTGGGAGCTCTCGTATTACCCGAGATTCGGGGGGCTGTAGATGGATATTTACACCCTGGACGAGAACTTCCTCCGGCAAGACGTGATCGACAACTTCCAATCGGTCGTGTGGACCGAACGGTACACCAAGGCCGGCGACGTTGTTCTCACAGTCGCACCAACTCAGGCGAATATCGGCAAGCTTTCGGAAGGCACCTTCCTCGCTCTGCAGGGGAGCAAGGAAGTGATGCAGATTCAGAACGCTCTGATCGATGGCGGGAAACTCAAGCTCACGGGCCCAAGCATCACGCAGTTCCTCGACAACCGTGTGATTCGATATTCCGCCAACCACGCCGACAGGTACTACAACCTGACAATGGCGCCTGGGATGGCCATGGCGTTCCTGGTGAGCGACATGTGCATCTCTGGTCCGTACGTGAGTAGCTCGGCGTACGGAGTCGATGGGCCTCGCCAAATCATGGAGGGGCTGTACATCGCTGAAATGGACACGTCTGGAGCGTCCGTAGCGCTGGCTGTCCCATACGGTCCGCTGTACACCGCCTTGGCTCAGCTGGCCGATACGTACCAGATCGGTTTCCAGATGTTCCTCGAGAGTGCGTCTCCGGAGGCATATTACCTCGGATTCCGCACTTACCAGGGCGTGGACCGTACCAGCGGGCAGTCGGTTCGTCCGCTCGTACGTCTTTCGCCCAACGTGGATTCTCTGACAGGTCTCAAGGAACTTCGATCGATCGAGAAGTACAAGAATGTCGCCTACGCCTTTGCTCCTTCAAATCCTGTCGCAGGAGTTACGCAATCGGGAGTTGCGTATGCGGACAACGAAGCAGCAACCTCCACCGACTTCAAACGACGAAGCCTTTTGGTGTTTGCTGACGACCTCACGACCGACAAGGTCGGCGGCTCCGCTGCCGTTCTTATTTCGATCCTCAACCAGAGGGCGAAGGACGCGCTAGCGAACAACAACTACATCAAGACGGTGGACGGTGAGGTTGTTCCTCAATCGCAGTTCCAGTACGGCAGGGATTACGGGATGGGCGACATCGTCGAGTTGCAGTCGTTTAGCGGTCTCCTGTCGAGAGCCCGGGTCACCGAGTATATTCGCACACAGGACAACACTGGTGAGCGTGCATACCCGACGATCTCCGTGATTGATTAGGGGGTACGGGAATGAATCCCGAGACATACGACAAGTGGTCTCGTGTCGTTGCGTTTACTCTCAAGCTCGTCGGAATACTGGGCATCATATTTGTGCCCATGTTCTGGGCCTTCACCGGCCGTATCGAGCTCGCATTTCTTCCGTTCTTTGGGACATTGGCGGGTGTCGGGCAGGGGCTCGATGTGCTCAAGGAGATCTCAAAGAGTCGAGGTGGTCCTGATAATGCGCCCTAGGACACGTTTTTGGTGGGGAGTCGTCGCCATCGTCATATCCGCTGCGTACGGAGTGTTGGTGTCGAAGGATTCCGAATTCGCCCGGACCATTATGTTGGGGTACGTAGGTGTGCTCCTGACCATATTGGTCCTCTGCCAAGTCTGGAAGAAACATGACTGACTACGACGGCCCTGAGCGTAGGCAGGGCTACGAGGAGCTGGCTCAGCGTCTCGATGACCACGCCGATCATATCGCTGCGCGGTTCACCAAGTGGTTTCGCGCCGGTTTGATTGCATTTGCTCTCATTGGGCTGAGCGTCTTCGCAGCTCTGCTCGGTGTGGGCTACGCAATCGACGAGATCCAGAATTCTCGTAGCGAGAACTGTCGCGACCAGAACCAACGTCACGACAACACGATTCGTCAGTTCCGAATCGAGACACGTCGAGCGATCCGTCGGAATCCGGATTCTGCCGACCAAATTCGAGCAAACACCGCGGCCAACGTTCGTCTCATCAATACGATCGTGCCCAAGGTGAATTGCGAGAAGGCAGTCCAGCCGTGAGCGAGGAGAACGCGTATCGTCTGGGCAAACTGGTTGTTCTCGGAATGATCATCCAGCTGTTAGTCATTTCCTACGTCTTTTACGTGGACTACAGAGGGCGTAGCAAAACGGTGAACAATCAGCGCGCAGCGTGCGAACGAGGAAAGCTCGATCGCGCGTCGAACGCCGAAGGCTGGCGTATCGCGGAGGCAGCTCGTCGAGAAAGTGGGGATCTGGTTGTAGCGGTGCGATATTCACAGCTAGCCCGTGATCTCGAGGAACGAGCACAGATCAACTGCGAAGAAGCATTCCCAAGAGCAAGTCTCATACCGTAGGAGGGGGATGATCACATGATGATCACCGGAAAGCCGTACGACGTACTGAAGTTCATCGCGCAGATCCTGCTCCCCGGCCTGGGGACCCTATATTTCGCTCTGGCGGGAATCTGGGGTCTTCCATCCGCCGAGGAGGTGGTGGGGACCATCGTCGCCGTCGACGCGTTCCTCGGTTTGCTCCTGGGGCTGTCCTCAGCCCAGTACAACAAGAGCGACGAGAAGTTCGACGGCACGATCGGCGTCACCGAGACGGAGGACAAGCTCAGCTACGTGCTGAACCTCTCGGATGACCCGGTCAAGCTCAAGGACAAGGAAGAGGTACGACTTCGCGTC
>Ga0209984_1000183_pt1 | contig 7248 bp, 7 predicted proteins | sample InoplaM2SPM_FD_187591 | JGI IMG/M metagenome (GOLD analysis project Ga0209984, IMG submission 187591) | Arabidopsis thaliana rhizosphere microbial communities from the Joint Genome Institute, USA, that affect carbon cycling - Inoculated... | ecosystem: Host-associated > Plants > Roots >...
CCTGCTAGAGCTAATCTCTTGATTACAATGAAGTAACATTTGATAAGGTTTTCGAGTTGAATCCTTATGCCCGCTAATCCCTAGTCCAATCAGGCGGATTCTTTTGACTACCATAAGCGCGGTATAAATAATATAGATTATGTTGATCCATATAGTTCCATATTGTCTATAATAAAAATATGGTAAATAATTATCAACTAACTTTATTCATGAAGATCTATGCAAATGAGCAAAATACTCATAGGAATTAGTGCAGCTATACTACTATCAACGTCTATGATATTGTCAGGTGCTGTCTATGCGCAAGGTAAAGTAACAATCAACGGGGCTGGAGCAACTTTTCCATTTCCATTAATTGACACGTGGAGAGTTGACTACCAGAAGGTACAGCCAGAAGTCAATATTAATTATCAGTCGATTGGAAGTGGTGGTGGAGTCAAGCAATTTACAGAAAAAACAGTTGATTTTGGAGCTAGTGATGCACCTCTGACACAGAATGAGAGTCAGAAAGTTCCGGGAGCAGTTCATATTCCAGAAACAATTGGCTCTGTTGTCGCAGCATATAATATCCCAAGCATTCCTGATAAAGGACTAAAACTATCTGGTGAAGTATTAGCGGACATTTTTTTGGGCAAGATTACAAAATGGAATGATCCCAAGATTCAGTCTCTAAACACAGACAAAACTTTACCGGGTGATGACATAGTTGTAGTGCACAGATCAGATGGTTCTGGTACTACCTTTGTTTGGACTGACTACCTATCAAGTGCAAGTCCTGCATGGAAAGAATATTTCGGAAAAGGCAAGTCCGTGCAATGGCCAGTTGGTATTGGTGCGCCAGGAAATGAAGGGGTCGCTAACGCGATAAAGGGAACTCCAAACACAATAGGCTATATTGAATTGAGTTATGCCCTAACTACAAACACACCGTTTGCATTTATCCAAAACAAGGAAGGTGCTTTTGTTGAGGCAACACTCGCTTCTACAAAGGCAGCTGTTCAGAGTTATGTAGCATCATTGCCAAAGGGAGATGGTGTCTGGACAAACGTTTCCCTCATAAATGCACCAGGTGCCGATTCATATCCAATAGCAAGTTTTTCATATCTACTGTTGTACAAGGAATTGAGCACAGATCCAAATCTAGACCAAGCAAAAGCAAAGGCACTAGTAGACTTCATATCATGGGCAATAACTGATGGCCAGAAAACAGCTGAAGGTTTAGACTATGTCCCGCTTCCAGACGGAGTAGTCAAACTCGACCAAGATACATTGGAATCCCTTACATTCAAGGGTCAGCCAATAACCTAACAGTGACAACAAAGGGATAACATACATTGACAGCGCGTAGCCCCATTTTTTTTATTCCATTTTTCCACATTTTTCCTCTTTTACTTCAAGTAATAAAATCAAGAATAATAACAATAAATGACTTTAATACACAATATCTCCTTGCCAGAAAATCAGGTGGCTCTGTAATATGACTTCATTAGGTTCAAAAAATAGCCGGTATATATCGTCGCTTTTTATAGTAAGAAACAAAGGGCATGACAAATTATTTTCAGGACTCGTCATAGGTGCTGCTGCATATACGTTACTCATGGTAGGACTAGTAGCCTTTTCAGTTATGAAAGGTTCAATAGATATATTTTCGGCCGAAGGTATTCAGTTTTTTTATCAATCAGACTGGAATGCCGTAGAAGGCAGAGAATCATTTGGCGCCTTTCCTTACATTATAGGAACTCTTTTGAGCTCTGCTCTAGCAATGGCCATAGGAGTTCCCATTAGTTTAGCAATAGCCATTTTCATTTCAGAAATTGCTCCTCCACGCATCGGTACCCCCCTGTCTTTTGTCACAGAACTTCTCGCTGCTGTTCCCAGTATAATTTATGGTCTTTGGGCATTATTCGTGTTTAGATTTTGGGTACGAGATTTAATAGAAAAACCATTGTATGACGCTTTTGGTTCTCTGCCTTTTTTTGCAAAGACTCCTTTTGGTCTTGATATATTTACTGCAGGAATAGTATTGGCAATCATGATAATTCCGATAATATCATCCATATGTAGAGAGGTTATGAGGGTAGTTCCGGATTCGCAGAGGGAAGCTGCATACAGTCTTGGTGCTACTCGTTGGGAAACTGTCAGAGTGGCGGTATTCCCTTACGTTAAATCAGGAATAGTGGGTGCATCTATGTTAGGACTTGGGAGAGCGGTAGGAGAAACGATACTCGTGACAATGATTATTGGTAACGTGATAGGACCTAGCGCAATTCCTACCACATTATTCTCGCAGGGTCAAACGCTCTCAAGTCTGATAGCAAATGAATTCAATGAAGCATCCTCTGATTTACATTTATCAGCACTGATTGCTTTAGGAGCAATACTGTTGGTCCTTACAATGGCAATAAACGTTGGTGCCCGTCTTTTGGTAAAAAAGAAGATTAAGCCTTCTTCAGGAGCTAAATCGCAATGACCGACGATCCCCGTTCAAGTAAAAAGTACAGCAAAATTGTCCACGAAACTGTAAACAAGAAATACAAAAAGCGCATAATCGTGAATAAACTCGTTACTATTTTTACTATCGTTTGCGTCATCGCTGCAATAGTACCTCTGGCTAGCATATTATTAGAAGTTATCAAGAATGGAGTAAGTGCAATAAGCTTTGAATTTCTAACCCAGCCTCAAGGATCTATTGGTTCAGGAAGTGGTGGAATAGCACCTGCCATACAAGGGACTATAATAGTTGTCGGACTTGCATCGTTAATAGGAGCACCGATAGGAGTTTTGGCAGGTATCTATCTTTCCGAATTTGCCAGGGAAGGGATTTTTCCTGATCTGGTAAGATTCTTCAATGATGTGCTTACTGGCCTCCCATCAATAGTAATAGGTATTGTAGGGTACGTAGCCATCGTTCTGTCTATTGGGTCCTTTTCAGTTATAGCAGGTGCCATTTCTCTTTCGATAATCATGATTCCAATTGTAGTCAGAGTCACAGAGGAGACGTTAAAGATAGTACCATACTCGTTTCGGGAAGCAGGTCATTCTCTGGGTATTTCAAAGGCCAAGATCACTTTGTCCATAGTTCTCCCGAGTGCGAAAAATGGAATACTTACAGGCATAGTCATAGCTGTATCTAGGATCGCCGGTGAAACCGCTCCCCTAATAATGACCATATTGGGTACAAGCCTCTTCTTTACTGGAATAACGGGCCCTGTAGATGCATTGCCACTGAGAATTTGGAGGTTAGCTAGCCAGCCATACGAATCAGCACATGCATTTGGCTGGGGTTCTGCCCTAATTTTGATATTGATGATCTTGGCACTGAGCGTGGGATTAAGGTTTTTGGCCCAAAGAAACACGTTTAAGGTATCTGCTTGATCAATGTGTCTATATTTACTATATAGATAATACATAATTATTGATTTTCGCAAGTAATTATTCCAATTGGCCATAGAAGAACCCATCGAAGCTGACGAAGCAATGTTAGAAGGGGCAAAGGAGAGTACTAGCGAGACTAAAGTACAGGAATCTACCGAAAAATACAAAGTAAGGATTGAGAAAGTTAATGGGTGGTATGGGGCTAAACGAGCAATAAAGGACGTTAACCTGAACGTCAAAGACAAGGCCGTAACAGCATTTATTGGACCATCAGGTTGTGGTAAGACAACACTTCTTAGATGTTTAAATCGAATGCACGAATTGACTCCAGGTGCACATGCCGATGGTCGAGTGGTAGTTGATGGAATTGATATTTATGATAAATCAATTGACCCTGTTGTCATCAGAAGACGAATAGGAATGGTTTTTCAAAAACCAAATCCATTTCCTACAATGAGTATCTTTGATAATGTTGCTGCAGGTCTAAGACTAAATGGCATGAAAAACAAAACTATCCTCAGAGAAATTGTAGAAGAAAGTCTCAAAAATGCAGCTTTGTGGGAAGAAGTAAAAAATGAGCTTGAAAAACCGGGAATGAGCTTATCCGGTGGACAACAGCAGAGACTTTGCATTGCAAGAGCACTTGCGATGCAGCCTGAAGTATTACTGATGGATGAACCAACATCTTCACTGGATCCTATAGGCTCATCTAAAATAGAAGAGCTTGTCAGACTTCTAAAAGACAGCGTTACTATAATTATAGTAACCCACAATATGCAACAGGCTGCCAGGGTATCAGACTTTACTGCCTTTATGTACCTGGGTGATTTAATAGAATATGGAGCAACGAATCAAATCTTTATGAAACCTGAAAAAGAACTCACAGAGCGCTATATCTCTGGCAAATTTGGATAGATTATAGTTTTGTAAGTTGGCTCGACTTTTAGATATAGGTTTACAACGAATTACTAACCTCATAATGGACATGGGTCACCTTTCAGAAGATCTGGTCAACTCGGCTTTAGAATCATATGAAAAAGGGTCGACATATGAAAAAGGGATGATGTTACGATCACAGATTTTTGAAGGTTCTGAGAAACTTAGATTTCTACAAATAGAAGTAACTGATTTTGCTACCGAATTGATAGCAAGATACCAGCCAGTAGCCAAAGATCTCAGATTTATTCAGTCTTTCATGGATGCCGCGTATGGTTTCTCAAGATTTGGCAGATATGCCTATGATATAGCAGAAGTATTAGAAACAATAGGTCCAATTCCTAAATGTGACAAATCCGAAGTTACGCTAATGGCAAAAACCGCTAAAGAGATGATTCAACTAAGCGTAAAATCACTAGAAAAACTCGACAAAAATGCTTCGCAGAAGCTATACATGATGGATGATAGTGTAGATTCCATATTCCGTAATTATTTAAAAAAGGCATTGACACAGACCAAGAAGAGAAACTTTGAGCCAAAATGCTATCTTTCAGCCTTGTTGATATTGCGCTACCTTGAAAGAATCTCAGATCATGCCTGTTACATTGGTGATTGCGTTTACTACGTCGTGACAGGCGATCCCAGTCCCAGACGCTAACCAACTATATAGAGCATATATATCTATATTGTAAATACAGATCAATAGACATAAAACCCATATTATACTGACGTCTAAGTATCTATATTGCAAACGTTTGATAATAATGAAGTAAGGAAGATTCAGTACACTGGTAGGTCTACGTACGTACTATCTCTTCCAAAAAAGTGGGTAACCGAATTAAAACTAAAGGCTGGAGACCCGGTCACCATATTGAGGGAAGCCAACAATTCGCTCTCAATAATTCCAAATGTCATGAGAGGGCCAAGCACTTTTGAAGCTACATCATTTGTTACTAGCGACAAGAGCGGTCCGACATTGAAACGTACTGTTGTTTCCATGTATCTAAGAGGCTTTAATATAATGCACTTAAGATCAAAAGCAGGGGCGATTCATCCTTCACAGCGCGATGCGATTAGAGAAGTTGTTCGCAGAAATCTTATTGGAACTGAAATTATCGCCGACTCCTCTGATACGGTAACAATTCAAGTCTTGTTGAGTCTTCCAGAGTTGTCCATAAATACCGCAGTTAGAAGGATGTTTCTAATTGGTTCATCTATGCACAGAGATGCCATTTCTACTTTATCCGGAGATAGTCAGGAATTATACAAGTCAGTAATAAAGTCTGATGACGAAGTAGACAGATTCAGTCTGTATGTTCTTCGCAACCTGGTAATTGCCTCTCAGAACGAAAGCACCCTCAAAGCAATAGGACTCCGCAGTCCAGCTGATTGTCTCAGCTATAGTGCAGCGGTAAGGAGTCTGGAGCGAATTGCAGATCATGCTTCTGAAATTGCAATAAAGAGTTCGCAGATTGGAACAATTCCTGATGATTTGCGCAAAAGAATATTAAAAATGAGTGAGCTATCATTACAATTATTAAGCAATGCCATAGAAGCATTCCTTAGAAAGGACTATTATCTTGCAGACAGCATTGTGGATAAATCAGAAAATGTCACATCAATAGAAGATGACATAGTCGCGTCAATCGACAAGGAGAAGAATCCAAAGAATTACAACAACATTTACGTAAAGCTTATCCTAGAACACATTAGAAGGACCGCTGAGTATTCATTTGACATTGCCGAAGCTGCAATGAATCAGATAGTAGGAGAAGTTATAGAAATTAGATAACCATGTCCTCAAATTTAATAATTTTTTGTTATTATGCAAATAATTATTTGCTTTTTTAGAGCTGATATGATGCAAAAATAATGCAGTATTTTGTAAATTACCATCAATCAATTATTTTACGTTCATGCAAAGATAGTATATATTAGGTAAAGACTGGTTGGATTATATCTGGCAAAACTATGTCACAAGTCCTGAAGGTTGAAACTCACTGTCATAATGTTTTTTCAAATCATAATAACTATCTTTCAAGAATACCATTTGACTGTGGTGTCACATTACAAGAACAACTGGAGAATGCATATCTTCAGAAAATTGACGTAATGTTTGTTACAAATCACAATACACTGGACGGATATTCTCAGATTTTAGAATACAAGCAAAATCATGCAAAATACAAAGACATAGAAATTTACCCTGCTGAGGAAATAACAATCAACAACAAAGGTCATGTTTTGGCTTATGGAGTACAGGATGAAATAAGAGCGGGTATGTCTCTTGACGAAACACTTGAGGAGATAAGAAAACAGAATGCCATATCTTGTGCTGCACATCCATTTGCAGTTTCAAACGGAATAAGAGAGCACGCAAAGAAATGTGACTTGATTGAATCATTTAACAGCAATAATGTTGATATCTTTTCGAATCTTTTTGCTGAGAGGTTCACTAAACAAAACAACTTGATATCAATAGTTGGTAGCGATTCTCATGTAAAGTCCACCATCGGTAGGAGTATCAATACTGTTGAGTCTGAAAAGAATGTTGATGCTATTTTAGAGAGCTTGAAAAAAGGCAAATTCAAGATAGGCAAACTGGATTATGCGACTAGGGAAGAAATGCATGAACACGCACATTATATCATATCTTCTTCACGTCAAACTATTTTAAATTCAATAAAAGAAACAAATCCAAAATTTCACTCTATCGTGAGATGGGCCATAGATTCTTTTATTTCAAATCCAAACTCAAGGTTATGGCATTTGATGAGCTCAATTGGTATGTACTTGTCAAAACGTGTCTCAAAAAAAGTGAATATGAATGGGCATAATCCCTTGATTTTTGAACAAAGATCCTGGTCAGATCTTATTTCACTGAGTCTAATCCCTTGATTAGATCAGATAGCATAAAATAGTAATTTGTTTCTGTTT
>Ga0209984_1000190_pt1 | contig 7116 bp, 2 predicted proteins | sample InoplaM2SPM_FD_187591 | JGI IMG/M metagenome (GOLD analysis project Ga0209984, IMG submission 187591) | Arabidopsis thaliana rhizosphere microbial communities from the Joint Genome Institute, USA, that affect carbon cycling - Inoculated... | ecosystem: Host-associated > Plants > Roots >...
CGTCGAAAGATGCGCCATTTTGTGGTCATTCGGCCGAATGCCATTTCGATACGGATTCGTAGCTGTGAAAGGAAAAAGTTGTATGTGCGCTTGTGTTCTTCATTCCTTTGTGCCCCACTAAATGGAATCAACATCTTGTTTGACAATGTGAAAGCATTGTCGCCGATCATATAGTAGCCGTTGGGCAAGTCATCCATCCACTTTTGTAGGCGCTCCAGCCGTTGGATGGCTCTGTTGTCATTGGTACGCCCCGTGCCCGCGACCGACATGTAAGTGAAACACAAGCGGCTATCACACATGGCAAGCACATTCAAGCCATAACACTGATAGTGACCACTGAAGTAATCACCCACATTGTCAACCTCACTCTCTTTTGGCTTGTTGATGGTCACTAGCCATCCATCAATGGCGCCAACGACCCCTTTAAATATGCCCATGGCGGTCGACACTCGGTTGAATCCGTTGGCTACCCTCTGTAATTCCTCTCTTGTGGTAGGGATCTTTATGTGTAATGCCTCACAAGCTAGTGCTTTGTCAAGAAACACATCTATGATCCTGTCGGTTGATTGCTCCGACATGCCATAGATGGTGGCAATGTCGGCAGTCATACTGCCGGCTAGAAATCTCAATCCAGCGGCGACATAAATATGGTCCTCAATGGGTAAGTTTCCACTAGTAGATCGCAGTGACTGTCTGTGATTAATTGGAATTTCCAGCAGCCTCACTAGCTTGTTGAATGACTGCAAATTCATTCGATAGTAGCGGCCGAAGGTGCCATTCTGCATCTTTTCGTCAACATGGCGCTGCCAATTGATCCGTTGATATTGCATCTTTGGTGCTCTGCTTTCAGTGCCAAAGAGGCGCTGATACTGGTAAATGTTCAATGGTGGCATTGGAAACTCATCCTCACTGGAAGATGAGCTACTGGTTGTGTTAATGGAGCTGTCACTGGAGCCATTCATCTTGCCAGAGGGAGTGTTGATCTTGTTGTTGAGTTTGTCGATGCATTCGGCGGCGCGTCGCGACAACAGTAAGTGTCTAGGTAAAATGACTGAAAATAGAGCCAGCCAGCCTCAGAATTGCAATTTCAATCTCGATTGACTAAAATTCGGATAGTGTGCAAATAGCGCGATCGAGATTGAAATTTTAGTCAATCTCGATCCCGCGTGCAAATCTCGCGCGGATAGTGCCTCATCTGAGTGTAGTCGGAATCCGATACGGATTGGGTTAAACGTGTGCTCAGTAGCGAGCGTCGTCGAGCTACAATCTACAGGTCCTAATTGTCTTGTTCTGTTATTTGTTACAGTTGCTGTAATCTTGCTAGGCTGTTGCCAATCTCAAAGAGAGTGAGCTTGTTGCTATTCTCAGATTGGTCTTGATGGAAATCGGTCCTTCAGGACGATCTTCGTTCCTCGGTATTTCAACATGTAATATTCGTATGTATGATTCGTATAATGCAACACACTCCTGCTGTCGGATACTGGCCCATGTTATCCAGCTCCATACAGTCTTTTGGTATGTCTATTCTTCGTAGAAGGTCAGTGGAAGACCTCCACGATTTTCAATGTCTGTTGTGTATTCTTGAATGGACAACGGAACGAACTCGGAGCCATGATGGTTCTTGATGTATTTGACATACTCCAGAGTTTCCGTCGTCTCAGGGGCCTGTTCCCCTGCTTCGATGCAATCATAAAAGGTTGCAAAGTTGATGTGGATCGTTCGTACATAGTCGATCCAAATCGCTGTTTCTTGGGCGCTTTCGAACTTGAAAGCAGTTGGATAATTGTGGCTTCCATGCTGGCATGCATAGAGAGCTGCATATTGTCCATGTCCTACCACACGAATTCCTTCAGGGATAGAATCGACCTTGATCGATTTGCAAGTAAGGATGTTAATGTTTCCCATGGTGTAGTATTCGACAGGACTTCTTGCTGTTATGATGATGGTGATGATGATGGTGCTCCTGCAAATTTGTGAGAGCAATTTGGTGAGATGATTTTTGTTCGTCTTTTCGTAGCGTGATGCGCATCTCGTTCGCGACCACTCTATAGGTTCATAATTAACTTTCGGAACTTGGAGAACTTCGCTCCGTGCAACGGCTTCGACATGTAGTCTCCCCACATATCGTCTGTTGGGCAATATTCAATGTTGACAAGCCCCTTGTCTTTCAAATCGTGTAGAAAGTAGTACCGGATGTCTAGATGACGAGAACGCTTGCCTGCGCTCGAACGACCATTCGTTTGTAGTAAGATCGTACTTTTGTTGTCTTGGTACATAACATTCTTCACTTGTAGTCCTTGTGATGTTAGAAAACGCAGTGTCCAGAGCATTGGACCAGCTGCATCGTCTGCGCTAACTAGCTCCGCTTCCGTAGAGCTTCTTGTATTGAGTGACTGCTTTCGACTTGCGCTGATGATTGCGCCTTTGCCGAGAGTCAAAACATAGCCAGTGTGGCTCTTCATGTCTGGGTGTACAGCAAATGCTGCATCAGGGTACCATTTCGCTGTCAGCTCTTTGTTGGCTTCGAGCGTCAGCTTGTCTTGCTTGGTAAGATCGAGAAATGCCATCATGCGTTCTAGTTTCTTGGCATCCTCTTCAGTTGGTTCCCTCACTCTCGTGGTGAGGAATGCAATGGCTGGGCTAATATCAGGTCTTGCACGCTTACAGGCGAACAATCCTTGTGCCACTGTCGTATGGAACTTTTCAGCTTTGCTTCGTTCCAATTTTGGTTTGTCCGTGACTTGGAACAATTGATCTGTCCATGGTGATGTCACTTTTGTAGGACTCTTCTGGTCTTCGTAGTACTCTTCGACCATCTTGGTGATATAATCCACCATGTCGACGATAAATTTACCGTCTTGTGAGTAGTCAAGCTTCATGCCGAGGTATTCATGGATCTTTCCTCTGGTCACCTTGACCTTCCCGATCTTCCCATACATCCTTTTGATCCAGTCAATGAATTCAGTCACCACAATTGGGCTTTTGTGACTGATCTTGAGATCGTCGACGTGCCATGAGACAGTCAGTGGTCGTCCAGTAATAATCTTGTTGGCGACACACGGATCGTACGGGTTGATTTTAAAACCATAGTTGATCAGGTCTTTCTTGAGTTTCTTGTAGAATAGCATGGCTGACACCAGCATTCCATATAGTGCTTTGATCAGATGAACATAAAGCACTGGGCCTTTTCCTTCAGTGACAACGTAGCCACTGTATTGGGGTTCCATTTCGCAGAGAATCTCCACTAGTGGTCCTCTCATCTTCATGATGGTCCGATGACCATCCTTGTCGCGTTCGTCCAGGTCTGTTTGAACAAATGCATTTGGGATGTCGCACGTAGCAACATCTCGTTTCTCCATCGCGTCGATCACTCCTGTAAGCAGAGTTGCTTCAGTACTGACAGTAGGACTCGAGACCTCATCTCGTTGCATCCATACTCTTTGAGTGCTTCCATCGGCGCATGTTCTTCCTTTGAGCTCTTTGTTTGACTTTTGGGTGATGAAAAATATCGTCTCCATAGCTCGTTTTCTCTCCGTCACTGACAGAGTCTTGTGGTCTACTGGCTTCCAGCAGTCTCGGGCATGTAGTTGTCCCATTTCTTTCCTTGCAGCATCTTTTGCTGTTTCACCAAACTTTCGAATCGCACTCTTGAGACTGTAAGTCGTTGCATGTGTTTGCTCCGTCATGTAGGGACATTCTCGTTGGTATAAGATAATTTGTGCCAGCACTCTTGCTTCAGACTCATCGTACTCGAGTCTTGTCCACGCTATTTGGCTGTAGTTCTTTCCTGTCTGCTCACGATATTCTTGCAATCGCTCGCTGATCTTTGGTGCTCTGGCTGAACGTCTCGTTTCTGTTTCTTCGTTCTCTTCAGTCTCTTGCTCATCTTCTGGTGGTTCATCCAGTTGCTGGATGTCGGGTTCGAGATCATTGATGTCATAATCGTCGTCTTCTTCTTGTTCTTCAGGTTCTTCTTGGATCGGATCTATTGTTTGCTCTTCAGCTTCTGGTTCTTCCTCATCGTAGACGAGGTCTTCATCTTCTTCTTCATCTCCTTGCTCGTAATCAGAGTCTTCGAAGACGTCATCGTATTGTTCATTTTCGTTTTGGGTGTATTCCACTCCTGCGATCCAAGATGAATCGTAAAATTTCGTACCGTCTTTGCTGTTCAGTACTAGACCAGTCATGCCGTCTGCCTTGGCGAGACGCTCGACCGCTTCAATCACACTGGTTGTGATCGGAACGACTGTCACTTTTGGACGTCGGATGACACTCTTGGTCACCATGTGGTAGAGGACATGTCCTCCTTGCATACTGTCCGCTGGACGCAAGTAAATACAGTCCAACGTACGAGCCTTCTGAGAGTTCTTGGGATATGTATCCTCGTGAGCTTGCACATAGCTGAATTGTGGAATGCTGCAATGCTTCTTGTAGTCGAGCCGCTGATGACTCATGATTTCTCTCGGGCTGAAGTACTTCGAGATTCCGTCTGCTGGCGGAAAAAAGTTCAACTTGTTGGCGGATTCAGACGCCAATTCTCGAATGCATAAAATCGGCAATGCCTTGAACGGCAAGCTGTGAAAGGTAGCACGAATTCGCTCCTTTATAACACGATTGTTCCGCTCTGCGGCAGGAACGTGTTCATCAGTCGATGCGAGGTTGTAATCAATCGATGGACTGGAATTCTTGAATTGCTCGAGCAACGTTTCATATTCGCTGTCGGCATGAATGCAATGGATCACAAATCCAGCATTGAGATAGGTCAGGATCACACGTGATAGCACACTCCTGTAATCAGGCATCTTTCTGGACTTCACATAGTCACAGGTTCTGTACTTGATGTTCTTGGACACTGTCGCTAAGAACGGCATTTCATTGATAAAAATCGTGTCGATACACAAATCGACTTCATGCTGTGCTGCTACTAGTTCACGTGGAATTTCAATAACGTCGCTAACCACTGGGGTTGGCTTGGACTTGGTTGTCTTGCCTTTCAATGAAGGTACATCTGGACCGTAGATCTTTTCGGCCAGGTTCACGTCGTCCACTGTCACGGGACAATCGTTGATGGAGTTCATCTTGATGATTCTCTTCAGATCTGCAACACTGGGACATCCCAAAGTGTGCAAGAGTTCTCGAGCTCGTTTGGCTCGTTCTTGTTGACGGTCAGTGTAGAACGCCTTGTTGTCATCCACAGTTTGCACCATCGATTTGTGCTTGACTGCTGTGGGATTAAAATAATAGAGACCTTCTTCGCTCTCCCTAAAAGGTATGAGCTTGTCCTTGATGTGGACGAGAAAAATGTTGAGGTCGGAGTCATAGGTGACTTTGAATTTCTTTCTCACTTGAGCTAAGCTCAAGATGTTGGTGATTCCACGTTCGTCGAACCATGTTGTACCGAAATCAGGGATGTCGGCAATCTTGTTGGTCATCGAAGTTCCCGCGTTTGTCTCGAGGAACAACGTAGCCATTCCTGTTCTGATGTTCATCACTAGATCTGGGTTACAGAAAAAGTGGCAAGTCGACTGATTGTCCAATAGGATCCAGTCTCGACAGTCAGCCTTTGGCTTCGGCTTTTGTCGTTGAGAGGCGCTCATTCCTTTGACGGCCTCGATGTGCGTGAATTGCACTAACTGCGTAGCTTTCACGACCTTGTTGCTCCAGGCATAAATGTTGGAGTAGTCTTCTCGGCTTCCTGCGTTCTGAGCATTCGACGATGCTGTGACTGCAGGTTGAATGACAGACTCGCTGTCTTCACTGTTCTCTTGTGCCTTCTTCATGAGGTTTTGGATTTCTTGGGTATGATTCATGACCCATTCTTGTTTTGGTTTGTTTCGATGTCGACACGTACTGGAGTAGTGTCCTTTCTTACCGCAACAGAAGCACACGCCTTCTGTTTGGGCCATTGTGATCTCGGATACCACTGTTGGTGAATCCTCTGTCACGACATCTTCTTTCTCTTCTTTAGTCTGTTTTCGATCGTTCGATTGGGACTTCTTCTTGGCCATCTTTTCTTTGTAGGCCTTGTCGTACGATTGCATGCTCATAATTTCGTATGCCTCATCCAGAGTCTTGGGATATTGGCTGTTGCCAAGAGACTGTTGTCTCTTGAGTCCATCAATGAGAGTACCGTATTTGTCGTGGTCTGCTCTGTCGATGAAATGGAATGCAAGGTAGCGTTCCCATGCTTCTTCTTTCGCATCATCCCTTGAAATTACGGGAGTTTGTTTTCGTCGTGCATCAATAATCTTGGTGAGAATCACAGGTCCACCAAGTTGTGCTTTTGTGACGTTGACGACGGTTTTGAACCGTTCCATGTACGTGACGATATCTTCATCATCTTTCTGCCGTATTGTCAGCAGTTTTCGAAGTGCGTCAGATACAGAGCTCATGTCATATTTGGTTTCTTCATAGCTGAGAGCGTGCTCTTCAATGGCTGCTAATAGTTTGATTGGATCGTTCTCGATGCTGCTCGAGAAATCTGCTCTGGCTTGGATCTTGTTTTGCATAGTTTTGGTACATTGTTGCCAGAACATTCCATATGCTTTCTGTTTGTTGGAGTCGTAACTGTCCTTTCTCTTCACGAAGGTCTGGATTTCTGCCTTGAATACGGCCTCATGTGCCTCATCTTCTTGCTTTTTTGCATCCTTATCAGCGTTTGTTGAAAACTGCTTCACTGGCATCTTCTTCGTGAAGTCAAATTCCTTTCTCTCTTTCATGGCGGCTATGATGTCTCCACCATGCAGGTACGTTTTCTGAATGTGATTGAGTAGGTATTTGGTGACCTCATTGTAGTCACTCACATTGCTTCCATTTCCACCCCCGAGAACATACTTGTAGTCAGCGAGTGTTTTCTTCTGGTTTGGCTTCGATTGCGAAGACCTTCCTTGGCTAGATCGTCCTCCTCTTCCAGAGGATCGACCTCTGCCTCTTCCAGTTCCTCGTCCTCTACCGGACTGGAACCTCATTGTCGCCTCAGTCGAAGATCGATTCGATATCTGAGGGACTCTCTTTGAGATTGTCTTGTAATTTTGTGGCGCTGAGTGTAGTCGGAATCCGATACGGATTGGGTTAAACGTGTGCTCAGTAGCGAGCGTCGTCGAGCTACAATCTACA
>Ga0209984_1000200_pt1 | contig 6839 bp, 9 predicted proteins | sample InoplaM2SPM_FD_187591 | JGI IMG/M metagenome (GOLD analysis project Ga0209984, IMG submission 187591) | Arabidopsis thaliana rhizosphere microbial communities from the Joint Genome Institute, USA, that affect carbon cycling - Inoculated... | ecosystem: Host-associated > Plants > Roots >...
CGATACTATTACCAGCAACATTAATATCCATACTGGTACATCTACAACCTTTATAGAATGTAAATGAATCTGTTAGAGTACCTGCATTATTCAGCTTCTGTATTCTTGCGAATGTGAGAGAAGCTGCTGCTGTTCCTGTACCTACTGCATCTTCAGTTCCATATTTTATTAATGTGGAATTGAAAGGAGCAAACTTTAATTCGAATGTATATCTATCTTTTAGTAACAGTTCTTTATAGCGTGTTCTTAATCCAACTACTCTCTTCATGAAAGTTTCTCTTGAATGAGTATCTGAGATATCCTGTACTGCACCAGCTAATTGAAATACTGGAGCTGCTGGAGTCACACCATAAGTTGCATTAGTAACACCTTCTTCGACATATTGGATTGGCTTTGAAATGGACCAATGGCCACTTAAAGGGAATTGTAAATTACTAGACATTATTAATTTTAAAAACTAGGTTGTATGTCAATAGGAACTATCTATTTCATATACTTATCTCTTTGTTTTTTCATGGTCTTTTCGAACTCTGCCTTCCAATCTACCTTCCAGGTTTCTCTCCATTTCTTTAACTGTTTTTCATATCTTTTCCTGAATACGTTACCACTTGGAGGCCTATTACCAACAGGTTTGGGTTCGTTGAATATGTTATATAGAAATGAAAATTCTACTGATACTCTACTTAGTAATAGTGTGAATATATTATATCTGAATCTTATCTCATTTGATATCCTACCAAATATGTCATATAGGAATTTGTTTTCTTTTGTTACTCTAGCAAAAATATCATAAAGAGCTGTTAACTCTTTAGATATTCTGCCAAAGATATCATATTTGAAGATTATTTCTTTCGATATCCTAACAAGAATGTCATATAGTGCTGAAAATTCTTTGGATACTCGTTGGTATATATCATACTTGAATATGGTTTCTTTTGTAGCTCTACCTATAATATCATATAAGAAAGTAGCTTCTTTGGATATTCTATCAAGAGTAGAAAGTATATCATAGAGGAATTTATTTTCCTTTGATACTCTGGCAAATATATCATAAATGAATTTAGCTTCTTTAGAGACATATTGAAATATGTCATATTTAGCTATAAATTCCTTACTTATTCTAGCAATTATATCATATAGAAATTTAGATTCTTTGCTGATTCTACCAAATATATCATAGAAGAACTTGTTTTCTTTTGTTACTCTTTCGAATATATCGTATAATGATGTTAGCTCTTTTGATATTCTACCTGTGATATCATATAGAAATGTATTCTCCTTTACTACCCTTCCAATTATATCGTATAATGATGTTAACTCTTTAGATATTCTGCCAAAGATATCATATAAGAATTTATTCTCTTTGCTAATTCTTTCGAATATATCATAGAGGAATTTATTTTCCTTTGTTACTCTGACAAATATATCATAGATAAACTTAGCTTCCTTACTAACATATTGGAATATATCATAGAGGAATTTGTTTTCTTTGCTTACTCTTGCTATTATATCATATAATGCTGTAAGCTCTTTACTGATTCTACCTATAATATCATAGAGGAATTTGTTTTCTTTGCTGATTCTACCAATTATATCATATAGAAATGTTGCTTCTTTTGATATTCGTTCTAGACTAGCTAGTATATCATAAAGGAAGATGTTCTCTTTGGTTACTCTAACAAAAATATCATATTTGGCTATAAGCTCTTTACTAACTCTGGCTATAATATCATATAAAAACTTAGCTTCTTTACTAATCCTGGCAGCAATATCATATAGAAATTTAGATTCTTTGCTAATTCTACCAAATATATCATAGATATAATCCACTTGTTTTCCACTCCATGCAGAAAGAGGTGATTCATTAGCCCATGTTGTATTATTTACAAACGATGTAGTTTTTCTACCAATTACATCTACTGGAGTTCCTGTTCCTTCAGCCATTGGTAGCCAATAATCAGGAGTAGGAGCTGAGGAATTATTATTACGAATATCAGTACGTTCAGTAGAATTTAGGACTTTGTTATTAAACCATCTAAAATCTTTGATATATCCATCCCATGAAGTTGCAGAACTTCCACTCTGATCATCATCTCCTAGTAACATATCTGCATTACCATTAGGAGAGAATGAACCATTGTCAGATGATGTTCCTACAACATTATCAACATAAAGTTGGATTCTTGAGTTTTGAGCAAGTGAATTATCATATGTTCCTACTATATGATACCATTTGTTAGTTGTATTGAATGCAGCATTTGTTGCTGTTGCACCATGTGCTCCACCAGTATCATTCATATCAAAATATAGAGTTCCACTAGAGTTTATGTAACAGTCAACGCAGTTGACAAAACCCGATGGAGCATGAATGAATACTGCTCTGTAACTACTATTTGTTATTGTCTTGGCATAAATCCAACATGAGAATGAAAACTTGGATAATGACTGACTCCATAATCCAGAATGATTTCCTAAATTACAACGATCCTCATTTCCATCAAACGAAAGAGAAGGTTGTTGTATTCTACTAATTATATCATAGAGGAATTTAGCTTCTTTGCTTATCCTACCAATTATATCATAGAGGAATTTACCTTCTTTACTAATATCAGGTTTTAATGCTATATTTTCTGGAGTTGAAACGAATGAAGCTACGTTGGATGTACTACCTTCAGTTGTTCCATCATAGAAGAATGTATTAGTATAAGCTGTTCCCATACCCTGAGTTTGTACAAACCAAACTTCAAAAACAATAACTGCATCTCCAGCTGTGAGACTAGATACAGCAGAACCTGAGAATGTTCCATTGATTAATGATTGACTTGTTCCAGCTTCTTCAAAATCAGATGCTGAGTTACCATCCAATATGTTACCATATTTAGTATTATTACTTGGCTTCCAAACATAAGCACATATTCTTACTGGCTGAGCAGTACCTGATACTGGAAAATTAGATAAGGCATTAGATTCACTAGCACCAAATTCATAGGTCCAGGTATTTGCTGCTATTGAAGTTTGATTAATCTGATTAGAAACGAATTTAGTACAGTAGTAATTATGGGCGTTAGTATCAGCTGTAGTAGAATGTGATAATGATGTTTGAGCTGCTGTTCCTATTGAAGTTGATAACGTTCTATTAACAGTTTGAGCATCACCAAAATTATTAGCATCTGCTGTTAATGATGATTGTTCTGTAGCTGGTAATGTTCCACCATAAGCATAGTGATTTTCTCTTCTAAAGTAGAATTTGGTTGCTATAGATATTCACCTTTAAGATCACATGTACACTTATCACTTATTTCTGGTCTAACTGGAATATCTAATCTTTCTTCTACTGGTCTTAAATCAGGATCTACAGCACCATCTATACAAGTACCTTTATGATTACAACATCCATAAATTACCCAAGATTCTTGAGTTTCTATCTGATAGTAAATAAGAAAATTTTCTTCTCTACTCACTATAATACAAGTTGGATCTTGAGTGAATAAAAATTCCACATCACTATCACGCTGCTGTATCACAGTCTACTTTAATTCTTGCATCTTGAGCGTTAGCTGCACCTGTTCCAGCTGTAATGGTTCTACGAATCCAGAAAGCATAATGTTGACCTGCTGGAATGTTACCCATCGACAGACCACCTGCATAGTCTGTTGGACTGGTGAATGTTTCTCCTGCGGGAGCAGTATTTTCATTTGCTACAGTCTCAGCAGTTGCGTTTAATCCTTCACCTGCTAGAGCTATAGCCCAAGTATCACCTGAACCTGCTGGATCTTGAGAAATATAAATACGAGTGTTTTGAGCAGTTAATGAACCATGTCCATTATGTACATATAAACATCGATATTCAGTATCACCTGCGTTGGATTCTGTACCTGATACATCATCGAATAAATTATTGTCTGCATTATCTGTTACCTCTGTAGAAGATTTTGCTCCTCCTAAAGATGCATTAACATCTGAGTTACTAGAACCTCCACTTAATCTTAATTTTAAATCTGAAGCTACTATAGCCATTTAATTTAACTCACTCTCTACTCCAATTAGGAACTATAGTGATACTCCTAGTTGGGATTCTACTATTAATTGATATTCATGTATGAATTTATACCAATCTGTTTCATGTTGTTTCGTTCTTAATGATTTATCATGTTCTATTTTAATTCCATCTATTATTGGCCTTTCTGAAGTCCTCTCTTTACCATCCTTTCTCTGATAACAGCAATGACAGGTAGTATATTCAAATCCTACTGGATCATACCATAGCCTAGGTCTTTCGTCATATTTTACATAGTCTGCTGGATATCTTCTACTCATGATAGCATATATGTAATGATTATGTTCTAAGTCAAATTTTGCAGCAAGGTCTCTTTTGAAGAGACTTTCGTCACATGTAATATATTCATCAGAATCTAAAATCAATAACCAATCTACATTCAAAAGTCCACATGTTTTAAGATATAGATTTCTCTTTTCAGCTTCTGTAGTATCATACAAACTTAAAGAAATTACATTTGGATAACTTTCAACTAGCTCTTTGCTACCATCAGTAGAAAATGGTTCTCCATTATGGAATTTGAATCTTCCATCTATCATTATACGATGGTCAAAGAACTGAGTAGATTCTAGCTGCCTTTCTAGTGACTTAACATCATTATAATAAACACATCCTACTGCAAATTTCATTTATATGTTAGACTTCCAGCTGAATACATCGCTGGATTATAGTCCATTGAGCTATGATTAAACATTGTATCTACTTGATAAAATGCATTTACTGTTATCATCCCTACCCAAGTATTCTGCCAAGGATTCCTTTCATCGTCAGGACCATATACTAGTGGAACTTCATTGAAATCATCAAAGTATGATATACCAGCTATCCAGTGAGGTTGATATTCTATTAAAGCTCTTCTACATTCTATCATCATGTTACCTAACATAGGATCTAATTGACCTTTATCTAATTTCTTCATTAATAGATTAATGTTAAGATTGGTTTGACCTTTCCAGTATTGATGGTCTAGACTATCTACTTTGAGATTTGTTTGGCCTCTTTGAACCCAAAAATGAGCATATCCTACTCCATCATATGATCTGTTTATTGGTTTTAACTCTTCTTTTGTAGGTTTATCAATATTCCATTGATCAATAAGATAGTTATAAACGCAATCTTCTATTGGTATTATCCAATCAGAATTAGAACCATTAATGATTAATGATGATGCAGTTGTTTCTGGTAATGGTATTTCACTCATATGTTATTATCCATCCTTCACAATTATTACCTTCTTTATCATGCATAGCTCTAATATGGCCACAGTTTAAACATCCTCTAAGAAAGAATCTCTTGAATCCCTTACAGTCACATTTATCTCTTATACCTGAGCTCTGAGCCATGTTACTACTCGATCTACCCCTGCTGTTCTCTGGATAGTAACCTTATATCTTGTCGCAGCTTCAAAAGGTAATCTCTTACCTACTGGATCTTGAGCTCCTGAATAATCAGTCTGTTCAATCTTCATATATTCTCCAAGAAATTCATCCCAAACATATATCTTTACTCTAAAAGTATCACCTGATATCATGTTCTTTAAATTGAGATAAGCTCTTGAATATTTATCTGAAATAAGTTCCCAAAGAGTTTGTTCGCTAGATGTAGTAGTTAAAGTTCCATTAGTAAAAACTATTGCTGGAGTTGCCATGAACTAATTCACATATTATCATTAAGAGGAACTATACTCAAATCCATTATTATGAGGCCAATGATAGTTTATTCCTTTGAAATCTATATTATCTTTATGTAAAATATAATCTATTACACCATGTAAAACCTCATGTATGAACATTCTGGTTATCTCTTCATGAGTATCTTCATTGTCAGAAGTCCAACCAGCTTTCTTCAATCCAGCTAGAAATATTGTTATTTCTTTTTTATTCCAGTCCCATTGGCCTCCAACTGGATCATTACCATCTTTTTTGGTCCTTATAGGAGGATGATATCGTCTTGTGAATATTATATTTCCAAATCTGATTCCAGAACCTTTATTCCTGGTCATAGAGATCATCATATATATCTTCAGGATTTACATGATTCGAAAGTTTGCTTGTGAACAATCTACCTCTACCTGTTTTTGCATTTGGATTCAATGGCCAAGTTTTATAATCTGGACTAGCAACTACAACATCACCAGAACTTTCATCCTCTGTTACTAATTGCTGTAATAACATCATACCTTTATTAAATTCATTTTCTGCCTCTCCTTTTGGATCATCATATTTATCCATAACAAACGATGCAGCTAACATCTTTGATATCTTGGTAACAAGAGGATAACTAGCATCAGTTGGTTGCCAATCCCATTGAGTTGAATTTCTAATAAGAGAATCAGCAGCATTGATTTCTTCTATGATATCCTGGTCAGTAACATCTACTGGATCAGGTCCTCCAGCTTCTAAACGAACAGTATCTACACTTGAATACATACTAATATAAAATAAAAAAGGATTTGAGGAGAACTACTTAAGTGGAGTAAATTCTGGTTCTGTATCTTCGATTGGTTCTGTTTCTTCTACTACTTTGTTTACTGCTCTGTTTGCTATTGCACCACTAATGAAGGTCCTTAACTCATTGACACCAAATATTGCCAATGCTAGTCCTACTAGTTGTTGTAATACTTCAAGATTGTTTTCTGCTTTAACTATTCCACTGATATTAGTGAATACCAATATGATACCAGCTATGATACCAGTTATGACAGTTATAGCGAACTTCCTTGTGTCAAATAGCTCGTTATTCTTTAGCCATCCAAACACTGAGTTTGCAGCACCAAATATAG
>Ga0209984_1000201_pt1 | contig 6817 bp, 7 predicted proteins | sample InoplaM2SPM_FD_187591 | JGI IMG/M metagenome (GOLD analysis project Ga0209984, IMG submission 187591) | Arabidopsis thaliana rhizosphere microbial communities from the Joint Genome Institute, USA, that affect carbon cycling - Inoculated... | ecosystem: Host-associated > Plants > Roots >...
GGTGAGGCCTCCGGGGATCCAGCGCGACTGCTGACCCTCGGGGCGTCCATCCAACTCGGCGACTAGAGCCATGAGCCTGCCGGCATCATCCGGACTCACGAAGCGTCGGAAGTTCTGACCGGTCATGTTGTCCGCTCGACAGCGAAATGCTTTTTCAGTGGCAGGGTTCACGCGGGTGATGTGGAGTTCATCGTCGAGCTCGATGATCGCATCCATCGCGCTGCTGAGAAGCCGACCGACTTTTTCTTCCCGCTCCCGCACCTCCGCTTCCGCCCGGAGGCGCTGCAACTCAGCCGCAGCCCGTGCAGCAAAGATCTGAAAGATTGCATGGACCCGTGGTTCCTCAGGAATCTGACGGCGGTCGATCACCGCCATGTGTCCGAGAATATGCCCATTCGTATCTTGCAGTGGGACGCCCATGTAGCTGACAGCCCCGGCTGCCTTCAGTCCGTCCGAATGAGGATAGATCTCCAAAATCCGGTCGGGAAAATGCACGAGTTTGGCCGTGTCAATGACGCTCTCGCAGGGTGTTCCGGCGATATCCACTTCATAATCTTTGATCCACTGGCCATCCATCCAGAACGCGAGGGCACGAAGTCGGCGAGCTTCCGGAAAATACTCTGTGACCCAGGCTCCATGCGTGCCGAGCGCTTTTGACAGATTTTGCACCAGAGCGGCAAAGAATCCATGTCCCGTTTCGGTGGCGGTTCCTTGGAGAATCGCCCGCAATGCCTCGTCCGTTTCAAGATTCTGGAGCGGGTTGGAGCCATCGAGTGGTGGGGAGGTCATGGGGGGAAATTATGAGGCGAGATGAGACGCAGATTCAAGAGGGAGCGGAGTAATCGGACCGCCTCTCGTCGCCAGTTGGTCCCTGTGTCGACACAGGCTAATATCGTAGTTTCTTCCGAACAAAGAACATCACGACAATCGTGAGGAGAAGGAACGCGATCAGCGCCTCGGGGAGGATTGCCTGCAGGAATTCCACTTCTCCCGATCGAATGGGAAGGCCTTGGAAAGATCGTCGGCGAATAAGCAGCTCTCGTGCAATGTCGTGCCACTGATTCCAACTCATGGTCGTGGATACCGCCATCAAAGCGGCGATGCCGATCCCAAGCCAGACGCCCACTCGCTTCAGCCGCAAGAACATGTATCCGGTGAACATCAGCAGACTTCCGAGAATCATGGAGTAGGCCGCGAATGTTGTTGGATTGGTAGCAATTCCAAAGAGCGGCAGAGGTGGGATCCACATAGCCCACCGCACCATCTGCTTTGAACCTTCAGCAACAAACAGGAGCCCGATCAGCATTGTTTGCCAGTGTTCGTGGAAGTACACCTGTGGATCGACGACAAGCGTATCGGCCGCCACAGGGAGGTGGCCTTCAGGGTGCATACTCCGTCCAGACTTTCTGATGCTCAGGAGGCGGAAGCCGGGAGAATCGGTCACGTGGTAGAGGATGGCCTCATAGATCGATAAAACGATCAACTCTTGCCATGTCGGGACTTCGAACTGACCGGTAGATAAATAGAGGCCTACTGCCAAAACGGGAGAGAGCACGAGGTAGTCGAGATAGAGGGCGAGAAAGATACGTTTCCTCGACGCGGGTATGATCTGTTCAGACACGGTGGACTCCTCGAACGAGAGGCGAGCAACCGCACTAGGAAAATCTAGCAGAGTCGGTCAGAGAAGCCAGAAATCGTTCAGTTAGTGAGGGAGTAGAGGTGAGACCCGCGGAAAGGATAGGAAAGGGCAGAGGTGACGACAGGGGAGTGAGTGGAATGGCGGAGAAAATCTACAGCGCTATTGACGCGAACAAACTCGCCGCGATCAGTCCCAGCGTTCGCACGGGGAACGGTGTATCGGAAACTAGTAGGCGGATCCATCACCAAGAGGCGACAGCATCAGCAAAGGGGAGACGGTGAGAGGTGCGCGGCGAGGGACGCGTGTTTGCGGCCTGCCACGCGCCGCGAAACCGTTCCTGACACCGTTTTATTCCCTCAACCTTGCAAAGACTTGACCGCGATCGAAGCTCCTGCTGACGCGCCAATGGTATTCATCAGGACGTCAGTCATCGAAGGAAAGCGGACGGGAGAAAATACTTGGTAAAGCTCACAAGTAACAGACAGCAATAGCCCTGCAAGCGTTGCCTCGCAAATCAACTTCACGCGAGGCGCTCCTCGCACCCTCGCATACGCAAAGCCTAAAGGAATGTAAAGGCAACAGTTTGCAATGGTATCGCGAAGCAGCCGATGTGGTGATCGCAGCACATCAAGGAGTGGGATCCATCTCACACGCCCCCACTGGGGAGCTTCAATCCACCAAGGAAAGCTGCAAAGAACTATTATGACGAGGATCCATCCAGCGAGAATAAACGCCCACACGTAGATTGGCTGAGACACATTCAGCGATGGGCCGCTCTTAGAGAGAACATTGTCTGACATAATGGCGGCCAGTGTACTGGAAAGTCGGGTAGGTTTCTATCGATCAGGAATGGTACGGGCGATAGATCTCCAGAAAACGAGCCGGCCCGCCACGTGCCGCGAAACGGTTCCTGACACCGGTTCATTCGGTCAATGTCAATGGGAATTGAGAGAAGCCAAATCGATGGAGAAGCGGTACTTCACATCGGACTTGAGCAGTCTGTCGTAGGCTTCGTTCACGGCAGAACTGCTCAAGGCCCGCCTGGCACTCGGCGCAGGTTCTGTCGGAGTCAACCATGCAGCCGACCGCGGCGACGTCGCCGGGCTTGAACTTCGTGACCGCTGAGCCGACTTTAGTGACACGGCCGATGATCTCATGGCCCGGGACGCAGGGGTACACAGTAGGCATGACGCCGCTCCACTCGTTACGAGCTTGGTGGAGATCGGAGTGGCAGATACCGCAGAAGAGGATTTCGATCTGTACATCGGGTTCAGTCGGATCGCGCCGCGCAATCGTGGTGGCGGCAAGGGACGACGTCGCGCTAGCAGCGGAGTAGGCGTTCGCCTTGTACATCGGGATCTTGTGCATAGTCTCATCAGTATGCTCCTTGGGTGTTCCGAGAGGCAAGAGAGCCGGAATAGTTTGAGCGGGATTTTGTCTCCGGCGTTCGGCTAGATGCGACATGTTGATTTCGTCTCAGAGGTGAAGATGGATCCTGAAAGAGGGACCTGTTAATTCTCCCAGTTTCTGACGAGCCGGCAGGCGGATAAAATACGCCCGTTTTCTTTGAAGGAGCACGAAGTGATGGGTGAGCTGAGAAACCAGGCATGTGTTCTCGTTGCCATGGCTCTGTGTCTGGTGATGACAGACACTGTGATGACACAGGCTCAAGATTATTCGGCTGAGGAGCTTGCCCGCCGGACTCTCAAACGCAGAGCCGTCGAAGCCGTCATATGGGGCATGCCAGCGGTCAACTTCGATCTGATGTATCAAGCGTTCGTGGGCGTCAAAGGTGGGCCCAATCAGATCGCCTATTGGTCGCGGCCACTGGATTGGAAGAACCAGACCCTCACTCCCAACCCCGACACCATATACTTCATGCCGTTCTACAATACGAAGGATGGGCCAGTGGTGCTCGAGATTCCACCATCCGACGAGGGCTCAATCACCGGTAGCATCGATGATGGATGGCAAAACGCGCTGGAAGATGTCGGCCCCGCCGGTGTGGATAAAGGTAAGGGCGGCAAGTATTTAATCCTGCCGCCCGAGCATAAGGGGAAAGTTCCCGACGGCTACATCCCACTTCGCTCAGATACCTATCAAGGGTATGCGCTCCTTCGGTCAAACTTGAAAAGCGGCAGTGAGGCTGATATCGCCAAAGCCGTCGCGTACGGCAAGCGCGTGAAGTTCTATCCGCTGGCGGAGGGCGTGAAAAAAGGCGGGCATCAAACCAGGTTCATCGACGCGTTTGGCCGCATCTTCGACGCGACGATTCCCTATGATGTGCGCTTTTTCGAGTCCCTCAACCGCTTTGTACAAGCCGAGCCCTGGCTGATCCGCGACAAGGCGATGATCGACATGCTGAAGTCGGTCGGCATCGAGAAAGGCAAGCCGTTCCATCCAGACACGGCCACCAGAGTGATCTTGGAAGCATCTGCCAAGGAGGCCCGCGCCTTGATCGATCTGCAATATGAAAAGACCTTCGTTCCACCATTCAATGAAGGCAATCACTGGGCATTGCCTGCATCGCCCGAAGTTCTCGAAGGCATGCCAAACTTTTTTGCGAACCGAAACAGTTACCCTATAGATGGTCGTGCGGTGACGTATGCCATGGCGTTCTTCAGTCCGAAGCACCATGGTGCGGGGCAGTTCTATCTGATGACCATCAAGGACAAGTCTGGCCGTCGTCTCGATGGCGCCAATGCCTATCGCCTCACCGTGCCTCCCGACGTCCCCGTTACTCTTTACTGGTCAGCTACCGCGTACGACGGCGCTATGCACACGCTCATCCGCAATATACGTTGGTACAGCCGCTCATCGATCACTCCCGGGCTGCAGAAGAACGTGGACGGATCGGTCGACCTGTTTTTTGGCTCGACACCACCGGATGGGAAGGAATCAAACTGGGTGCCGACGAGCGTCGACGGAAGCTTCGAAGTTCTCTTCCGGTTCTACGGTCCGGAAAAACCACTTTTCCAGAAGGCATGGGTGTTGCCGGATATCGAGCGCATGGAATAAAAAAGCCCAAATATGCAATGGCGAAACGTGTTTCTTATCCTGCTGATTCGTTATCAGGGGCCTGAACGGCCAGCGCGTTCACGATAACTTCTTCTTCCGCCATCATCATCTGCTGCCACGCCCCGCCGATCCCCTCTTTTGGGGGCCCATTTCCCCCTCTCCTTAGGAAGGCCAAATACACCTCGGCAGGCTAAACTCATGATGAGGCGATCGCGTGAACGAGATTGTTTACAGGCACATTGAGAGGTGCACGATGACCACCCACCCTCCACTCACTCATGACGAACACAAAGCTGCCGAAGCAGCTTTTTATGGTCTCCCACTAGACCCGAAATGGTCTCGGCATGCTCAGGAGATATATCTCGGGATTCTGAGGGTGACCAACGGTCGAACAAGCAACCCAGCGGCGCAGAGAGAGCCGTGATTGTTAGGAGAGATACGATGAAGCCACCAGTGAAGTCCAAGAGGCGAAAGATTGGGTCAGCCCGCTTCGAGGTTCAGATGGATGTGCAGTTCTTGGGAGTGACCCCTGAAGGAACAGAAATCGATGGCACGGGAATCGTCAGGAATTTGTCGATGCGCGGTGCACTGATGGAGACCTGTGCGCTCGTGAAGACGGATGACCACCTGACATTGTTCTTGGCGATTCCCAATCAGGCTGAGCTGTTGGAAATACCCGCCGTCGCCATTCGGTGGCTCGTACGACGACACCAATTAGGTGTTGAGTTTCTCAGGCTGGATAGACATACGTCGCGGAAACTCATGAGGTATCTGTCCGGTATACACAATGCGGCCCGGGCACAACGTAAGGTTGGGTAACCGACCGGCCGCCATGCGCTGCGAAATGGCTCCTGACACTTGCCCTTTCACCTGAGTTTCGGCCGCACAGCCATGTAGTCGGGTTCCGGCACCAAAAGCCAGTTCGTCACTCCCTTCACCCCTTCAACGCCAGGAAACGACGTCGACTGCCTGACGCCGCTCCTCGTCGCCCGAGACCACTCCGAGCAACACGGCCCTCCGATCCAGGACGGTCACGTTGATTCGGCTGGCCACGACTCCCGGCGCCAGTCGGAGGGCTGTCGCAATTTCTGTGTGTATTGTCATATCCGATATCGTGCTCGAGTCGGCAGGGGGTTGCGGCTGTGAGAGTGGAAGATATACGTCGACCGATCGTAGGCCCGCCACGCCGCGGGCGATGCGCAGGATTGTCGCTGCCTGATCGGGCGTTTCGACGCGGCCGGTCACATAGCCGCGTTCCATGACGACGTCCGGTGAGAGGGTCAAGCCGGCTAATCCCTGTTCGCCGATGAGCGCGGCGCGCAGATTAGCTTTTAGCCGGTGATCGCGGGCCAGCGCGGGGGCGCTTAATTCGCTCGAGGCCGACTTATACATCAGCGAGTAGGGGCGAGCACCTCCGCATCCTGCCGCGATGAAAAAGATGGCGAGCAGACAGCCCATCAGAAGTTTCGCCATCGGTCTTCTCCTTGGAAGGTCCTTGGGCGTTGTAAGGGTAATCATGGCTTTTCCCAAGCTCCATGTAGGAAAAAAAAGTCCTTGCGGTCCGATTTCGGAGCGCAAGGACGCCATTCTTCTGCTAGAGATACTGTTGCGCCCGGGGAGCGAACTGCATTGTTCGTTCTACCGAGTTCACCAGACTAACTCTTGTGCCTCGTCAGTACCCTCCGAAAAGCACACCGCTCCCGGGGTTCGTTTTCTGAGCTCAGAGGCAGGTGTCATCATTTGTTCTGCCCCATGTGCTTGCCTTTGTGTAAATCGATGACCGTCCCTGCCTCGTTCAACTCAACAGTGACTTCTGTTCCTTCGGGAAGGTCTCCGGTTTTCGTCTCCTGCAAGAGGAGCGGAAAGGTTTTGTCGCCCTCCGCCGTTTGCAGCTTGATCTCTTTCTTCATTTTGCCAACGTATACGAGCTTTCCCGTCACAAACTTGTGCTCGGCCTTTTCCCCTTCCAGGTGCACGTCCACGATGGCGTTGTTCTCGTTGACCGATACCTCGACTTTGTCGCCGGCTTTGAACTCGCGACCTTGGCGGCGTGCTTCATTTTCACTGAGTTGGTAAGTTGTCCCTTCTTGTGTTTTGATGGCCAGCCCGCCGCCCTTTTCGATGACTTCGCCCTTGAAGTGTTTGTGCGCGTCGTGTCCT
>Ga0209984_1000204_pt1 | contig 6792 bp, 10 predicted proteins | sample InoplaM2SPM_FD_187591 | JGI IMG/M metagenome (GOLD analysis project Ga0209984, IMG submission 187591) | Arabidopsis thaliana rhizosphere microbial communities from the Joint Genome Institute, USA, that affect carbon cycling - Inoculated... | ecosystem: Host-associated > Plants > Roots >...
TACCCAATTCAAGCATCAAATCAATGTGCATTTCTTTGCAGTAATCTGGTTTCGTTTCCACGGTAAATCCCACGCAACGAATGTCACTTACTTCATTGAGTTTCTGTGCTTGATGAAGAGAAGTGGATTCAACTCCGTTCAATGCGTCATAGCATTTTTTTACAAAATACCGTTGGTAATCTGACGGCATGAAAGGAAAGGTTCCACCTACAATTACTAATTCTACCTTCGAAATATTATGACCTCTTGAATATTCTTGATCTAATTTGGAGATTATCTGGCTTCCTGGATCAAAATCCAATTTTTGCGCCAATCGTGTTACCGGTTCCTTTCCGGTATAACTTAATGGTACGTTAAGTTCTTTACCGCCAGGGCAGTAGATGCATCTACCATGAGGACAGTCATATGGTTTTGCCATGACTGCGATAATTAATACGCCTGAGGCAGTCTTGATAGGCTTAACCATCATTGCTTTTCTAATATTACTATCAATTGGTAAATATTTTAGAATATCACGAAATCTGGGAGTTTTTGATAAGTGATATTTGGATGAAGTGCTCCTTATAAATGTGGAAATACTTTTTAGTGAAGATTCTTGAAGGTGACTTAGTTTATTACCTATTTCCCTGCAAGCCAAATCATAATTATCCGATCCCTTTTCAAAAACTGAGTTACTTGTAGCCCTCATCTACGACATCATTGTATTTACAATGCCCATATTTCTTATATACTATGATTAATTATGTTTATGTTTAATCTCTTTAGTTCAAGTGTATTAAATGCAAATTTCCATTTTCTCTAGAAATGTAAAAAATAGTGATGCCTATACAATACTCAATTTTTCTCAGAGCTCGTACAAACTTCCAGTCCAGAATAGACAATTGCTTTTTTGGGTTTACAACGCGCGTTTATACGACTCAGACCACAATATCGCTAGCGATATGTAAGTTCTATCCATTTTCAAGTTTTGTTGCGATAACGGGTGAAATCGCTTAGTGCTGCAAAACGGGTGATAAGATTAGGTTAAATGACTGTAATCCCAAATTCGACTTACGAAAAACCTAGTGTTCTTTGGTGCAGAAGCAAGCCGAGGGTCCGGTTATGTAAATCCCTACGCTCCTCCATTAGGTGGGCAATTGTTCAATGAATTACGAAACTATTCTCCTTCAATCTGCGGCAATCTCCCACGAAAAATTCATAAAAATTTTGAACAAAATTTTGAGAATGCGATGAAGACTGTTTTCAATAATTCGTATCTAGTTCCCTCATTAATGAGGGAAATGGCTAAATATTTTTGCATATTTCGACCTATTAACAATTCAAATCTATATGCTAGATTACTACATGATCTCAGATCTCTTAAATTGTTTTTAGTACATTGAATTATGATTTAATGTTTGAACATGCTTTGCAATCCCAAGGTTTAGTTGCCGAATGTTTTCTAGAGGATACAACGGCCATTACATATCTTAAACTACATGGATCTTGTAATTTTGTATTAGAAGCAGGGACTTGGATAAACTGCAACTTTCGGGGGCCGAACGCGGTAGAAAGTAACTTAAAGGCATTGAACGCCGATGAGGTAATAAACTATTGTAATTCAAATGATTCTCTTTCACCTGCTATGTGCGTATATATGGAGTCAAAACCGTCTCAGTTTGTCTGGTAGAATTAAAGCAATTCAAGATAGATGGAAGAAGAATGTACTCGAGGCGAAACCCATTCTAATTATTGGTGTCAAGCCTTATTTGGCAGATAAACATATTTGGGAACCTCTTACTCAAACTGATGCAAAATTAGGTTATCTTGGATCTATAGACGAATTTAACTTATGGGTCGAAAAATATAGAAGAATAAGGAAAATAAAGTGATTGGAAAAAGGTGGTCAGAGCACTTTGAAGAATCTATAGCGTTCTTAGCCTCGGATGAATAAGAGGATATGACATTGTGGACACTCAAAATCAAAATAATGTTTAAATCTTTCGCATTTACTTGAATCCTCTGAACGGTATTTTGAACACGGAAAGTAATGAAATGTTCTCCCATATCACCTATGCAAAAATTCTCTCTCGGTCTAAACATTTCAGTATTACATAAAGGGCAGACTTTATGTGAGTTATTCAAGCTAAAATATATGAGACACACTTAGCTATATTCGTTTACATTTGTTCCTGCTAATCGTATCAATGCTTCCACCCTATTCCTTTGAATATCAAGTTTAATACCTGCTGCTTCACTCGGTGTCATACCTAAAGTTTGATGTTCTCTACAGAATTTATAATGTATCCTCAGCGAGTCAATTATTTTCTGTGCTGAATCTCTTGTGTTCATCCCACGCATAACTAATCGCAGTTATTAAAGGAAGAGGGAAATAAATTAAAAATACTACTCTCTAGAGGGGCCACAAAGAGTCGAAATTTATCTGACACGAGAAATATGTCATAGCAGTATCAAAACGATATTATATAATGTTACCATAATAAGTAAATTGAAAAAAGACACACTCGATAGAAGATCCAATCCAAAATTCGTAATTCACTGTCTAATATATCAGATTCAAATATAGAATCTTTCTTCTTTATTTCCTGTATAGTTTCATTCATCCTGGCTTCAAGAAGACTACAGATTTCAACGTTAGGATTTTTCATATTTTGAAGAACCCAATTTATCAATTCAATCCTTTTTATAAGATCTTGTTTGTAAGTAGATTCCTCTTGTGTACGAGAAAGCCAAATTTCTGTATCCTTAATTTCTTGTTGTAATATTTGATCTACGTACATTTCCCTATCTGGTCTCATGGAACCTAATATTTTTCTCATTATATGACAGTTTATGATAGTACTGTCAAAGATAAAAGATTCAGTAGAAAATCAAGGCATCCTCTTTGCATTAGGAATTCTTAATTTTTTTGAGCGTAGGAAGTGGTCTGTTGAGTTGGTTGTATTTGATCGGTTAGCCGTCCTGTATTATGAGCTGTTATAATCTTTGTTGGCTAATATTACGATATATGCCGGCTAGAAGTTTATGGCAAGGTAGTATTTCGTTCGGTCTTGTCAGCATACCGATTAAACTGTATACGGCAACAAACAGCAGAGAATATGTCTTCAACCAACTATGTCAAAATGGACATAGAATTAGATACAAAAAATGGTGTCCAGAGGAAGAAAGAGAGGTTCCTTATTCTGAGATAAAAAAAGGTTATGAAGTTGAAAGAGACAATTACTTAGTATTCGAAAAAGAAGAACTAAACAAGGTAAAACTAAAGACGACCCATTCCATCGATATTAAGGAATTCATAGAATACAAAGAACTCGATCCTATTTTAATTGATAATAGTTATTACGTCGCCACTGATGCAAAAAAAGGAAACGAAAAGGCCTACGCACTTTTAGTGAAGATACTAAACGACAATAACTTGGTGGCCATAGGAAAAGTTATTCTAAAGGATAGAGAAAACGTGGTAGCCTTGAGGCCTTACCAGAGAGGTCTTGTGATGCACGTCTTAAATTATCTGGATGATATGAAGCCTGTAGATGAGATACCAGAAATGGGGAACGCAAAGTCAAAACTAGAACCGGAAGAAATTTCGCTTGGCAAAATACTGGTGCAAAAATATCGCAGTAAGGATTTTGATATTGGAGATTACTCCGACACCTATGTTAAAGAACTTAAGAAACTTATTGACGCAAAGAGTAAAGGGAAGAAGTTTGTTTCATCCACCCCTAAGGAGGCAAAGCCAACTAAGGATCTTCTTGAGGCCTTGAAGGCCAGTATCGAAACCAAAAAGAAGTAAATGTAATCTCAGATAACAAATGTCTGACGGCCTTCTAACTTTAGACTATGGGAATGTTACCAAAAAAATTACAAATTTTATTTCGAGCGAAGTCAAATCAAGAAAGAAAAAAGGCGTAGTTATCGGGCTCAGCGGTGGCATCGACTCATCAGTCTGCACCATTTTGGCATGCAGAGCCCTTGGAAACAAAGGAATATTTGGTTTGAGTATGCCGGAAAAAGATGTGACGCCCAAAACAAATCTTCAAAATGCTCGTTCCTTGGCAAAAAAACTCAAAATTAGATATAAGGAAATTAATATTGAACGTGGAAAAAGGATTTTACTGAACAAGTCTCCGAGGGATAAACTAGCGGGAGGAAATTTTTCAGCACGACTTAGGATGGCCTTGCTTTATTATTATGCTGCAACCAATAATTTACTAGTATTAGGAACTGCTGACAAGAGTGAACTAATGATAGGGTATTTTACCAAATTTGGTGACGAAGGAGCTGATATATTTCCCATTGGAGAATTGTATAAAAGCCAGGTTAGATTGTTAGGGAAAGAACTACAAATACCGGAACAAATTTTGCAACAGCCAAGCAGTCCTGGATTTTGGAAAGGTCAACTAGCGGAAAAAGAAATTGGATTGCCATACAATGAGATTGATAGAATCTTGGAATCTTATCTAAAGAAGAAGTTGAATAGATGTGAGTTTGGCAAGAGAAAGATAAAATTAGTAACTGACATGATAAGGAAAAATCGACATAAAAAGGATGAGATACCAATATGCAATCCTTTTTAGTTTGAATATCAGGAACTGTTTGCCTAAATTTACTTTTTACAATTATCCTTCGAAACTTAGGCAGCAGTTGTCACAATACCTTGCCATACCCGATTTTCTATACCGCAACTATTGCATTTCTTATTCTCTGAAGTTTCAGCCATTGGATGATCCAAGGCGATCTTCTGCTTTACGATTCTATCTAATATCTCCCCAAATTTGGTCGAAGAACTGATTTGTGATTCTTTCAGAGCCTCAGATATAGCATCAGATATTGTTGACGCCATCATTCCAAATAGCATTAGAAAGTAAGGGCTAACATGTATGTCCGGGGTAAAATAACGTCTAAATCCTTGCCATTCCTAGGAGGATCCAATAGGTTTGGCGCCTCCAAAAATTTCAAGAAAGTATCATCAGGCATTTTTCTAAGGACGTCAAATAACCGATCCTTAAATTTCTCCAGGAACAGCATGTCTGAGTAAAGTTATTTAAAATATAATGACTATCTCGGAAGATCAGAGTGATAAACGGCTGTGTCAAATGAAACGATTGAAAAATACCTTCTAAAAATTCAAGAGAACACAATTGATGACCAAGGAAGTTACGTTGATATGTATAAAATTGGAGAAGACATCGGATTAGTAGACAAAATCAAACTGATCATATCCTAGAGATTCTTTTTAAGAACGGATACATAATTAATGGTAGAGAAAATTCTAAAATCAAATTAACCAAAGAAGGCTACAAAAGACTAAAGAAATAATCACACATAATAATCAGCTTACAAAGAGTCGATCTTCTTTTATGCTACTATATCCCTTACAGTTCCCTCAGATCTAAGTCTCTTTTATTAATGACCTCATTTTTTCATTAAACGCTGGAATAAAGTCTTGCTTTTTTATACCGTGAGCATTGAATGCGTGCTTTTGACCTTTTGTAAAGAGCTCATAGTCGCTCTCTGCTTGCGCAATGTAATCGCAATCAAATCCAGCGTCTCGACATGATAAGGATTTCATGTTATGAATGGTTCAGTAAACTATAAAAGAATTAGAGGCACGACTGAGGATTTCCAACGGGTATAAACACATTGATACTAATCAGCAATACGTTAAGTGGAAAAGTGACGAACATTGTTATCTCTTCAAGAACATTAAATAAACCAAACCAATTAGCATAAGTGTCTTTGCCATCTGCTTTAATTAATAGGCTGAGAACTTGTGATTCGAAGAGATTTCAAGTAATATGTCAATTAAATATGTTTTCCGAGTATCTATTTTCAGATCGAACTCTTCAAGTGACATTATTAAACACAAATTCAAGATTTTATAACCGTATAGTCCAAATAGTTTCTTAAATTGTCCCTGCGTTACTAGTTCCAAGAACATTGGTTTTCTTCTTGCTAACTTCTTAAACAATCCAATGAAGTTTATTGTATTAAACATCGATCTGTATGGTAACACATAACAACCGAGATTCTGTAATGACAGAACAATATCCAAGCCTTGGATATCTCTTGTTATCCTAAAGAAAGTTTCTTCCTCCGAAACTTCCCTTCGTTTCACTTTAACTTCCTTTAAATTTTTGATATTCCCTATACATTGAGATTTACTGTCTATAACTAGTTTTGATCCTGAGGTTGCTTTCCCAACCATACATAAATAATGTGCAACAAAGGCTAAAAATAAGCAATTTCTGACTTGCCTTACGCTGATATAAGTTTAATCATTCAGACATTTGAAAACAGTTTTGTATATTACTTTACTACATAAGGTAATAATAATTTTTGTTAATTAAAAATAAAAATTATGCCGGATCTTTTTCGTCATTATCCTCGTCGACCATTTCTGCTGCCTCTTCTCTTAAGTTTTCAGCAGGTCCAGTCGTCTCAGGATCATTTTCAGCGGCTCCGGGCTTTTTCTGGTTTTTCTGGGCTTCTTCAAGACCCTTGTTATCGTCAGTTGTTTCGCTCATTGTACTGATATATATAGCAACAAAGGTTAAAAATGTATAAAAAAGGTTCAGGTTCAGTGAACCTATTTTCTTTCTATTATTTCATTATTGCATTAGATAAACAGACAACAAATTAATAATTCATAAGGATCTATTCTAAACTACACCTGCACAGATTCCCCTTTCGAATTGCTTCACTATGCCATACGTGGATGCTTTTGAGATTTTATTTATTCAGAAAATATCCTAAAAGAGTTTTTTGGTCCGCCCAAGCGCTTTTTCTCCA
>Ga0209984_1000216_pt1 | contig 6683 bp, 5 predicted proteins | sample InoplaM2SPM_FD_187591 | JGI IMG/M metagenome (GOLD analysis project Ga0209984, IMG submission 187591) | Arabidopsis thaliana rhizosphere microbial communities from the Joint Genome Institute, USA, that affect carbon cycling - Inoculated... | ecosystem: Host-associated > Plants > Roots >...
TCGACGATGTGCGAGCAGTCAAAGAACTGATCGATGCCAAGATGGCCGATCGGGGGCATGGACAGCGCAATGTCAAGCTTGGCACCGGCGGCATCAGGGAAATCGAATTCTTGGTGCAGACCATTCAAGTGCTGGCCGGTAAAGCCGTTCCGGCGTTACTCAACCGAGGCACGCTCGGATCGTTGAAGGCGTTCGCCGCGAAGAAGCTGTTGTCAGCGAAGGAGTGCGACGCCCTCTTGTCCGCCTATCTGTTTCTTCGGGACGTCGAACACAAGCTGCAGATGGTGCACGATCTGCAAACGCACTCGTTGCCGGATCAGGCTGAAGAACTTGCGCACTGCGCGATTCGGATGGGATATGACACGCAAGATCGAGCGCGAGGCGTGACGCAGTTTCTGGCCGATCATCAGTGCCATACCGAGCTCGTCAATCGAACGTTCCGCGCCTTCTTCCATGAGCGAAAGACATCGCTCCTCCTGAAAAAAGTCCTGGAGTCGATTAAGGCTCGCCGCTGAGGCTTGGTCAACAGTGCGCCATCTCTACGACGCGGGAGCCTCCCCATAGCGGAGGTCGCGTTCACTGGAGAGCGAGAGATGCGTCTCGCCCCATTGATGGGAACTCTCCAGGCTCCACGGCTCTTCCATGGTGACAGGTTTGAACCGCAGCCCGTAAAGGCCGCCGAAGACAAGAAGAGCCAGACCTGAACCGGAGTCTTCGACGAGTTGCCCATGGGCGGGGCACAGGGGCGCCTCGGAATTGTCGGTCCATCCCGTCACCCAGTACCACTCGCCGGCGGGATTCCGGTCATAGAGCCGCACTTGAATGACCGGCCTGGCTGGTCCGGCCTCCTTAAATCGGGCGAAGACACCGTCTACACAATTCTCGTTGGATTCGACTTCGACGATCACGTCAGATCCTGGATGAGGGTGATGCTCTTATTGTAGTTGCGGTTCCGCGGCGCTACAAACACGAAGGGCCCGGCGGTCGCCCGCCGGGCCCTTCGACTTCAAGCGAGAGCGCTCGAAGGTGTTCCCTTTAGTACATGCCTTCCATGCCGTGGCCGTGGCCATGGCCGCCACCAGCGGGCTCTTTCTTCTCTTCAGGAATGTCCGTGATCATGACCTCGGTCGTGAGCATCAACCCCGCGACGCTGGCAGCGTTCTGCAGCGCCGTGCGAGAGACTTTCGTCGGGTCGATGATGCCCGCCTTGATCATGTCCACATACTCTTCCGTCGCCGCGTTGTAGCCGGCGTTGGTGTTCTTGTCGTCTCGAACCTTTCCCATCACAACCGACGCTTCACCGCCGGCATTGTTCACGATCTGACGGAGCGGTTCTTCCAGGGCGCGGCGGATGATGTCCAGGCCAACCTTCTGTTCCGCCGGAACATCCTTGATGCTGTCGAGCGCCTTGATGCAGCGGAGATACGCCGTTCCGCCGCCCGGGACGATGCCTTCTTCCACCGCCGCCTTGGTCGCGTGGAGCGCGTCCTCAACGCGGGCCTTCTTTTCCTTCATTTCGGTCTCGGTCGCCGCACCGACATTGATGACGGCCACGCCGCCGACGATCTTCGCGAGACGCTCCTGCAATTTCTCGCGATCGTAGTCGGAGGTCGTCTCTTCGATTTGGGCCTTGATCTGTTTCACGCGGGCTTCGATCTTCTTCGGATCGCCATAACCCTCGACGATCGTGCTGTTGTCCTTGTCGATCGTCACGCGCTTGGCGCGGCCGAGATCGGTCAGCTTCACGTTTTCCAACTTGATGCCGAGATCTTCAGAGATCACCTGACCGCCGGTGAGGATCGCAATGTCCTCCAGCATGGCTTTGCGACGATCGCCGAAGCCAGGAGCCTTCACGGCCGCCACGTTCAAGGTGCCGCGCAGCTTATTGACCACGAGGGTGGCCAGCGCTTCGCCTTCGACTTCTTCCGCGAGGATCACGAGCGGCTTACCCATCTTGGCCACCTGCTCGAGAACCGGGAGGAGGTCCTTCATGCTGCTGATTTTCTTTTCATTGATGAGGATGAGCGGCTCTTCGAGTGAAGCTTCCATCCGCTCGGCGTTGGTGACGAAGTAGGGGGAGATGTAGCCGCGGTCGAACTGCATGCCCTCGACGACATCCAGGGAGGTGGTCATCGACTTAGCTTCTTCGACCGTGATCACGCCGTCCTTGCCGACCTTCTCCATCGCTTCCGCGATCAGGTCGCCGATGGTCTTGTCGTTGTTGGCTGAAATCGTGCCGACTTGAGAAATCTCGGTCTTGTTCTGGCAGGGCTTGCTGAGCTTCTTCAACTCGTCAACGACCGCTTCCACGGCCTTGTTGATGCCCCGTTGGATTTCCATCGGGTTCGCACCGGCGGTAATGTTCTTCACACCTTCGCGATAGATGGCTTGGGCTAATACGGTGGCAGTCGTCGTGCCGTCACCGGCCGTATCGCTGGTCTTGCTGGCGACTTCGCGGACGAGCTGAGCGCCCATGTTTTCATAGGGGTTCTTGAGTTCGATTTCCTTGGCGACGGTCACGCCGTCCTTGGTGATCGTCGGCGCGCCGAATTTCTTGTCCAAAATCGCGTTACGGCCCTTGGGGCCGAGGGTCGCTTTGACGGCGTCGGCGAGCTGGTTGACCCCCTTGAGAATGGAGGCCCGAGCTGCCTCGCTGTACAGTAGTTGCTTAGCCATGTGATTCCTCCGTTAAAGTCAGTCGTCTAGTGGTTGATTCAGATTAGCTCGTGAAAACCCCGAGGATATCTTCTTCCTTGAGGATCAAGCACTCTTCATCCTCGATCCGGAGCTTGCTGCCCGAATATTTGTCGAACAGGACTTGATCGCCGACCTTCACGTTCTCGACTTTCTTGCCGACAGCTTGAACGATTCCCCGTTGGGGCTTTTCCTTGGCCGAATCAGGCACATAGATTCCGCCTGACGTCCGATCCAATTCTTCAGTGTAGGTCACGAAAACCCTGTCGCCGAGGGGCTGAAAGCCCTTGGCCACGTTCTTCTTCTCCTTCGCCGCTGTGCTCATAACGCAAACCTCCTCGTGGTGTAAGTTAACCCGAAAGATGTCGACAATTTAGAACGGGTTCGCACTCGATGGCGCAGGTCTAAGACCCAGCGCGAGCAGAATCCCTGATCTTGCGAAGCTGAGCGAGAGATAGCCCCGTCTTCGATTGAGTCAAGAGGGACCGACGTAAAAATCTTTTGGCCCCCCGAGCGCTCGGGAAGTGGGGATGATACCGGAAGGCCATGAGGATATTCCAGCGTATTCGTGGGTAGGAAGAACAAAAAGAAGGTCAGGCGCGTAAACGGTCGAAATCCTTTATGTCTTTCTTCATGTAGTCCCGCAGGCGCTTGATGATGCGCGCCTCCAGTTGACGGGTCCGTTCCTTGGTAATGCCGTATTTGGCGCCTAAATCGTCGAGGGTCAGCGGCGTCTCGGATAGCAGGCGGTTGCGCAGAATATCCTCATCGCGTTCATCGAGCGTCTTCACGAATTCAGCCAGCTTCTCCCGGAAGAGGGTTTGCAGCTGGTCATGAGCGAGCTGCTCGTCGGCCGGTACTTGTTGGGACGGCAGAATATCGAGCAGGCTGCCGTCCTGGTCTTCTCCGATGGGTTGATCGAGCGACAGCTCCCAGTTGCCGAGCCGCTGGTCCATCTCGACCACGTCGCGCTCGCGGACGTTCAACCGATCAGCCAGCAATTTGGTGTCCGGTGCAAACCCCTCCCGCTCGAGCTTGGATTTTTCCTTTTTGAGATTATAGAAGAGCTTGCGCTGGTCCTGCGTGGTCCCGATCTTGACCAGCCGGTAGGTATTCAACAGATAGCGCAGAATATAGGCCCGCGACCACCAGGCCGCGTAGGCATGGAAGCGGACGTTTTTCGAGGGGTCGAATTTCTTAATGGCCTGGAGCAGGCCCACATTGCCTTCCTGGATCAGATCCATATGGTCGGCGCCGGTATGGAGGTATTCAGCGGCGATCGCGACCGAGACACGCAGATTCGCCATGATCAGCTTCACAGCCGCGTCCCGGCTCCCATGCGCGCGATATTCCTCAAAGAGCCGGAGTTCCTCTTCTTTCGACAAATACGGGTGACGCCGGATTTCGGCCAGATACTGTTGAAGGGCGGTAACCGGCACGACCGCCATCGTATCGGGGCGGCCGTCTGCCGCCGGCGGCAACTCCGTCGCCGGCGTACTTCCCTCCGGCAGCTCGTCGGCCGGATCGAGCACTTCCGGTTCGAGGACTTCGGTTTCTTGTTTCTTGGCGCGGCGTTTGGCCATAGGAATTCGCAAACTATAGCAGAAGCTTTCGTCTCGACAAAGCTGCCGGTGTCCCTAAGGGACTGCTTGCGAGGATAACACCATGTCCCTATGATGCCTGACCGGCTCATAAGCCTGTCGATCATAACATGGCAATTCTGAACACCCTCCGGAGCGGACACTGGCCCTCACTGGCAGGCGCCTGGCTGCATTTCGAAGTCAGTTTCATGACGTGGCTCTTGATCGGATCCCTCGGCGTGCCGATTTCAGAAGAATTCGGGCTTTCGGCGACGCAAAAGGGCTTACTTGTGGCCTGTCCATTGCTGAGTGGGGCGCTCCTTCGGATTTGCGTTGGGTTGAGCAGCGATCGCCTGGGTGCAAAATTCACGGGCCTCTCCCTGCTGGCAGGCGAAATGGGCGCATTAGGGTGGGGCTGGTTGGGCGGAGGAAACTTCATTCAACTGCTCGGTATCGGCCTCTTGCTTGGAGTGGCGGGTGCCAGCTTTGCGGTGGCACTTCCCATTGCAAGTCGGGCCTATCCTCCAGCCTATCAAGGGCTGGCGATGGGCATTGCCGCGTCGGCAAACAGCGGAACGGTCCTTGCGATGTTCCTGGCGCCACGCTTGGCGAACTCCGTCGGCTGGCACGGAGTGTTTGGGGTGACGCTGGTACCTGTCCTGGTGACGGCCATTCTCTTTGCCTTCATGGTTCGGGGCGACGAAGAGGTTGGATGGCTGAAGCCACGCGAGCCCTGGTGGGATGACCTTCGCGAGGGCCTCTCACAGCCGGCCATGCACTGGCTCTGTCTGTTGTACGCCGTCACGTTCGGTGGATTCGTGGGTGTCTGCAGTTTCCTGCCGATATTTCTGCACGACCAATACGGGTTCGACCGGGTCACAGCCGGGTCTATTACTGCCCTCGGAGGCCTGCTCGGAAGTTTCATCAGGCCGCTCGGCGGATACACGGCAGATCGCCTCGGAGGGATTCGCGTGCTTCCGTTTGTCTTCGGAGCGATCGCGGCGACTGTTGCAGGTGTGGGATGGCTGCCAGAAGCGGCATGGGGAGTGGCGCTGCTCATGGCGGGGCTTGCAGCCATGGGATTTGGAAATGGCGTGGTGTTCCAAGTCGTGTCTGATCGGTTCTCGAAGCAGATGGGCCTGGCATCTGGCGTGATTGGCGCAGCTGGCGGAATCGGCGGGTTCTTACTTCCGCTCTCCTTGGGAGGGCTCAAGGATTTGACGGGAACGTATGCAACCGGTCTTTGGTGCTTTGTCGTGGCAGCGGGATGCGCCTTCATGACGGTCGTGGCGGCCCAACGGAGGGCTGCACTGGTCGGGCGAGAACCGCACGGATAGGGCCTTTTCCCGCAGGAAAGTGGCCCAAAAAAACCATGTTAATCATCGATGTTCAATGATAAATTGTTCGTCCCTGACCATCGCGAGTTGACCGTTCATCCGTTCAGCTATGGCGAAGCCTTTCAACAATATCGAAGACGCCGTTCGCGACATCAAGAGGGGCAAATTCGTGATCCTGGTCGACGACGAAGACCGGGAAAACGAAGGCGACCTGGTCATTGCTGCAGAAAAGGTGACCCCTCAGGCCATCAATTTCATGGCCAGGCATGCACGCGGATTGATCTGTCTGGCCCTGACTCCCGAGCGCGTTGAAGAACTGCACTTGCCCCAGCAGGCAGTCGAAAATACAGCGGTGTTTGGCACCGCCTTCACGGTCTCGATCGACGCCCGCAAAGACATCACGACTGGGATTTCGGCGGCGGACCGTGCCACGACGATTCATGTGGCGATCGACCCCAAATCAAAGCCGACAGACCTGGCGCGTCCGGGCCATATCTTTCCGCTGAAGTCAGTACGGGGCGGCGTCTTGCGCCGCGCGGGGCAAACGGAAGGATCGGTCGACCTGGCGCGTCTGGCGGGGCTTCAGCCCGCCGGCGTCATCTGCGAGATCATGAACGAAGACGGCACGATGGCTCGCGTGCCCGAACTCACCAAATTTGCCAAGGCGCACAAACTGAAGATGGTGACGGTCAAGGCCCTGATCGAATACCGCATGCGCCGGGAAACGTTCATCAAGCGGATGGCGAGCGCACGGCTGCCCACCATCTTCGGAGAATTCGATGCCGTTGCATTCGAGAATGAGATCGACCACATCACGCACATCGCGCTCGTCAAAGGGCGGGTGGACAACGGTGCGCCCACGCTGGTGCGGGTGCACTCCGGATGCCTCACGGCCGATGCACTGGGGTCGTTGCGGTGCGACTGTCGTGACCAACTGCACGCGGCCATGGAAATCATTCAGAAGGAAGGACGTGGGGTACTGCTCTATTTGAATCAGGAAGGACGTGGTATCGGCCTGCTCAACAAGATCAGGGCCTATGGGCTGCAAGATCAGGGGAGCGATACCGTTGAG
>Ga0209984_1000217_pt1 | contig 6672 bp, 10 predicted proteins | sample InoplaM2SPM_FD_187591 | JGI IMG/M metagenome (GOLD analysis project Ga0209984, IMG submission 187591) | Arabidopsis thaliana rhizosphere microbial communities from the Joint Genome Institute, USA, that affect carbon cycling - Inoculated... | ecosystem: Host-associated > Plants > Roots >...
CGTGGACCTTACAAGGAGTGAGGTACCGGACACGGAGGAGCCTCTAGGCTGGATGACAAATGTGGCGGCAACCTCAATGTGGGGATCGTGCAAACGAAGTGCCTACTCTAAGTAGGCGATGAATCGTGAGGAGTGCCGGCGGAAGAAACGATTGTCCCTCGGCTGGGAACAAAATGTCTGGCGCCCGGGAATCTCCCAGCGCAATGTGCTCACACGGCGTCAGGGACCGTCTCATGGTGCACTAGCATGTCGTGAATGGCTTTCACTGTGCCGGGCGCATGGCCTTCGCTGCGATTGTTCACGAGCGCGTAAGCGCGCCGGCCTTCTTCCACCGCCTGTGTCACGAGCCGGACTGCAGCTTCACGCATTTCGGGAAGCGGCCGAACCAGTTTGTCGTATGGCTCATAGGCCTTCACCGCCTCGTGATACTTCTTGTCGCGAGGCGTGAGCAGGCGCAGGACGATGAACGAGGCGGTGAACTGCTGCTCAAGCTTTTCGTGCTGTTGGGCGAGCATCGGCATTCCGTAGAGATGGTTGTAGACGTGACTCACACCGTGCGCTTCGAGCACGCGGCGATATTCGGACCCGAGGACGGCCGGATTTCTAACCTCGATGGCATACTTGAATTTCGTCGGCAAGCGGGCAAGGAACGCGTCGAGCTTGGGCAGAAACGTCGCCGGCTCGAGCCCCGTCCGTTGAAATTCGAAGATGAATGGTCCGGTATGCGTCTTAAATGCATGCTCGAACGGAGGCAGCACCTGTTCGAGAAAGTAGTCCGCGTCCAGAAAATGCGGATTTGGTCCCGCCTTGCTGCGATAGCGGAGCCCGGGAGGAAACACAGGAATCGTAATTTCTTCCCACACCTTGGCGCAGGCTTCAAACCCTTCTGGAAGCAAGGACGCATAATGTTCGAGCTGTTTCGTGCTTGGGGGACCGTAGAAGCTGAAGTCGAAGCCGACCGTGCGAAAGAGTGGCACCCCTTGGTACTCGTAGCGTGCGTATTCCGCGAGGCAGTCCTGTTTGAACCGGCCTTTCGGATAGTTCTGTCGATAGACCTCTCCCTTCCACCCTTCATACGTCCAGGTGGAGGTCCCAAACAGCACCAAGGAAGACAATGCCATGCGGCATTCTACTCTGATGGCCGGCGTCACGACGATGCTCGGAGACATTGCAACCTCTTTGCATCCTCTTTATACAGTTAGGTGGCTGATGAGTCATGAGTCACAAAGACGTCGCGCTTCTGAGACGATTGTCTTTCCGCTGGGGCCGGGAAAACGCCTTCTCCTAGTGGCGGCCAGTCTCCTCCTGACCTACGGCATTGCCCTTGTAACATTCATGGTTCGCTGGATCCGCTTTTGGATGCGTGGCGAGTACTTCCTGCCCTATCTCTTCGTTTTTGTCACGACGCTAGCCCTCCTGCTGTTTTGGTGGACGAGCCGCCGTCCTCATGCGCCGCTTCCCATTCTCTCGACCATCGTGTATTCGGTTGTTGCCGGGTACGTTGCCGGACTGATTGCCATGGTGCTATACCCCTTCTTTCAGAGTGATGGCCTTCAACACATGATTGAAGCTCTGCGATTTCCCACGATCGAGGCCGCGATCGCCTTCTTCTGGTTTCCTATCCGGCTTTTAACCTGGCTCTTTGGCGGCATCACAGGCGTGACCATGTTAGTGTTAAGCCGGCGATGGAGGCGCATGACGTGTTAAACCGAAGTCTCATGGCAGCGCAGAAGGGGAGGTCCTCTATCATGATGGTCTTGTTGCTCATGGCATGGTTGGTCGTGCCGTTGGCGGCGCTGGCGCACGACGACGTGCCAGAAAAGCCGGCAGTGACGGTTACGGGACACGGTCAGATTTCGCTCGCACCGGATACCGCATTCGTGATCCTCGGCATGGAGACGACGGGGAAGACGGTCGGGGAAGCTCAGCGTCAAAACCGACTGGTGATGAACAAGGTCGTCGAGCGCCTGCGTGTCTTGCAGATCGAGAATGAACGCATTCAGACCGCCTCATTTTCAGTTTCGCCGCAATACAGGCCGCAGCCCAAACGCTCCGATGGCCCGACCGGGCCGCCGGAAATAATCGGCTATATCATCAGCAGTACGATGACGGTCGAAATACGCGATCTGAACAAGGTCGGTCCGGTGATCGAAGAATCGCTCGCCGCGGGAGCGAATCAGTTCCAAGGCCTGCATTGGGCGCTTCGTGACGAGCAGCAGGCGAAACTGGGGGCTCTCAAACAAGCAGCGGCCAAGGCCCGCGAGAAGGCGTCGGCGCTCGGTGAGGCGTTGAAGGTGAGGCTGATTCGCGTGCTCAAGACGACCGAGGAAGGCCATGTCGTGCAGCCCTTTGTGCCCAAGGTGTCCCGATCAATGATGGCCATGGAGGGCGGCGGGGAAGCGCCGGTTTTCTCCGGCGAAATCAAGGTCGAAGCGACGGTGACCCTTGTCTATGAAATTGGTCAAGAGTAGGCAACTGGAGGTTTTTCTCGGCCGTTCTGGTCATTTTCCCAGGCCCCCTTTTTGCGCTGTTTGATAGGATGAGGTCATCTTAGAAAACGGCAATGGAAACATTGCCAAAATCCAAGAGAGGAGCCCGCTTTCCGAAAGGGAGGCGGGCTCTTTTAGTTTACCCAATTTTTACATCTGGTCCTTGGCAGTCGCTGGCTGCTCAATTTCCCGCGTACCTTCCATTTCCTCTTGCCGCCCGCCCTTTACAAATTTTTCCAAATCTGTAAAATAGCCGAAAATTTTTCCCGGGCCCCATTCCTCATTCATTCTGCATCATTTCCCGTTTCTTCTGACGACGTCTCACGCAGTTCACCTGGCTGAAAGGCGGCTTGTATGGCTATTTTGCCGACCACCACACGTCCATCTTGCGTGCTCGGAACGCCGGCCTGTCCTCACTGCAAGGATTCAGCGCTGGTTCCGAATGGAGCTTTTTTGACCTGTCCGACATGCAATCTGGCGATCACACGCCAGGCGCTCTTACAGGAGGCGCTTGACCTCTGTCTATCGCTCGAGTCCCCGTAAATGAAATCTCAACAACTGGGCGTGTCCGTCGCCATCGCGGTGCTTGTGGCCGCTGTCTTCTTCGTTGACGTCCGCACCGGGCTGGGGTTCACACCTTGGCTGCTCTATGTCATTCCTCTTGGGTTGACCTACTTGATCGCCTCCGTCTATTCCCCGCTGATAGTTGCCGCACTGTGCATTGCCCTCATGTTCGTCGGATATGCACTCTCTCCGCCGTTGGTGCCTCCCCCCATTGCTCTGACCAACCGGCTCTTTGGAACAGTGACCTTCCTGGCAATCGCCGGGCTCATCGTAGCGTATAAGCTGCTGGCACGCCGACTGTCGCTTCTAACGGATCAGTTGAGGCAGGAACTGTTTGAGCGGACGCAGGATCTCGGCCGCGCTGTCAGGGTCCTTAAGGCCGAAATGTCCATCAAGAGTCGGGACGTCTCGACACTGACGGGTCAGGAACTGGGCCGTCATCTGACCGACGTTCTCGTCGTGGAAAGTCGGCGTTTGCAAGAACAATTCGGGCAGTTCGAGCAGGGGAAGGTGCTTTCAGCCGAACACCGGCTGGAGGAGACGCGCAACGAATTGGACCGATTGACCAAACAGTTGGAAGAGTTTCAACGCGACCTGCTTAGCCGGGAACCTCAGTGAGGCTCTCCGACTGGTTCCAACATCAGGTCCTCATCATCGAAGGCGCGAGATGGCCGTCGCCGACGAGAATAGTTTCAGGTGGAGGCGCAAGCTCTTCAAGTGTGGCGCGGCGGATTCGTTCTACGCAGCTTTCACAGATACCATGGGTCACGCACGTTTCGGATTGGACGAAGTCGAGGTATGTTGCACACCACGCACATTGACGAGTCATGGCACCCTCCCGGTGTGAAGCGGTCACAGTGATGCTGCTGAGGCGGGATCATAGGCTGGGTCATTGGACCGGCGTACTAGGAACTCCCCTAGATGTGTTCGGTGGGATTCCAACCATTCAATCGTCGCAAGTGCTAGCATTGCAAGCTGATATTACACGTGAATCTGGGCGGACCCCCTGTTCCCGGATTAGAAAAACCACGATCGCCAATGGAAACTTTGGCGCATCTACCCAGTCCTCCCCTTAGGGAGAAAGCGGCTGAGCAACATCGGGAAATGCCCGATGCAAATGCAAAAGCCCGCCTCCGAGAGGAAGCGGGCTTTTTGCTGCCTTGACAACTGCCTGAACGTCGGCCTTGAGGGGTGCTAATCCTTTACGACAAAGTGCACGCTGCGGTTTTTCTGCATGCAGGCCTCGCTATGCTTGAAGCAGAGGGGCCGATCCTTGCCGTAAGTTGTGGTTCTGAGTTGAACCGATAGGCCGAGTTCCTGCAGATACGACTTCACGCTCTTTGCACGGCGTTCTCCAAGGACAAGGTTGTACGCTGAGGTGCCGATTTCATCGCCCCGGCCCTCGAGCGTGAGACGAGAGACGCCGTCGTCCATGAGTCGCCTTGCGTTGGCTTCCAGCACAGGGAGCGCGTCCCGCCGTAGAATCGCCTCATCAAAATCAAACAGCACATCCGAGAGGGCGCCCGCAGGAAGGCCGGTCGCATTCAGCGCCGACAGTTCCGCCCGGGAAGGACGCGGCCGAGAGGCATTGATGCTGTATTCCGGAGGAAGAATGTGCTTGATCCTGGGTTCGTCAATCTGCTCCTCGGCATACTCGTCTCCGCCGACCGAGCCGGATTGGGTGGCGCAGCCTTGCGGCAGCAAGCATCCCAGACCCAAAGCGCCCAAAAGTATGAGTTCTGCTGGCTTATTCATGCTGCCTCCTTGCCCCACAGGGAGTTATTCAACTCTTTGTTAAGCAAGGGGGGTGCCATACGTCGGGCATCGGCCGGGTGTTCACTCGTACCGAGATCATGGCCCGTTGGCCGCGAAGATCTTGGAGATTCGTGCAGGTTTTTGGAAGAAGGCTCTCAAACAGCTGGGCGCACTCAGCGTTTGGACGTGCGGTGTTTGTACAAGAGTCCCATTTTTTGTCGCTGGATCGATGGAAACTAGGACGGCTCGATGCGACCGTGCATCCGGCGCCGGTGCAACGAGCCTCATCCCGTTTCGTTATCGCTCGTGTCGAGCTGGTCCGTCGTGCGCGTCGATCGTCGGGGCTGCTTGTCTCCACCTCGTGGACGGTGCGGGAATATTCTCCAACAGTTCGCTCGCACATTGACGGATGAGCACGGCCTCGTCATCGGTAATGCGATCACCGTGCAGCAACGCACTTTGAATTTTTTCGTTGAGACTGATGAGATCACGGACTTCTTTTCGTAGGTTGTTCATGTTGACCTCCCCGAGCATGGTACAAAATCTTCATGAACGCGTTGCGAGAAATAATAATCACCAAGCCTACGGCGTCAAGAGGTGATTGGGAGGAAACAGGAGTCTGGGCGGGCTACTACACCTGGGGGGGATCTTCGTGGTCTTCCCCAGTCAGCATGGATACTTCCCGGGCTTCCATGTCCTGCAGTTCCGTGAGGATACCGAGCAGCACTTGCCGACGCTGCTGGATGGAGGTTTTGGGGAGGTCCTTGGCCAAGGGCTCCTGAGCTGATTCCGGCAGGTTGACCAGCGCTTCGGTCTCAGCGACCGTGGCGTACTTGTACGTCTCGACATATTTGTGACTCGTGCCATACAGCCGTCCGAGCAGATCTTCGGTTTCGGCATCAAATCTTTCGAGGGTCGGCAGGACCGGCGCCCGGTGATCTAGCTGTTCGAGCTTGCCGATCTGCTGTTTCAATTCATCACTGCGCATCTTTGGTGAAAACGAGGCATTGGTATTCGGCATGAAGCGCTCCTTCCGATCGATATTCCCGCTTATACGACACTCCAGTGAAACCCTGAACTGGGAAGGACCCTGAACCAATCAGCTTCTCTCAACGGAGGCGTCGAAGTTTCACGAATTGGCGCTGCAGATTGTCGAGTTCTTCTTCTGACATCTCCTCGAGATCGATCAGAGTGTTTCGCGCGCCTTTGATGCACCGAATTAATTCATCGAGCTTGAGATGAATGGCCTTGGCGTCGCGGTTCTGTGTGTTCTGAATCAGGAACACCATGAGAAAGGTCACAATCGTTGTGCCGGTGTTGATCACGAGTTGCCAGGTGTCCGAGTACTTGAACAATGGACCTGTCACCGACCAGACCACCACAATCCCAAGTGCTGCAATAAATGCCCACGGAGAGCCCACCTCAGCAGACAACTGCTTTGCAAAGTTGTGAAAGGCATCGGTCAATGTCGTGTGCGGCTTTCTCATAGGTCCTCCTGCGTGCGTAATGAATATCGCCAACAGTGGCTGCGAGAGGAGGAATGAGATGTTGACAGAGGCAGTGGCCATCCCCGTATTGGAAACCGGATGGCCACTGAAGAACGAGGTCAAGACTGACGGCTAGGCGGCCTTCTTTCTTGGAACCTTTGCGCCCTTGCGCCGGGCTTCCGACAAGCCGATCGCGATTGCCTGCTTGCGATTCTTGACCCGCTTGCCGCTCTTGCCGCTGCTCAGCGTGCCCTTTTTCCGTTTATGCATTGCCCGTTTCACGGATTTCTGGGCACCCTTGCCATAGCGTGCCATACACACACCCCCCTTCCCCACAGGCTCCCTGCCGGACAGGCTGCCTGGTAGACAACCAGCAG
>Ga0209984_1000235_pt1 | contig 6327 bp, 7 predicted proteins | sample InoplaM2SPM_FD_187591 | JGI IMG/M metagenome (GOLD analysis project Ga0209984, IMG submission 187591) | Arabidopsis thaliana rhizosphere microbial communities from the Joint Genome Institute, USA, that affect carbon cycling - Inoculated... | ecosystem: Host-associated > Plants > Roots >...
TTAATTATTAGTGGAATAATCCTTTACTACATGTACAGACCGCAAGTAAAGTCATACTTTGGGAGAGTTAAAATATCCAAATAGGTTCTTGCTACGACGGATTCTGATTTTTCTATAAATTAAAACCCTACAAGATCCATAATTTCAGCAAGTATGGGAATTTAATTTATATTGGTAATTTCTTGATACTATTCAGGATTCTGACTCGTCTCTTGAATGTCTTGAATATCGCCTTTGTATCAGATACTTAATTGTAGATTTATGATTGCCAGGCATCTGATTATACTCCATCATGTCGTCGTTCTTTGTCATCCCATTCTTCTCTAAAACTCGTATCGAAGCTTTGTTTTCAGAATACACATATGCCCACACTTCTTCTAATCCTAGAACAGAGAACGCAAAATTGATAACTAAGGCAACAGACTCAGTTCCTATACCTTTGCTCCAGTATCGTTCTCCAATCCAGTACCCTAAATTTCCTTTCTTCTTGGCAATATCTAAATCCTTTAGACCTATTATCCCAACTAAACGAATAGGATCATTAGCATTATTCTTGTACTCTATCGCAAAATTTAGACCCTTGAGTGACGTGAAATCTTTATGACTTGAATCGATAAAATTTAGAGCATCTTCTAAAGTGTAGGGAAAGGGGACTTTCCATAAAGATTTGGACATATTATGAGTTACTAACTGACTAATTTCCTTGGCGTCGTCAATTGAAAGTTTTCTCAATTTAACTAATAGACCGTTTAATTCAGGAAAGTAGCTGTAGGTTGATCCAGTCATAGTTTCTTGAAAACTCAAAAAGTAATCTTAACTATAAAATATTGTTATGCAACGTAAAAAAATAATCTCATTTCGGTTGATTCAATTCGTTAGCAAAATTACTTCTTGATCTTGGTAGGGAATTGTCAACTTCAGGGCCATTACTTATCAAGTCCAATTGCACATGCGTCGGATAATAAATAATCTATTATTTCTTGCAAATCAATCGTGGCAAGACAGCAAACCTTATCTGCAGCACCGTAATATACGAATAACCTGTTGTCCAAAACACAGGCTCCGCTAGGAAATACGACATTGTTGACATCACCTTTTAACTCATAGTCTTCTTTTGGAGCAAGTAGTGGGCTTTTTGTTCTTCCCAGAATTTTATTTGGATCTTTTAAATCTAGTAAAAAGGCCCCAGCACTGTAAACATGTTCCGAACTAACTCCATGATAAATTACAAGCCACCCCTTTTTTGTCCTAATGGGCGGGACACCAGTTCCTACCTTTAACGCCTCCCAACTTTGTTCTGGTTTAATGAGCAACGAGTGCTTCACAAATTTTGTGACTGAATCACCTGCTGCGATCCATATGCTGGGTCTATCTGTATTGTATTCTGGACCTATCCAACTGCTTGGCCTGTGAAGTATCATGTATTTTCCAAATTCACTATCGCCATCAGATTTTGGAAAAAGAACAACATCTTTATCTTGTGATCCCTCTACGGTTATTATGCCAAGTTTTTCATAGTTAAAAAAATCATTTGTCCTTGCAAGTGCTGATGATACTGATGGATTATTTCTGACGTAATTTGAGAGTACAACATACGTTACATAGTTTTCACCATCAATAATCGTTAAACGGGGATCTTCAATACCAAAACTTTCGTATTCCAACTCTGGATACATCGATGGTTCCTTACGTCTTATGAAAGACAGGCCATCATTACTTGAGGCATAACCAATCCGGGATACATAATCCTCGTATTCTCCAATTGCTCTGTAGAGCATGTGTATATTTTTACCATCATTGAGAACCGAGCAATTAAACACTGCCTTTGATTCCCACCAATTTGATGGATCAGGAACCATAATCGGGTTAATTTTGGATCTTTTTAATTGAAGCATTTGATTCTTAAATCCTAACTACCTAGTAGTTTTTCGCTATAAATATTATATGTATCTAATTTGAAAATTCCACAACATCCTGAGAATTGGTTATAAAATTATCTAATTCTGATAATTAGTATCGATTGTTATCTTCTCAACTAATTGGGTGTCTAAGGGTATACAGATGACCATTCAATCCTGTTATGGTTTACTTGTCACGAAGCAGGAAAACCTTACGTGAGGAGCAAGACACGGTAATAAATGTTAAATATTGTCCCGTTGATAATGTTATGATGTAAGGTGAATAACAAGGTTGCTGATTCATGTGAGCATATGGATAAAGTTAATCAAGATTCAAAGGGAAATACTAAAGGATGTGAAGAATGCGAGAAAATCGGATCTGATTGGGTTCACTTACGCCTATGTCTGACGTGTGGCCATGTAGGTTGCTGTGATTCTTCTTTAAATAAACATGGAACAAAGCATTTTAAATCTACAGGTCATCCAATCATAAGATCCTTTGAACCGGGTGAAAAGTGGAAGTGGTGTTATGTTGATGAACTTTTTATCAGATAGCAAACTTATTGCTCAGAGTAACCAATTGAGGACACTCAGGTGTTGAAACCAACAATTATGGGGGCGAATGTGAAACCAATTATTAAACCGCTACCCAACGGCCCGTATTATCTGATAAACGATCTCCAGCCAAAAATAGTCAATAATCTTTTAAATTCTAAAGGAGAGCCTCTAGGTACAATTGCAGGAGTGGCATTATGTCGCTGTGGGGGATCAAAGAACAAGCCATTTTGCGATGGCACACACAGTATAATAGGATTTTCAAGTAAGAATAACACTGCAGACAAGAACGATAACCCCAATAGTATCGTTATTAAGAATATTAGGCGTGACTATCCTGGAAAAGAGATTACAATCCATGATAACAGAAAAATTTGTTCCCATGCAGCAGAGTGTGTTAATAATCTTTCTTCTGTGTTTAAATTAGGATCCAGACCTTGGATCGACCCTGACGGTGCCAAAATGGACGATATAATAAACACTGTGAGAAAATGTCCGTCTGGCGCATTAAGTTACTCCATTGATGGCGTTGAATACAGAGATCCGAAGGAACAAAGAAATCCCAATGTTACGGTGTTAAAAAATGGACCTTACCATATTACTGGAGGAATTGAACTATTTGGTGAAGATATTCAATTTGGGCAAGGAGCGTCGAAAGAACATTATACTCTCTGTCGTTGTGGAGCTTCTGAGAATAAGCCATTCTGTGATGGCGCTCATAGAAAGGTAAACTTTGAAGATGGATGAGAAAAATAAAAACAGATTTTTATTGTTTTTAATTTCGTTTTTATAGATTTTGAATTTTTACCAGATATGCATCATGTAAATGGGAATCCATTACGTAGAATACCGCCCAGGTCCCATGCCTTGTTTGGAACAAATCTGAGTAATCCTAGATCTGCCCTAATGTACATATTTAGTCTCTATTATGGTAATGTCTATTATGCTAATATAGTAGAAATCTGTCCGTATTATAAGTTCAATGTTTGTTGTCAATAATTTTTTATTCAGAATTTTAAGATATTTATAATCACGTGCGTAAAGGATATTGGAAGATGGTGTAGGATGGTTATTGAAATTGGCCCAATTTTGCAGGATTTTACTGTTATCATGATTGTTGCATCTGTAATGGCAATGGTTTCTTACAAACTTAAGCAACCGATGGTAATAGGTTATATCATTGCCGGTATGATAATAGGACCGTTTACCCCACCGTTCAGTTTAATCAGCAATTTTGATGTTCTAAATCTGTTTGCGGAAATAGGAGTTATCTTGCTACTGTTTGTGGTGGGAATGGAATTTCCTATAGAAAAACTAAGAAGGATTGGTAAGAAAGCATTGGTCATAGCCTTTAGTGAGGCATTAGGCACATTTGCTCTAGGTTTTATTGTATGTCAAGTATTGAAATACTCTATGGCCGATAGCCTCTTCTTAGCTTTGGCCATTTCTGTAACTAGTACGGTAATTGTAATGCGTATTTTAGATGAGCTTGGTATGATAAAAGATGAAGCTTCGACAATAGTTCTCGGTGTTGCAGTAATCGAAGATATCATAATCATATCTATGTTAGCTATCTTACAATCTGTCACATCTGCGGGTGGCCTATCCGGAATGGAGTTAGTCGTGTCTATCGGTACTGTGCTTGCATTTATCGGAGGTGCTCTGTTTATAGGTTCAAAAACAGTACCCAGATTTGTAAATCTAATTGGCAAAACCAATCAACACGATGTCCTAGTTGTTGCAATTCTTGGAGTAGCTTTTGGTCTCTCATTCATGGCGTTTGAGATTGGCATATCTGTGGCTACTGGGGCCTTCTTTGCTGGGGTTTTGATTGCAGAATCAAAGGTTCATTCAGTTACCCGAGTGTTAACTACTCCTCTTAAAGACATGTTTGGTGCAATCTTTTTTGTTTCCATTGGTGCCCTGATGGACATTACAAAGATACCAAGTTTCATAGTGCCAGCACTTATGCTAATAGCAATATCCATAGGGGCCAAATTCCTAACTGTTTATATCTCTTCTAGATCACAAGGTTACCCTGCCAAAGCGTCACTGAAAGCCGCCTTTGGACTTTCATCATCTGGAGGAGAACTGGCACTAGTAGTAGCCAAAGGAGGAGCCGACGTGGGAACTACGAGTTCATTTGTGCTGCCAATGGTAGGAGCTATGACCATAATTACAACCTTCCTTACACCATATTTGATAAAGATAGGATGGAAAGTTGTAGAGAATAGGGGAAATGGGGATAAAGCACTTGAATCTGATTAAAAAGAAATAAATTGTAAACTCAAGGTAGCATTTGAATTCTTTATAGTTTAGCTATCAACAATCTCTTCTATTGTTTCTTCCCTACCATCACGTCTATGCCTGCCTAGTTGTTCCACACAGATAGTAAAACCGACATGTGCGCAATCATCAGATCTACAATAGTTACAAAATGGTATACCAGATGATAACTTTACCTCAACTTCCTTTGCTAAGGATGTGTCATAAAGCACAGTGTGCTCATCATTAACAAATTTAATTAATACAAGCGCGTTATCTGAATTAAGGGATTTCTTATTAGACGACCCCATCCACTGCATGAATGCTTCTGTCCCATCTTCTATTGTTTCACACCTGTGTAACTGCTTATTGTCGTCAGGAGGTTCATTAGGGTCGGTATTTTGATCTTCACTTGAACTATGAGGATTTTTTTTCAAATGTATTGCCTTTTTTCTGTGCTATTATGAGACATACATTGTATTTTAATATATTGTCCATATGACCATGAGATTTAGCCTCAAGGCATCATAATGAAATAGGAACTTTTGGGTATTCAAGGAGAATGATTGCATGCCTGAGTTGATTTTCACAATTAAGAGGATAAATTGGTGAGATTATTATTTGTCCGTAATAAATTAAAAGCAACTTTATGAAGGTAAGAGTCTATTTCTGCAGGGAACCTGATGTTCAAGCCAGAATATTAAGAGACAATAGACTGAGTCGACAGGCACTTGATACTATATATGATCTAGTCTGGGAATGCGAATTCAAGAACATTCTGAATGTTGGGAGGATTTGGCTTAAATTTAATGCAGAGATACAAAAACCATTTGGGATAGCCGTGAGAAAAAAGCGGAGTCATAGTAAGATTGCTCCGGGAGATATCATACAGATGGCTGAAGATTTTTTCCTAGTTCATAACATTGGTGCTAAAAAAATAAAGATAGGCGATTAATCTATTTCTAAAAATTCACAAAAATTGTTTGCAAGTTGAGTTCTTCCCAGCTGAGTCCAGAGTGAGAAGTTGGGATTGTATTTGTATCAGCCAGCCAAAGCCGATGAAGAAAAGTCAATATAGTACTTGTTCTGCGGTATTGAAAGAAGTACCCATAGTTCCAGTACCCCTTCGCTTTGATTATATTATGATATAAACATTCAATTTGGCAGTAGAGATAAACCCAATAATTTTGTAACTCGTAATAATAATTTAGTAAAATAAGACAGACAAATTGATAGGGATAGGGATGATTAGAAAGTATTACGAAAGAAACTCAATTATTTAATTAATTTCTGAGCCAACCTATCATACATGTGAGGAAATACCATTTTACATCTGTTCTTTGAGAGCATTAATATGGCTTGTCCATAATATATGAAATAGTGATAAAAGCCAAATGCGGTCACGTAGTGGAAAAAAAATACATAGATGTACACGACGGACTGTGTAGAAAATGTCATTCTAACTTTTCGTTTATACTAGATATAGTTTCAAAAGGAGGCGACGATGCGCTGGTCCAGTACTGGTATGGTATGATACTAACCAATTTATCTGGAGTAAACAAACAGGAATCTACTTGTCTTATTGAGCACCTCATTGAATATTATAGAA
>Ga0209984_1000240_pt1 | contig 6231 bp, 9 predicted proteins | sample InoplaM2SPM_FD_187591 | JGI IMG/M metagenome (GOLD analysis project Ga0209984, IMG submission 187591) | Arabidopsis thaliana rhizosphere microbial communities from the Joint Genome Institute, USA, that affect carbon cycling - Inoculated... | ecosystem: Host-associated > Plants > Roots >...
TCGTTGGAGGAAGTTGCCAATGGGCCCATGGCATTGCTCATGACTGTCGCGGGATTTCTGATTGGCGGGCTGCTGGTCATGCCGGTGATGGTATTGATCGCAGCGACCATTCTCGCCTTCGGGCCGTGGTGGGGATTCTGGTACGCGCTGATCGGCATGACCGCGAGCGCGTTGCTCACCTTCGGCATCGGCCGTCTGCTGGGCCGGCGGTTGATGGACCATCTCTCGGGCTCATGGGTGGAACGGATCAGCCGCACCCTGGCCAAAAAAGGTGTGCTGACTGTCGCGACGGTCCGAATGCTGCCCATTGCGCCGTTTTCAATCCTCAATGCCGTCGCTGGTGCTTCGCACATTCGGGCGAGGGACTTTTTCCTTGGGACGGTGTTGGGGGAGCTCCCGGGGCTTGTGGGCCTCGCGCTGTTTCTGGATCAGGTGAGCGAAACCATCCGGCATCCAGGCCTCGGCAGTGTTCTGCTCCTCGTCGTGATCGCTGTCGGAATCGTGCTGATCGCCTGGGCCTTGGGAAGATGGCTTTCCAACAGGCCAGATGATGTGCCGAACACAGAACGGACGGCCTGACATGCAGCTGACGTTCGCCACCTATAATATCCATCGATGCGTTGGACGTGACGGTCGGTATGATCCTTCCCGCATCCGCGATGTCATTCGTGAATTGGACGCGGACGTGATCGCGGTGCAGGAAATCGATGCTCCGGATCGGCACGGGTTGGAACTCGCGCATTGGTTGGGAGAAGAATCCAAGTATCAGGTCATCGCCGGACCCACGTTGTTGGAGCGGAAAGGCCATCACGGCAACGCAGTCTTCACTCGCTGCCAGCGTGGAGAGATTCGGTTGGTGGATTTCAGTGTACCTGCCTACGAGCCCCGCGGTGCGATCGATCTGGATGTAACCTGTGGCGGAGTGACCGTGCAAGTCATCGCCACGCATTTGGGGCTGCGTCCTTGGGAGCGACGGATCCAGGTCGAGCGGCTGCTCAAGTGCGTCAGACCGAATTGCGTGCTCATGGGCGACTTCAACGAATGGTGGCTCTGGGGCCATCCCCTGCGGGCGATCAAGGCTATGTTCGGGCACACTCGCGCCTTGCCCACTTTTCCTTCCTTCCGGCCGGCTCTGGCACTGGATCGTATCTGGATTCGACCCACCGGTCGGCTCAGATCAATCGCCGTGCACCAAACTCGCCTTTCCGCACGAGCCTCGGATCACCTGCCGCTCAAGGCGGTCGTTGAATGGGATTCGGAGGAAAACACGGACGGGTAGGCCGTAAGCTTACCCGTCCAAGGTGGCGCTTTCCAGGACCGTCACTGCACCGCAGACTCAGGTGCGCTTGCCGCAACCGACGCGTCCGGCTCGGCCATCAGATCCGGAATGGAGGTGTCCATGACTCTTAGCGCGCGTCCCTGGTCGTCCAGCCTGAGCGCGATGCGTGCCCCGACGATGACGTTCTCGAACAGATAGGCCTTGGGGACGTCGAAATAGATGGGGCGGCCCAAATCCGTTCTCAAAAGTCCCCGTCCCGTGTCTAAATCCAGCTTAAGCAGGGTGCCGGAAACCAGATGCAAAGGACCGTCTGCGCTTTCGGCCGCCACAGGAGGCGGCTGGCTCATGACTGCCGCGAGCCCAACGCCAAGCAAAGCCATCATGAATGTTGAGGGTGCAGTGCGATTGATCATAGCGTCTCCTTCCTTCGCCTATGCCGTCAGGTTGAACGGCAAGGCTCATCGCGCTTAACGACTAGGCGGAAGGTCCCAAAGGGGCCTTTGATCAGACCGCGGACGACGAGTGGTAATAAGACAAAGAGGGATAGCACGAATGCCCCGATCAACGGAACGGCCAACGCCCAGTAGGAGGGATCGGTACGTGTGAGCTCTGGGAGAATGCTGAGGACGATGATATTGCCGAGAAATAGCGTGAGCACAAACCCTCCAATACCCTGCCAGAGAATTCTCCAGCCTACGGCAACCATTTCCCAGTAGCTCAGCTTCATAGTTGACTTCACGTATCGCTTGAACGTCTTCCTCGCTTACGGCGGAGGATTTGGCGGTGGCGATGGGGGAGGAGGCTGTGTCGGACCCGGACCTGGAAAAGGTGTCGTTGGCGGAACTGGTGCCGGCGGCGGAGCTGGCTGCGGGTTCGGAAACGTGGGACCGGGACTCGGGTTCGGCGGATCGATAGCACACACTGACGCTACCCAGGCTCCCGACAGGGTTCCCCCCAATATACCTGCGAGCAACAGCGCCGAACCGCGCACCATAACGGTCTTCTCGTTTACGCCGCCTGACCGAACCCGTCCCCATGGTCAGTTGTATCTCCTCGCTTTGGGAGCGAGGGTTGCGAGACGTCCTCGAGCACCTTTCCGGTCAGTTGATGGTCCTGGGTGTGCACTGCAAGGTCTCCCATGGACACAATACCGACCAATTTGCGGTTCTTGTCCAGCACCGGCAATCGGCGGATCTGCTGACCTGCCATCACGGTCGCCGCATGCTCCACGTCGTCGTCCTCGAAGCAGTAGACGACCGAGGGGGTCATTGCCTCTCCGACGAGCACTGCCTTCGGATCGCGAGTGGCGGCGAGCACTCGGACAACCAAGTCCCGATCTGTCAATATTCCCACCAGGCCCTCTTCATCGCACACTGGGAGGACCCCTATGTCGAGCGTCTTCATCACTGAGGCGGCATCCTCGGTCGTTGCATCCGGTGAGATGACTTCTGCCTGCGGGGTCATCACATCTTTGATTCGAAGCATTGCAGCTCCCTCCTTTCAGATCAGGCCATTGCTGCTGCCATGTCCCGGCAGGCAGCGGCACAACGCCGGCATTCGACGGCGCAGTCGCCGCAGAGCGGGTGGTGGGGCGAGTGCTGCTCGCAGACGCTGGCGCACCGGTCGCAAAGCTCTGCACAGGCACGGCAGAGCAGCTCCGTGGAAGGAGACAGCCGGCTCATCCAACGGGTCGAGAGGGCGCAGAAATCGGCGCAATCCATACAGAGCCTGATGCAGAGGTCTTGAAGCTCCTTATGGCTGCCCCCTTCCATGCCGATCATGTCGTCGGCGCAGCGGTCGCAGATTTGCGCGCAGGCAGCACAAGCCTCAAGACAGTGCTGCATGTGCGGGTTGGGTGTTTGATCGTGGTGATGCATAACGCTCCTCTTGCGGTGATCTGTGGTGGCAGGAGAATAGTGAATAGCACGCAAAAGGTAGACCACAACAATAGGGGGCTTAAGGATCGAAAGGCAAAGGGGGCCGTCACGGCACGTTGTTCGCCGAGGACGACAAGCTGTCCCCGCACAGACACTCTGTCTATCATCGAGAGTGATTTTTTGAACACCATACGCGACGCCGTCAGATCGCCCATGCTGAGGACGACGAGTTCCCATCCGCGGCGCCGTATTCATTGAGCGTCGTCTGCATGGCGTTGTTGTCGGTCGGTATATCGACGACCTTGTACACGTAGCGCTTCGACTCCTGGCCTTGTGCGATGGGTTCGCGCCACACCGTCAGCGATGACAGGGCAATTGCCAACACGAAGACGGCACCACTCAAGAACCGGATAGCTCGGCCGGTCGTGGCTTGTGAATGTCGGCAGCAATATGGCGACGGAGGAATTGCATCCACAACTGTTGCCACACCGGCCAGCGATGCCCTCCCGGCGCGGTCAAGACGTGCGCTGCCGGAAGAGTTGATGCCAGGAGGCGATGGGCGTCGACAAAGATGTCGTCGTCTCCGAAGGCCAGAAAAATATTCGGCGGAGACGCATTCCGCTCGCCGCGGGACCTGATCCATGACCATACGGTCCGGATCTCATCCGAAGGAGTGATGGTCGTTGTCCATTGGGCCAGTCCACCGGCCAGTACAATCTCCCGGACGACCGTGTCCGTCCCCAGAAATGGAGCAACGGCCACGACGCCATGCACGTCCTGCTGATGGTGGCTGGCATACAGGAGCGCACCCAACCCGCCCATGGAAATGCCAGCTAGCCAGACGGACCGATAGCCGGAGGCGGCGGCGGGGAGGAGGACATCATGACGGAGTTGCTCGAGAATGGTGCGGTCGGCGTAGTAGCCATAATGGGCGTCCACCAACAAGACGTCGGCTGCCCACCCGTGAGCACGCACGAGATCGACGAAGCCCCAGTCTTCGAAATCCCTTGCCTCATCGCCGATTCCGGGCAGGCAGATGAGGAGATCGCGCAGCGAGGAGAGCCCTTCGTAGGAGTGCCGTCGAATGTGAAACGGTCGAGGCGTGGGAAGAAACCGGAGCAGTGACGGATAATGCAGCGACAGCCGGGAGAGCGCCACGCGCTTCCACTTGGACAGTCGGTTGGCCACCATGGACGATCACCGTTAGGCAGCCAGTGGCTGCAGGTCTCGAATCCAACCGACTTGATATCGGTGGGCATACGTTCGAAGAAACTCGTCAAATTGCCTGAGGGTGAGCGGGGGAGGCAAGGCGTGCCGCTCGGGGATGGTCCGCAACAGATCGTCATGATACCGGGCGTAGACGGCAAAATCGCGTGGGAACGACACCGGGTCGGCCCCGATGAATTTACTGCGGAGGGTCGCCTGCTGAATGAGGCCGCTCCAGTCGGCAATAGAGGGTAAACCGATCGAATCGACGCCGTGGGAAAACAGGGTCAGATAAATTTCCTCGAAGACCCGCGTCGAAAGGTAGGAGTGGAGCGCGGCAAGCGATCCCTCGGTATTAAACACCATCCAAAACGGAATTGAGCCTGTGCCCAAGCACCAATAGGGCTCCATCAGGATGAACGAATCCACGAGGAGACGTGTGGAGGACAGCCCGCGCCGCTCGTTCCACCAGCGATGAAGATCGGCGACCATCGGACTCATCGCCTCGGGCTCCTCGAAGACCAGACGGTGCACCGAACAGGCGCGTTCCGCAGCATACGCCAGAACCTCGTCGCCGAGCGAGGGAGCGAACCCCCATTCGGCTTCGGGCGCCTTCCGATCCGCTTCGGGCGGATCCCACTTCGTGCGGTGTGAACGATACCGGCGCAGATATTCGGCGACGCGAGGACCGCCTCGATGCATTTCCTCACGCGTGGCGCCTCCCAGTGCGCCGAATTGAAAGAGATGACGGCCGCCGCAATCGGTCACCGGCCATGATAGTCGGCAATCCACGAGCACGATGGTGCCTCCCGGTTCCAGACATTGATCGAGGAATGTCCGATAGGTCTCTCCCAACGAGAGCTTCTTCAAACGAAAATAGCTCATCCGGCGGACCATCAGGCGGTCTTGGACGGGATCGTGCATATGGTGGAGCTGCAATCCCGGATTGCGTTCGAGTACAGTGCGCGCTGGTTCCAGACCCCATCTGAGTTCGTCTTTGGGCTCGTCGGGATGGACACCGGACCGTGCGACCGGGACGAGAAACGTTTGGGGGAGCCAGGGAATTCCCAACGCCGCCCAGAGATGGGTGGCGGCGCCGTTCGAAGATCCAATGGCCACAGCGGGATAGCGTCGTTTGGGATATTGATTGACCGCCCAGCGCGCCAGATCGGTTTCGGTGACGCGGTCGAGTTGGCGCGCGGCAATCGCCTCAAACCAGCCGCTCCATATATAGACTTGCTCCTGCAGGAACGATGGCAGCTGGTTGACCATGGCGGAAAGTCCCTTGACGGCCGGCCTGGCCCACGGCGGAACGGCTCCCAGCATAGGGAAATCCCTGCCATGTAAAAAGCGGCCGAGCGCCGAGAGCATTGCCGACGCAGAATCGAAATCTGCCAGATAACTTGGTTTGTCCGACATGTCACAACCGTAAGAAGGGTCGAATGGCATCGATGAAAATCGCCGGCGCCGTGTAGTTGATCGTGTGGGCCAATCCGGGAAGCACGAGCAGATGTCCTTTTGGCAGCAACCGCACGATCCGTTCGGCCCAGCCCTGCGGAACCAGGACATCGCGGGAGCCTCGGACGACCAACGTCGGTGCGTTAATGTGAGGCAGCTTCGACTCAAGGCGATCAGACAAAGCCATGCGCACGGTGGCGGCGATGCCCCGCCAGCCCGCTCTCCAGTAGTCGCGGAGCATCAGCCTTCCCAGTCCGGGCGATTCAATCCGGGAATTCTTCATGAGACGAAGTACCTGCGTGCCCAGCGACCGGGCGGCGGGATCGATCGTCGGCCCTTGGAGCACAAGTCGCTGCACGAGTTCGGAATACCGCATGGCAAAGTCCACGAGAATCTGACACCCAAAACTAT
>Ga0209984_1000250_pt1 | contig 6094 bp, 6 predicted proteins | sample InoplaM2SPM_FD_187591 | JGI IMG/M metagenome (GOLD analysis project Ga0209984, IMG submission 187591) | Arabidopsis thaliana rhizosphere microbial communities from the Joint Genome Institute, USA, that affect carbon cycling - Inoculated... | ecosystem: Host-associated > Plants > Roots >...
GAAAGCGTCAGGGTGTCACCGACCGGCGCACCGAGAATGTCTTTGATACCCGCGATGATAAAGCCCACCTCACCGGCCTTGAGATCCGCCGTGCTGGTGTGCTTCGGGTTGAAAACCCCAACGCTGTCAACCTGATGGACCTTACCGGTGGACTTCACCAGCACCTTGTCGCCTTTCTTGATGCGGCCGTGACGGACACGAACCAGCGACACCACACCAAGATAGTTGTCGAACCAGGAGTCGATGATCAGCGCCTGCAACGGCGCATCGATGTCTCCGATGGGCGGCGGTATCACCTCGACCAGACGCTCCAGTACATCATCGACACCCATGCCGCTTTTGGCACTGCACGCGACGGCATCCGTGGCGTCTATGCCAATGATGTGCTCGATCTCGCCTTTGACCTTCTCCGGGTCGGCCTGGGGAAGGTCCATCTTGTTCAGTACGGGCATCACCTCAAGACCTTGCTCGATCGCCGTGTAGCAGTTGGCAACCGATTGGGCTTCGACGCCCTGCCCTGCATCAACCACCAGCAACGCACCTTCGCAGGCCGCGAGCGAACGACTCACCTCGTAGGTGAAGTCGACATGACCAGGCGTGTCGATGAAGTTGAGTTGATAGGTTTTGCCGTCCCGCGCCTTGTAATAAAGGGTGACGCTGTGCGCTTTGATGGTAATACCGCGCTCACGCTCGAGATCCATCGAGTCGAGCACCTGTGCGTTCATCTCACGCTCGGTCAAACCGCCACAGAGCTGAATGAAGCGGTCAGCCAGGGTCGACTTGCCATGATCGATGTGCGCGATGATGGAAAAATTGCGGATATGACTCAGGTCGCTCACAGCTAGACACTCGAATATGTCGCGGGCCGATTGCCCGCTGAAAATAGCCGCGAAGTGTACCTGATAGGTCTATTCTGCGCCACGACAGTCCCGCGCCAACCCATAGAGCAGCAGGTAACGCGTCCCTACCGCCCACAATCTCCTAGGTCAGTGATTGAGCAAGAAGGCACGCCAGGCCGCGCTCTACCTTAGACCAAGCTTACTCAGCGAGCTTGAACGTGATGAAGCTTGCCCTGCCATCACGCAGGACCCGCATGGACACAGACCGGTTTTTCGGCAGCTCGTCAGCGATACGAGCGAACGTCGAAACAGAGTCGACCGCCTGATTGTTCAGATGCGTAATGACGTCGCCCGGGCGCAGACCAATCATCGCCGCCGGGCCGCTTTGGATTTCCATGATCACTACACCCTCAGAAACGTCCAGACTGCGCATTTGGTCACGGCTCAGCGCCGATACCTTAACTCCAAGGCGATTGCTGGTTTTCTCCGGCTGAGTGCCTGCGGCAGCGCCCTCGTCTTCCTCGGGCAATGCACCGATTTCAACGGTGACGGTTTCCCGCTCACCATCCCGCGCGATGCCCAGCGTGGTCTCGGTATTCGGCTTGATGGAACCGATCAGATGGGGCAAATCCGCAGACATATCGATGGCTTGGCCGTCCACGCTGAGAATGATATCCCCGACATGCAGGCCGCTCTTGGCAGCCGGGCCGCCGTCGATGACTTGCGCGATCAGCGCACCAGCGGGACGCTCCAACCCAAAGGACTCGGCCAGGTCCCGATTTACATCCTGAATGGCCACGCCCAGCCAACCGCGAGCGACCGTGCCCGTGGTGCGCAGTTGGTTGGCGACATTCATGGCGACATCAATGGGAATGGCAAAGGAGAGCCCCATGAAGCCGCCTGAGCGGGTGAAAATCTGTGAATTGATCCCAACGACTTCGCCGTCAAGATTGAACAGCGGTCCCCCGGAATTTCCCGGGTTAATGGCAACGTCGGTTTGGATGAACGGGACATAGCTTTCGCCGGGCAGGTTGCGTCCGGTACCGCTGACAATACCAGCCGTTACCGTATGGTCGAAGCCAAACGGAGAGCCGATCGCAAGAACCCACTCGCCCACTTTGAGGGCGCTGGAATCGCCCAGCGCAACGGTCGGCAATCCGTCTCCCTCGATTTTCAGCAATGCCACATCGGTGCGAGGGTCCGCTCCAACAAGCTTTGCCTCCAACTCACTCCGGTCCGGCAAGCGGACGAATATCTCGTCGGCTTCGGCAATAACATGGTTATTGGTGAGCACGTATCCATCAGCTGAAATGATGAAACCAGAGCCAAGAGACTGGGCTTCTTGTTGCTGCTCACCCCGGGGCCGACGCGGAATGCTGTCACCAAAGAACTCACGAAAAATTGGTGGCAGCTCATCGAGGTCAGGCATGTGCGGGTTGCCACCGCTCGCTGCGAGCTTCTGCTTCGTACTGATATTGACGACTGCCGGCGAAGCGCGCTCAACCAAGGGGGCAAACTCTGGCAGCTGAGCGCTTGCTAAAGCGGACTGGCCAAGCAAAAACAATGCGGCGAGCATCGCGAAGCAGCTATTGCGTGAAACTTTCACAGCCTATCTCCTTGACGAAGCCAAACTGCTTCGAGCATCTCCCGTAGCGACTGCAAGCATTGCTCGTACCACCACCGGCTGCAACGCTGGATCGCTCGCGACGACATGAGTGCGCCAACGCACGACCAGCCAGGAAACGAGAAAGCCCGTGGCCGCGGCAAGCATCACGTAGAGTTCAACGGCGGACAGCAAAGACGCCGCAAGCGCGGCGCCAAATAGCCCCAGCAGCGGGCAAAGGTAAACAAGGACGGCGCCACGCAACAGGGTACGCTCCTGAATGCCGATGATGACCGAATCATCGATTGCGAGCTCAAGGTCCGACAGTGCGCGCACCAAGCCTCTGCGCTCATGGCCGTCAAACCTGTCGAGAAGCCCCTGACCACAACCATTCCTGACAGAGCAGCCTGAACAGCTACTGTTTCGACGCGTCTCGACCCAGACGGCGCCTGGTTCCAACGCAACGATTCGACCAGACTCCTCGATCATCGCGAAGCCTGACCGGGCCCTGAACGCATTGACAGCGCGATTCGTTCCGCCGTGCCCAGCGGAATCTCTCCGACTACCGTCACCATCACATCGCCATCGGCGGTCAATATCCGTTTGGATACCGCAACCGTCGGACCCATCTGGCTTCGAGCATCTTCAACCACAGCGCCAGCCAAGGGTTCGATAAACACCGAAACGCGCGCAAGCCCATCGGTGTAGGACAGTCTGGTTATGACACTATCGGACCCTGGACTGGATTGCTCTACCGCACCGAGCAGCTTGAACCCATCCGGCAGCCAGTCAGAGCGCCAAGCGGTGTCCACCGACTCCGATTCAGCTTCCAATGACACAGGCTTACAATCCTGACCGCCCGCGACTTCTGAAGCCTCGACAGCCCCAGCCGAGAATTTGACGAACTGGAAACGCTCAAGCAACTGGCCATTCTCGTCGAGCAACAACGATTTCAGCGGCAGAGCCGTATCGCGATCGAGGTGCAGTTCGAACCCATAGCGGTGCTGATCTAGAGGTCTAACCGCCACAGCCACCGTAGGTCGGCCGGCGACCCTAGACTCACCGATGAGATGAAAGCCATACCATTTCGACAGGGACTCAGGATCGAACTGGCGCTGTCCCCAAGGGCTCGCGCTAGATATTCGCGATGCAATGCCGGCGGTTGCGCACCGCACTTGCCCGTTTTGCAACACGACTTCCGCCGCAGGCCCGTCGAGCTGCAAGAGTCGTTCACGCGAATGCGAGCCTTCAACAAGCTGCCATACAGCGTGACTGGAGAAATTGCCATTACGTTCGTAAACGAAGATACCTTGATAACTCTGCTGTTCTTCTGCCTTGGCAAGACGTTGCATCCAGCTATCGGCATCAGCAGCGAAGGCCGGCAACGATAGCCAGCCTCCGAGTACAACGCACAGCGGTATTACGCGCATGCTGTTCCTTAGCGATCTTCCACGCTGGCAGCCCGCGCATACGGCAGCGCACCCTCAGTGCCACCACCGAAGGCGGCCTGCTGGGCATGCTGGCGAACATAATCCGGTAGGCGCTTCTCATGCCATTCTTCAGTAGCGCTCTGGGCGCCCTGCACCTGGGCTTCCGGCGCAGCCGCCTGACTGTAACCCGCCAACACCGCTGGGCCCTGATTAGCCAGCGGCGCCACCATTGCGGGTTGCGCCGGCTGTTGAGCAATTTGCGGACCAGCCACTTCGCTCTGGTTGTACAAGCGAACACCCGCCAGCACCGCAACGGTAACCGAAGCTGCGACTGCCAAGCGTCCGACGTTGCGCCAAGCAAAGCGCTGCGGCTTGACCGAGGCAATGGTCGGCTCATCGGCGATCGCAGCCGACACTGCCGACGCGATATCCAAACGAGGCTCGATCAGCTCCTTATGCATGGCAGCACGAGCGATCTGGTAACGCGACCAGGTTGATCGCATTTCCATGTCGCCCTCTGCGGCGAGCACTCGACGTAATTCCAACTCGTCCGCTTCGTTATCCATTACTGCGGACAGCGATTCATGCAGGGCTTCACGACTCATGGCGGTTCCTCTCTTGGCTATCGCCGCTGTCTCAGGATTCATGCAACAAGGGTTGCAATGACTTGTCGATGGCTTCCCGCGCCCGGAATATCCGTGAGCGGACCGTACCCACCGGACACTGCATGACGTTTGCAATGTCTTCATAACTAAGACCATCAAATTCACGCAGTGTTAGAGCGGTACGCAAATCTTCTGGCAATTGTTGGATAGTTCTATGAACTGTGTCTTCTATTTCATCCCTGAGGAGGGCGCGTTCGGGTGACTCTATATCCTTGAGCGCGTGGTCGCCCTCGTAAAACTCTGCATCTTCGGAGCTCACATCACTGTCTGGAGGTCGCCGCCCACGGGCCACTAGGTGATTCTTCGCCGTATTGATGGCGATACGGTACAGCCAAGTGTAAAAGGCGCTGTCTCCACGAAAATTTGCAAGAGCGCGGTAGGCTTTTATGAAGGCTTCCTGTGCAACGTCCTGCGCCTCATGAGAGTCATGGACGAATCGAACGATCAAACCCAGGATCTTGTGCTGATATTTCAACACCAAAAGATCAAAAGCCCGCTTATCTCCCCGCTGAACGCGTTCGACCAGTTGCTGATCCTGCTCCTGGGTTAGCATAAACACTCCTCCCTGATCTGGAAGGGGCGCTGCGCTCGCCTGCGAGCTGACCTGCCAGAATAGACACGGGCTTTACACAAAAGTTCTTCCCCTTCAAGCAAGCATTGCTGCAACACACCTGTAGACGCCGACAAGGGTCGTCCCTGAACGGGTCTTTTCTTCGCAAACCCTTTGGTGGTCGCAGCGAAATCGAATCGACCGAGGCTCGAAAGCCGACCGACCAGCATCCACAACTGTCTATAGAGAGGGACTTGCAAGAAAAGTTCCAAAGCGTCTGCTAGATAACCACGGGCCGCTATTTTGCCGAGGGAGGCGTCTATATACTAGCGTCTGCTTCCGTCGTTTCGTTTTATCCATGCGTGCGGCAGCGATCAGCAAGAGCAGCCGCCCAGGTTCGCCGAGACGAGAATCGAAATGAGCCAACACCACCACTACGACGTTCTTGTCATCGGAAGCGGCGCCGCCGGCTTGACGCTTGCGCTCAATTTGCCCGCCGCGCTTCGCATCGCAATCCTCAGTAAAGGTGACCTGGCCAATGGCTCGACTTATTGGGCCCAGGGCGGCGTTGCGGCCGTACTGGATACGGACGACACAGTGGAATCACATGTAGCCGATACCCTCGTAGCGGGTGGCGGATTGTGCAACGAGCAAGCCGTGCGATTCACCGTCGAACACAGTCGCGAGGCAATCCACTGGCTCATCGAACAAGGAGTTCCTTTCACCCGCGGCGAAGCCGACCGGGAGAATGGCAGCTTCGAATATCACCTGACTCGTGAAGGCGGCCACAGCCATCGCCGGATCATCCATGCGGCCGACGCGACGGGAGCGGCGATCTTCAATACGCTGCTCGCACGCACGCGGGACCGCGACAACATCGACCTGCTCCAACAGCGTACGTTGCTCGAGCTCGAGCATCACGGCGGCGCCAAAGTTGGCAGCGCGGCTTCCACCGCCCGAGATGGCAAGCGCTAGGAAGCGACCGTCTGTGACTTCACGATCGGTCA
>Ga0209984_1000260_pt1 | contig 5998 bp, 6 predicted proteins | sample InoplaM2SPM_FD_187591 | JGI IMG/M metagenome (GOLD analysis project Ga0209984, IMG submission 187591) | Arabidopsis thaliana rhizosphere microbial communities from the Joint Genome Institute, USA, that affect carbon cycling - Inoculated... | ecosystem: Host-associated > Plants > Roots >...
ATGAATCAGATCCTCAATGCTTACAAACCAATGTGGTCGCTAAATCATGCCATTTCTCTAATGGGTTGGGACTTTGAGAATATTTACACTGGCAAGTAGGGACATCGTGTCAGCATGACATGTGATACAAAATTTTCTTTATTACAGTCGACGCGTCATGGTTTAACAATATTGAGAACAGATTTCTTGTGTACGGTTGCATATCACTTTATCATGTTATTCTATTGGGTATCTATTTAGATCGACGAGATTCTTATAATTCTTTTCAAAAATCTCAGTACTTTGACGTAGATAGACATTCTATTGAGTAACGTGCTTAATTATTATTTTACGGTAGAATCATAGATCGGTGTAGAGTCAATTGCGGTCTGCCCTTGGTTATGTGGTATTGATACCATTACGTCTCCGTTACACATTCCTCCTATTCCATCATCTGCTGTAAAGCTTATGTGATATACTCTTCCGTCTGCAGTTCCTGATCTCTCAACTCTTACATTCCCTGTGTTTGTACCAACCCCAGCACCGTCAGGCGACTGGTCGCCAGTTCCTAATCCAAGAGTTGGCTCATCCTGACGTATTCCTGTTATCGTTATAGTTATTGGATCATTATCAGGATCAGTTACACCGAGTATTGTTATGTTCTTCATTGTATGTTTTGGTGGCCACAAGGAGGATTCACTCGATTGTGCATTTGTGCAAGAGGGAGGATTATCATCACTAAATACTTGAATACGATTATTGTTTAAGTCGACTACATACACACGCCCTGCAGAATCCACCGATACACCGGATGGGAGAGAAAATTGTCCTATTGGAGCAGTGTTACCGAATCCAAAAGAACCCCACTCTGTAGCATAACAAACACCAGTAACACCTGGAACTTGTGTTGTGCCACTTGGACAGGGATTTGCTAATTGAAACTTTTGAATACGATTATTATGTGTATCGGCCACAAACACATCATTATTGGAATCAACAGCAATAGCAAACGGTAGATCAAACTGACCTAAACCAGTGCCATGAGAACCCCACATTTTAAAAAGACACACACCAGGCTTGACTTGTGTTATACCAGGCGGACAAGGACTTAAGAATCTAAACATATCAACACTATGATTCGGGGGATCTGCCACGAATACAGAGCCAGTAGAATCCACGGCAATACTAGTTGGGAAGTTGAATAATTGCATATTACCTGGATAACCCCACTCTATAACATAACAGACACCAAGAGCAACCGGTGTTGTGCCACTTGGACAAGGATTTGCTATTTGAAACATCTGATTACGCCTATTGCTACTATCAGCCACAATCACATTCCCTGAAGAATCTACAGCGACATCATATGGATTCTGAAATTGGCCAGGTCCAGTACCATAGTGACTAAACGCTGAACCCCACTTTTTGACAAAACACACACCTGGGGAAACCTGTGTCGTACCACTTGGACAGGGATTTGCTACTCGAAACACTTGGATCCGATTATTACCACTATCAGCCACAAACACGTTTCCTGAAGAATCTACAGCGACACCATATGGATTATGAAATTCACCATCCGATTGGCCTTGCACACCCCACTCTATAACAAAACAAACACCAGGAACAATTGCTGTCGTACCACTTGGACAGGGATTTGCTACTCGAAACACTTGGATCCGATTATTACCACTATCAGCCACAAACACGTTTCCTGAAGAATCTACAGCAGAATCTACTGGGATATGGAATTGTCCATTGCCTGTGCCTTGAAAGCCCCACTTTAAAATGCCGACATAATTAGCGTAGACATTAAGAGAAATACTATTTAGCGTGAGCCCGAGTAAGGCTAAAGATAAACATGTAATTGTTAACATAATAAGGTAAAGTTCCTTATCCACCACATATTGCATTAAATCTGGAATTATATATCCTTTACAAAGATTTCAGTTCCGATACAATATTCAGTCACATCCCAACGTAAGGAACTTGTGTTTTTAATTATTCGCTGTGCAGGGCCATAACATGCCTATGATATTTATGTGAATCAACTTCCAAGCCGCAAATTTTACACTTAATTTTTTCGGCCTCCATTGTCATAGCACGGGCTACTAAAAAGGAACATAATAATGTTACTTTCTTCAAGATCTAATACTGATCGGAGGATAAGTGATCGAGTAATAAGTAAGTTTGACATTATCGTTCAACCAATGTATTGCAGTCCGTATTTCCTATGCCATCTTTGTAGAAATTTAATTAGACATTACCTAGGTAAACTGTTTTAGAACGAATAGCGTCGTGGGTACCGACGTCCGAAGACCTGTTTCTAATACCGGTAACCTTAAATAATATTTCTTCATATATTATATGTGATAGACCCTAACGAAAAGGGAGTCATCACGAGAACACAAGCCGTTTGCAGGGGTTCACCTAAATCTTTTAACATATCAGAACAGATTATTTCTAGCCTTTCTGCCAGTGCTATCGAATCGCTTTCTAAATTGGAAAAATATGAAATTCCGTCTGGAGTAATAGAACGAATAAAGCCAGAGGAACCATTTAATAAAATGACTGATCCGGAGATCAAGGAGATTGTTGATGAATTCAAAAAGTTCATGGCAATTGTAGTCATCAACCATGATACTGGCAAGAGAGTCGAAATGGTAAGCGAATTGGTCGATGAAATATGGCACACATTCATTTTGTTCACCAATGAATACAGAAAATTCTGTGATACATTGGTTGGAGAGTATATTCATCATGAACCCAATGTGGATTCACGTTATGGAATTGACCCCCTTCTCCCATACAAAAAAAAGCAAAGCACAGAATTTTTTTATAAAGAATATGAAAGGTGCTTTGGATCGTTACCTGAAATATGGAAGATAAGAAGAAGCTCGACTTTGGAGATAACAGGTAAAGAAGGAAAAGAGAAAAAAAAGATTTTGGCTATCATATACACATCACTCTCCTTTGTTATTCCTACATTCCTGATATGGCAGTTCCAGCAAAACATGTTCCATGCACTATTAGAGGCAATAATACTTGGAATAGCCTTTGTTTTTATCACTGTGATGGCAGCTAGAAAAATTAAGGAAGAGAAAATCACTGATTTGATGTTTAAAGGTACCGCTCTAGTAGGAACAATAATCCTGTTCCACATTACCATCATTTGGTATATCTGCTTTGATAATTACGCTGCCTTGTTTTACAATATCTTTGGCATTATGATACTACTTGCGGCCTTTGAGGTAGGAGGGTATGGTAAGAAAGGAACAAGAATTGGAGGCATTGGAACTGGCGGATGCGGTTCAACAAGTGGAGATATCGGTGGTGCAAGTAGCTGTTGTGGTGGTGGCGGATGTGGTGGCGGATGTGGTGGTTGAGTGAAGAGCTCGCAGACCAGATTTAGGAGATGACTTCTGACATATCTGAAATAACATTCATAACCGAGCACTATTTTTTTCTTAAAACCTCGCCGTTAACCCAAATTGAAAACAAGTCGTTTAGGAGAAAAAAACTTGAAAGGCAGGCTAGAAAAGCAATAATGAAATTTTCAAAGCACGACAAATATTACTTAACTAATTACCTGCCCGAAGAACAAAATGAATTGACGGCTTGGATACATCTGGCTATTGCAGAGTGCAGTAAAATGCGGAAACAGAAGCAGAAACCCCCCATTAAGACAAAAAGCTAAATACCAAGTAATAGAACCTATTCTGTCCTGAGCTAGTCCTTTCTATATCTAATATTATCTGTTAGGTCTTCTCTGGGCTTTAATTTGATCACTATAGTATTACTTATTTTGTTAAAAATTCTCTGTCTCTTGTTATTAGTAAAAAGCCATCCTAAGATTACATCTAGAGGAAGCAAGAATGATTTTCCAAAGCTTTCTAATGCAGCACTTTTGATATCAACACCCTTGCTAGACACGTCAGTGGACTTTATTTTCAAGAGCCTCTTACCGATTGATTGTCCGCTTGTATGCTCAAAATAAGTCCAATACGCAAAGAAAGCACTGCTTGACAGAAGATAGTGAAACGATCCAAAGTTTCTATGAACAATCGCAATACCGTTACTATAATCAGAGAACCAAAATGGAAGTGCTAACAGTGCAAACAAAATTCCTAAACCTATTGATACTATTATAAAATCAATTAACCATGCCACAAATCTATCTCCCCAACTAGCTAATATGACTTCTAAAGGGCGATTATCTGCCCCTCCAGTTTCAGAGGCCGGCGGTGAACCGTTATTTGATGAAACCACTTATGAATAAGGGTAATGCCACTAGACATATATGATTTTATTCTTTTACTTTTAAAAGAAGAAGATTGTGATTCATAAGCGTTAAGTATAAGAAAATAAAAATATTTTCTTATTGAAAGCCATTTAACTAATTTACTGGGTATAGATGGTGCCGCTTATTATTACGGTAAGATCTTCACATTTGATGAAGCAAATGAGTACTTTCACTTATTATTACAAAATATCCCCTGGAAGAACGATGAAGTAGTAGTACTTGGAAAACATATAGTTACCAAAAGGAAAACTTCCTGGTATGGTAATTCTGACTATGTCTATATCTATTCAAATTCTGAAAAGAAAGCGTTACCATGGACTAGAGAACTTACAAAACTTAAACAAGTTGTAGAGAATCTATCGAATACAAAATTTAATTCCTGTTTATTGAACTTGTATCATGATGGCGATGTAGGTATGGGATGGCATAGTGATAATGAAAAATCAATTGAAGGTAATAGTGCCATAGCTTCAGTAAGTTTTGGGGCGGAGCGAAGGTTCTCTTTTAAGCACAAACAAAGTAAGAAAACAATTTCAGTATTGCTCGAGAATGGTAGTCTACTGTTAATGAAAGATGCTACGCAAAAAAATTGGCTGCATAGCTTACCCAAATCTAAGAAAATCACACTGCCAAGGATAAATTTGACTTTTAGAACAATGATCAGGCAAATTTAGTTTCTTAGAAATGTGAGTAAATATATTTACCCATCCATCTGAAGAGTAGACTAGTCTAATTGGGTGTCCTCAAACTGATACCGCCAGGCTTACCAGTGGTATATACTATCCCAATCAAAATAGAATCTCGATAAGGAAACTTTATTTTTAGCAATGATCAAAAAACAAAACAGGAAAATGAGTTATCCACACGACCTCTCTAAGTGGACTGTGCTTTCATTAATTTTGATGACTGCGACTTTGATAGTCGGAATTCTTATTCTGGTGACAAAGTAATAGAATGATTAAAACTAAGTATATCTACACGCCAAAAGAAACCTCCGACGGCACTAGAATTTTAATTGCTAGAAAATGGCCCAGAGGTATAAGGAAAGGGCATTTCCATGAATGGTATAAGGAATTATCTCCAGAAGAGGATACCCTGAAAAAATGGTTAGATAGCAAAAAGACTGAAGAGGATTGGAAAAAATATTTGTCCAAATTCCTTCCACAGATGAAAGGTAGTGAAGCAGTTGGTAAAATTGAGGAGCTACGCGAACGTTCTAAGAAAGGAGAAATTATAACTCTTTTATGTCATTGCAGACCTGGTGAGCATTGTCACCGTTATATTATAAAATCCAAGATTAAAAGTTCGTCTAGAGTCAATGAAAGTGATTAACTAAATGAAGGGATGAACTCTAATGCAATTACAGTGATTTTAAAGATGCAATCCTAGCTAGCAATGATTAATAGACCGATGCGGTTGAGTTCATGGCTGATGTGACAACATGAGATCCGAGAACCATGTCATGAATCAGATCCTCAATGCTTACAAACCAATGTGGTCGCTAAATCATGCCATTTCTCTAATGGGTTGGGACTTTGAGACTTACATGCCTGCGAAAGGCACAGAAGAAAGAGGAGTGGCCGATTCTCAACTTCACTTGCTGCATAAAGATCTCTTGCTAAACAAAGATTTTGTTGGTCTTGTTGAGTCAGCGAAGAAACTGGAGAGCCTTAACGATTTAGAGAAGGGCATTGTACGAGTACTCAACAGGGAAAT
>Ga0209984_1000270_pt1 | contig 5912 bp, 8 predicted proteins | sample InoplaM2SPM_FD_187591 | JGI IMG/M metagenome (GOLD analysis project Ga0209984, IMG submission 187591) | Arabidopsis thaliana rhizosphere microbial communities from the Joint Genome Institute, USA, that affect carbon cycling - Inoculated... | ecosystem: Host-associated > Plants > Roots >...
CTGGTGGATTACTACGCCTGACACGCCGTCGGCGTTAAGATGCCGGGCCTTTTCGCCTGGCGTCGCAGAACGAGCCCCGCATCGCTGCGGGGTTTGTCGTTTTCAGGCTGAGCGAAAGGGTTCGGTGTGGCGACGAACGTTGCGATGGCAACGGGGGCAGTTCGTCTGTTCGCGAGCGGCTGGCCGGCTCAATCGTTTACGCGGCCCGGGTCCTGGCCGATACTTTGGCACAGCAGTTGCTCGTAACGCTTTGATGCAGAGTGTGAACTATGGTGATGACGGATATTTGGCATGGCTAAGAAACAGGGACCCCCAGACGTACCCAGCTCGGCCGCCGCGGCCGACGGTAAAGGCAAGGGCAAGCTCAAGCTGATCATTATCATCGTGCTCGGCCTGTTGCTGGCCATAGGCGCGTCGGTTGGTGGCACGATTTACTGGATGTCGTCGCACAGCGCGCCCGAAGCGCCGGCGGAGGGCGAGGCTGAACACGGTGAAACCGCCTCCAAGCACCAGGCGGCCGTCTACGAAGTGCTGGCCCCGGCATTCATCGTCAACTTTGCCAATGCTGGTGGAAGGCAGCGCTACATGCAGGTCAGCGTGGCGCTGATGTCCCGCGATCAGGCGGCTCTCGATGCGCTGAAGGAACACATGCCCCTGTTGCGCAATCAACTGGTCATGCTGTTTTCCAGCCAGGACTTCGCGACCCTCGCCACACCGGTCGGTCAGGAGATGCTTCGCCAGCAGGCAACCGCGAGCGTACAGGCGCTGGCGCAGAAGGAACTTGGCAAGGTTGCCATTGAGCAAGTGCTGTTCACCAACTTCGTATTGCAATAGGGGCCGCTGCAGATGGCTGTTCAAGACCTGCTCTCGCAAGACGAGATCGACGCGCTCCTGCACGGGGTGGACGACGGTCTGGTCGATACCGAAAGCGACGCCGAACCGGGCAGCATCAAGAGTTACGACCTGACCAGCCAGGACCGCATCGTCCGCGGTCGCATGCCGACACTGGAAATGGTCAACGAACGCTTCGCCCGCTATACCCGCATCAGCATGTTCAACCTGCTGCGCCGCTCGGCCGATGTGTCGGTAGGCGGCGTGCAGGTGATGAAATTCGGCGAATACGTGCATTCGCTGTATGTGCCGACCAGTCTGAATCTGGTGAAGATCAAGCCGCTGCGCGGCACCTCGCTGTTCATCCTCGACGCCAAGCTGGTGTTCAAGCTGGTGGACAATTTCTTCGGCGGCGATGGCCGTCACGCCAAGATCGAAGGCCGTGAATTCACCCCGACCGAGCTGCGCGTGGTGCGCATGGTGCTCGACCAGGCGTTCGTCGACCTGAAAGAGGCCTGGCACGCGGTTCTCGACGTCAATTTCGAATACGTGCACTCGGAAGTGAACCCGGCGCTGGCCAACATCGTCAGCCCCAGCGAAGTGGTGGTGGTGTCGACCTTCCATATCGAGCTTGAAAGCGGCGGCGGCGATTTTCACGTGACCATGCCGTATTCGATGATCGAACCGATCCGCGAAATGCTCGACGCCGGTTTCCAGTCGGACGTCAGCGATCAGGACGAGCGCTGGATCAACGCGCTGCGCGAAGACGTACTGGACGTGAAGGTGCCGCTCAGTTCGACCGTGGTGCGACGCCAGCTCAAGCTGCGCGACATTCTCAACATGCAGCCGGGCGACGTGATCCCGGTGGAAATGCCGGAAGACATGATCATGCGCGCCAATGGCATGCCGACCTTCAAGGTCAAGCTCGGCGCGCACAAGGGCAACCTGGCGCTGCAGGTGCTTGAATCGGTCATGCGACCCCGTTGATCAAGCCCTGATTTCACTTATTAGCCGGTCGAGGAATCGCAATGGCAGACGAACACACATCCGCTGAAGAACAGGCCCTGGCCGACGAATGGGCCTCCGCGCTCGCCGAGGCGGGCGACGCCAATCAGGACGATATCGACGCGCTGCTCAATCAGTCGCCGGCCAGAGCGCCCGCGCCGCCGCGCGCGCCGCTGGAAGAATTCGGCAGCAGCCCCAAGCCGGGCGCGCTTGCGGCCGGTCTGGAAGGGCCGAACCTGGACGTGATTCTTGATATTCCGGTCTCCATCTCGATGGAAGTCGGCAGCACCGAAATCAGCATTCGCAACCTGCTGCAGCTCAACCAGGGGTCGGTGGTCGAGCTCGATCGCCTGGCCGGCGAGCCGCTCGATGTACTGGTCAACGGCACCCTGATCGCCCACGGCGAAGTGGTGGTGGTGAACGAAAAGTTCGGTATCCGTCTGACCGACGTGATCAGCCCGAGCGAACGCATCAAGAAGTTGCGCTGAGATGCGAATCCTGGCGCCTCTCTCGCTGCTGCTGGCCCTGCCGGCAATGGCTGCCGAGCCCGCGGCAAGCATGAGCAGCACGGGCATGGGCACCCAAATGACCAAGCTGCTGCTGGGTCTCTTGCTGGTGATCGGGTTGATCTTCCTGCTCGCCTGGTTGCTGCGGCGGGTGCAGCAGATCAACCCGCGCAGCAATCAGGCGATCAAGCTGATCTCCAGCCATGCGCTCGGCCCGCGTGAGCGTCTGGTGCTGGTGCAGGTCGGCCGCGAGCAGGTGCTGATCGGCCTGAGCGCCGGTCGCATCACGCCTCTGCACGTGCTGGAGGAACCGGTGCACCTGCCCGATGCGGAGCCCGCCAACCCGGAGTTTGCCCAGCGCCTGATGGAGCTGCTCGGCAGGGATCAGAAGGACAAGCACTGATGCTTCGATTGTTGTTGGCGGTCATGCTGGTCCTGGCCGCGCCGTTCGCTGTCGGGCAGGATGCCGGCTCGCTGATCACGCAAGGCGACAATCCGTTGTCGATCCCGGCGATTACCTTGAGCACGGATGCGGCCGGGCAGCAGGAATACTCGGTCAGCCTGCAGATTCTGCTGATCATGACGGCGCTGAGCTTCATTCCGGCGTTCGTCATGCTGATGACCAGCTTCACGCGGATCATCATCGTGTTTTCGATTCTGCGCCAGGCACTGGGGCTGCAGCAGACGCCCTCGAACCAGATCCTGGTGGGCCTGGCGATCTTTCTGACCCTGTTCATCATGGCGCCGGTGTTCGAGCGGATTAACAACGAAGCGGTACAGCCTTATCTGAACGAGCAGCTGTCGGCATCCGATGCGCTCGCCCGCGCCGAGGTGCCGTTGAAGGGCTTCATGCTGGCTCAGACCCGCGAGAGCGATCTGGAGCTCTTCATGCGCCTGTCGCGGCGTACCGATATCCAGACGCCGGATGCCGCGCCGCTGACGATCCTGGTGCCGGCGTTCGTGACCTCCGAGCTGAAGACCGCGTTCCAGATCGGCTTCATGATCTTCATTCCCTTTTTGATCATCGACATGGTGGTGGCCAGCGTACTCATGGCGATGGGCATGATGATGCTCTCGCCGCTGATCATTTCGCTGCCGTTCAAGATCATGCTGTTCGTGCTCGTCGACGGCTGGGGGCTGATCATCGGAACGCTCGCCAGCAGTTTCGGCACGCTGTAGACAGGGGATAGCCATGACGCCAGAAGTTGCGGTCGATCTGTTTCGCGAAGCGCTGTGGATGACCGCCATGCTGGTGGGTGTGCTGGTCGTGCCGAGCCTGCTGGTCGGCCTCGTGGTGGCGATGTTCCAGGCCGCGACGCAGATCAACGAGCAGACGCTGAGCTTTTTGCCGCGCCTGCTGGTGATGCTGATGACCCTGATCTGGGCGGGCCCCTGGCTGGTCCGCGAGTTGATGGAATACACCCAGGGCCTGATCCAGAACATTCCGCTGATCATCGGCTGACCCAATGAAGGTTGCGCGCATGGCCTGTATCGATGCTTGATCTCAGCGACGCGCAGATTGGCGCCTGGGTCGGGCAGTTCCTGCTGCCGCTGTTTCGCATTGCAGCGATGCTGATGAGCATGCCGCTCATCGGTACTCAGCTGGTGCCGATGCGCGTGCGGCTGTATCTCGCCCTTGCCATATCCGTGGTGCTGGTGCCGACGTTGCCGGCAGTCCCGGTGGTCGAGGCGCTGAGCGCGCAGGCGCTGTTGCTGATTGCCGAGCAGATCCTGATTGGCGTGATGCTGGGCTTCGTGCTGCAACTGTTCTTTCAGGTGTTCATCGTGTCCGGCCAATTGCTGGCGATGCAGATGGGGCTGGGCTTCGCCTCGATGATGGACCCGACCAACGGAATATCGGTCCCGGTGATTGGCCAGTTCTTCAATATGTTGGTGATCCTGCTGTTCCTCGCCATGAACGGCCATCTGGTGGCGTTCGAAATCCTGACCGAGAGCTTCACCACCCTGCCCATCGGCGGCTGGCTGGTCGGGACCAATCATCTCTGGGCAGTGGCCGGCAAGCTCGGTTGGGTGCTGGGCGCCGGTCTGCTGCTGGTTCTGCCGGCGATCACCGCGCTATTGGTGATCAACCTGGCTTTCGGTTTGATGACCCGCGCCGCCCCGCAATTGAACATTTTTTCGATCGGCTTTCCGCTGACCCTGGTGCTCGGCCTGATCATCGTCTGGATCGGCCTGGCCGACATCCTCGCGCAGTACCAGACCTTCGTCAGTGAAGCGCTGGCGATGATGCGCGAACTGATCGGGCTGCGCTGATGCGGTCGTTGCGCCCACGGCATCTGGAGGCTTTGCATGGCTGAAAGCGAAAGCGGCGCCGACAAAAGCGAGGAACCCACGGAGAAACGCCGCCGTGAATCGCGCGAGAAAGGTCAGCTGGCGCGCTCCCGTGAGCTCAACACCGTGGCGGTCACCATGGGCGGAATCGGCGGATTGCTGGCGTCGGGTGCAAGCCTTGCCGGCAGCCTGATGGCGATGATGCGCGGCAGCTTCGAGTTGAGCCGCGAAACGCTGCTGGATGAAGGCGAGATGGTGCGATTGCTGATGAGCAGCGGCATGATCGCGCTGGAAGCGGTCATGCCGCTGCTTGTCGTGCTTTTGCTGGTATCCATCATCGGCCCCATTTCGCTCGGTGGCTGGCTGTTCTCGGCGAAAACCATGGCGCCGAAATTCAGCCGGATGAATCCTGGGCCCGGCCTGAAACGGATGTTTTCGACCAAGGCGCTGGTCGAGTTGCTCAAGGCACTTGGCAAGTTCCTGGTGGTGCTGCTGGTCGCGTTGGCGGTACTCAGGTCGTATGAGGACGACCTGCTGTCCATCGCCAAGCAGCCGCTGGAGCTGGCCATCGCCCACAGCGTCGAGGTGGTCGGCTGGAGCGCGTTGTGGATGGCGTGCGGCTTGATTCTGATCGCGGCCGTCGATGTGCCATTCCAGCTCTGGGACAACAAGCAAAAGCTGATGATGACCAAGCAGGAAGTGCGCGACGAATACAAGGACAGCGAGGGCAAGCCCGAGGTCAAATCGCGGATCCGGCAGATGCAGCGCGATGCGGCCCAGCGGCGGATGATGCAGGCGGTGCCGGAAGCGGACGTGGTCATCACCAACCCGACCCACTTTGCCGTGGCGCTGAAGTACGACGGCAGCAAGGGCGGGGCGCCGATGCTGGTCGCCAAGGGCAGCGATTTCACGGCCTTGAAGATTCGCGAAATCGCCAACGAGCACAAGGTTACGGTGCTCGAATCCCCTGCGCTGGCGCGGTCGGTCTACTACTCGACCGAACTTGACCAGGAAATCCCCGCAGGACTCTACCTCGCCATCGCGCAGGTCCTGGCCTACGTCTATCAGCTACGCCAATACCGCTCCGGCAAGGGCAAACGCCCGGATCCGTTGGGCAATCTGCCGATTCCGCCGGATTTGCGGAGGGATGAGTAGGCAGAAGAGCCGAAAAGGGCGCCGGAGGCTGGACGATGGTTGACGGAGGAGGTTGTAAGTAAGGAGCCAGAGTTGTCGTGGCGCGCAGCAATTTCGCACGGAGCGGGCGGAGCGGGCGGCGTT
>Ga0209984_1000293_pt1 | contig 5690 bp, 6 predicted proteins | sample InoplaM2SPM_FD_187591 | JGI IMG/M metagenome (GOLD analysis project Ga0209984, IMG submission 187591) | Arabidopsis thaliana rhizosphere microbial communities from the Joint Genome Institute, USA, that affect carbon cycling - Inoculated... | ecosystem: Host-associated > Plants > Roots >...
AGTTTTTTCAATTGCTTATAACCAAGAATGATCTCATCAAGAAATGGGCAATCACAACTTATACTTGAATTTCCTAATTAGTAAAATAATGCGATCGAATTTTTTGCCACTTTGCTATTAAAGCCTCAGGTCTAATATGCAGTGTTTCATTATTTATTCGCGACTTGGCCAATACAACATATTCACTCATCAAATCTATTCCGATATATCGTCTAGAAAAATTGTGCGCTACTTTCGTGGTTTGCCCGCTACCATTAAAAGGATCAAGTATGATATCGCCCTCGTATGAGTAGAGCTTCATAAGGCGATATGGAATCTCTTCTGGAAATGGACATGGGTGATTTATGTGTCCAGGTGGAACAGGTGCAATATGCCAAACTGAATTTGCGATCTCTTTTGTAAACTCTTCATGTTTCGCAGGAAGAATATCGTGCCTGTTTGTTCTCCCACTATTTACATCTCCTTTTCTCAAGACTAGTATGAATTCATGCATAATATTGGCTCTAAAATATTTTGGGTATGGATTAATTACAAAAGATCCATATCTATTGGTACCACCAGTAACTTTGTGCCATATGATCTCTTCATGAAGGTTCCAATTTCCAAAAGGTTGAACCAACTTTGATAATAACATATGAGGAAGCGGGATAATGGTACCGTTTACAACTTCATTTCCAATTACTATACAACAGTAACCTCCATCTTTAGTGACTCTGTAAACGCTATTGTTAAAGATATCAACCATCTCTTCGAGATATTCACCTGTTTCTTTTCTCGTTTTTCCCCGATAATATCCATTTTTCTCAACGTGCGCTTCATAATCTATGGCATTTCTATAAGGAGGAGAAGTTATTGTAAGCTGAATGAAATTTGCAGTCAATTCTGAAAGAATTTTTCTGCAATTACCCTGGGTTATGGAATTTTGAAATTCAAGTAACATGGAATTGTTTTTTCTTTAAGTATCAATCCATATTCCGCATACTTAAAAAAAATAAACTGGTTGATAAATAAAATTAATTAAATCACTTACTAAAAAGATGAACTTGAAGGTTGACATGAGACGTAATATGAATTCATTAGGAAACAAAAAATTTCACAGGAATTCAAAGTGCGATTACGAGAATGGCCTTCAATCCCCTGAGAATATCGAGAGCAGACATGAGCAGGTGGTTTGAAAAAAACGTAGAGTCAATTTCATATTTTAAGCCATTGCGAAAGAGACGATCTTGAAATCTAATTTAGAAACGTAATAGGTTCGCTGCTTTACTTTTCTAGTATGAATTCATCGACCGGCATACCAAAATGTCTTCCGGATGAAGATTTGGTATAAACTAAGACTTCATCACCGACTTTTAAATCAGTGACAGAAACCAATCTATTGTCTTTTGCAATTAGCCTTATTGTTTCAGCATTTTGCAAGATTACAGTGCCCCAAGAATCTCCTATTTGAGCTTTTATTAATTTCATTGGTCTAGATTCAATCTTCGATCGTCCTACGGTAGACTTTCTACTAGTACCATCTTTGCTCACAACGAGGATCTCCACGCCTGCCTCTAACTCAGATAAGTATTTTGTGGTCCCATCGGACATTGCAGTATAGCAATGAACGGCACCTGCATTAACCCTAAACGGTCGAGGTGAGGTGAATGAGGAGCCTACTGATTCATTGTGCACCAGAAACAAGAAATTTGATTTACTGCCGATGAGCATTCCTTCGCCCATGGTCATCATCGATACCGTATCAACGCACACCCTCTCGCCCATGCCAACATCCTTTAATTCTAAAATCTTCGCGTATTCTAAATTGAAAGCTGGGTTATCAAGCAACTCATGTGAGTTCTCAACCTGAGTAACATCGTCTGTTTCCAATATAACTCCATCAACTCCAAGTTCTAGAACAGAGAACATCGTTCTAATTTCTTCTGAATTTTTAGTTGTTGTGTAAATTTTTGTTCCAGTTTTCTGAAGTTTAGCAATAAGATTCTCTAGCGGAATTATCTTCCAATCAGTAACTTCAACAATAACGAAATCTGCTCCATATTTAGAAGCAAGAACAATATCCTCCAGATCCTCATTGTTTGTAATTTTTTTTGTGTACCCTACACTTTTGTCCAAAATTTCCTTATTTTTCTTTAACAGATCCAAACTATTGCACACAACAAGATCCGCATTATCAGAGTGGAATATCGTTTTGAATTTCTTGTCTGTTATAACTGTAGGATCCCCGTATACTAGTGATACATTCGATACCTTGGATAGAAAGTCATCAAGTTTTTCTCTTTTCACTAGGGGTTTTAATATGAATTCCTTATTTTTTTGGACTGACAATATTTCTTAATACCTCTTTTGGCTTTTCTTTGTTAAAAATAATCCTTGATAACGCAGTCAGAATCTGAGGAGGGTTTTTGTGTTGGAATATGTTTCGCCCAAAGGTAACACCAACAGCTCCTGCATGCATGGCCCCGTCGCACATTTCCAAGATATCTTCGTCGGTGGTGGCTTTTGGTCCTCCTGCAATAACTATGGGAACTGGGCATGTTCTCACAACCCGTTTAAAGGAATCCCTATCACCTGTATAAACAGTCTTAACAATATCAGCTCCGGCCTCCGCACCAATCCGAGCTACGTGGGAGACTATGTCAACATTATACGGATCCTTAATGTTTTCACCCCGAGGGTACATCATCGCAATTAAGGGAACATTCCATTCATTACATTTGTCAGAAATTGTACCCAACTTTTGAAGCATTTCAGGTTCTTCTTTGGCACCTATGTTTATGTGAACTGAAATTCCATCGGCGCCAAGTCTTATTGCATCTTCGACGCTCCCCATCTGAACTTTCTTGTTTGGCGAAAGGCCAAGTGAAGTACTAGCAGATAAGTGTGCGATTAATCCCACTTTTGGAGGTCGTGGCAGGGCCTTGATAATTCCTTTGTTTATAATAATACTTGTAACTCCTGATTTTTCACATTTGTAAATGAAATCATAAACGTTTTCCAATCCAGGTATTGGACCATTTGTTATTCCGTGATCCATAGGAATACAAAGCATTTTACCATCATTTAGAATTCTCGAAAGTCGTATCTGTCTGCCAATTGCCATTAATATGTAAATAATTTTGATATCTGACTTAAAAGTGATATGTTTCTTTTTAACTTCGATTTGAAAATGGATTATCGAAGTGACGCTATAAAGTTAATTACTCTATTATCGAAAAAATGATCAAATGAATAGATTACAACTAGGTTGTTTCACAGTACATAATCAAAAATGACTAATCAGAAAATATATGTTATTTGAGAGCTTCGTTTCCTCTTTTTTGGGTTCCTATATCTATTGCCTCAGTAATTGCCGATACGAAAATTTTTCCATCCCCTGGAGAGCCAGTGCTTACAGTATCTAAAATGGTCTGTACTACCTTATCAACTTCCGAATCATCCACTACTGTAGACAAATTTGCTCTAGCAGAAAATTCTGAAACATATTTTCCTGTACCGCGCCCGGATTGGACCATAGGTTTTTCACCTTTGCCTCTGCCCTTTCCATCCGTAATTGTAAATCCACCAACTCCTATTGCTTTAAGCTTCTCGTTTAATTCTGGAATCTTTTCACTATGAACTATCGCGTCAATCCGCTTCATATTTTCACTTAAATATATAAAGAATATAAGGTTTTCAAATATCTTTAATTAAATTACGAATATAACATAACTTGTTAATTCTTTGATATTATCACATGATATACGTTTTAAATTACTAAAGCCGAATATTAACATACCCAAATGGCGATCTTATAAAGTTCAAAGAATTTCAGATTAGCCCGATTGTGGTGTAATCAGAGTATTGTTGTAGTTGGGTTACAAACTTATCCTGATACTGTTTTTAATATCGATGGAGTGAATAAGACACCAAACTTAACCTTTCAAATCAATTCTTCGAATGGTTCACTGGTAAAGAAGTTTAGAATTATTTGAAAAGATCTATATCTAGAATATTTTTCATTTTGTAAACAAATTGATCAAGAGTATCTTGATCCACTATTTTAGTAAAACTGTTATTGTCGAAACTCTGTACAATTGAAGAGTTATACATGGATTTTTGTAGTGACTGTTTGATTTCTTCTACAGAATCGGAAGTACTTTCATTATCAGCCGGAATTATCTTACTATTGTTTAAAACTCCGCTGGTAGTATTTCCCTCTATTCTTGTTTGCAGAGTATCTTGCACAGCACTCTGATTGTTTTTGTCTAGAGTAAGACTTGAAGGCAATTCGTTTTCGAGACTACTTGTTGATGAGTCATCACCCACCTTGGCAGTATCACTGCTTAGCATGTCAACAGTCTCTCCAATCATTCCATCAATCGATCCAGATAGGACGTCATTTAGGGTCTCAGATATAGAAGAGGAAGTATTTGGAATATCCACAGTAGGCGATCCATTAGGCGTAGTTAAGTTTGGCTGTATACTGGGTGCGGTTAAGTTTGGCTGTATACTGGGTGCGGTTAAGTTTGGCTGTATACTGGGTGCGGTTAAGTTTGATTGCGCGTTTGATAGATCATAGTTAGCAAACAAGACAAAACCTATTAGAGTTATGACAGAAACAAAGTATAACCTGAAATTTCTCGACACTCGAAAAGGTCAAGAAAATTCCTAATAAATCATCAGGTTCACATGTTCTGTCTTCAGGGTAAATAATTGTGATCCTTGTATCTAAGAATTTCCAGATACTCGTTATTACTTTTCACTTTTTTCCAACAATGTACTTGAGATTTTAGTAATTTTCTAGCATTTACAAAGACAAAATGACTAACCATACCAAAAACTAAATTTCTGTACGTTTTTTTAATTTCTCTAAAGCCTTAATCAAATTAGTTCGCCAATATTGGATTAATTATGATCAGATTAAAAGTACAAAAAAAGTATTAAATTAGTATCAAGTCGAAAACTGGAAAAAAGACTGCAAGCTACTAATTATGAATATCGATCACAGAACAATGGATGTAACAAAAGAAAAAAATGATTATCAGTCCATTAAATGCCTGACATCTCCTTCCAAGATACCAGATTCATTATGAAGTCTATCAATGTGTTTTGAAAGCCCTTCTTTAGTATCAAAAGGAGAACCACAATACGCACAGCTGAAATTTGCCTTACTGGAGTCCTTAACATATTCTATGGACTTTGTATCAATAATGCATACTGGTGTTCCATGTAGAACTTCATCTATGGATGAAAGAGCGATAGATTCCATTTTCCTCGAAATATCTTCGCGCGATATTATTCCAAGAACGGCAGAATATGCATGAACCATTAATTGTCTTACATTGCGTTTGTTCATGATAGTAAGAGCATCTTTTATTGTATTTTGAGGATTTACTGCTAGAACTGGAGACGTCATTATTTCCCTAAGTTTAATCTTGGAAGGATTTTTTCCCTCAGATGTTACCTTGTAAAGTATATCTGTCTTGCTCACCATACCTACTACTTCTCCAAGGTGTGTTGCAAGAACACTGCGCTGATTTCTTTCCTTCATCTTCTTTATTGCTTCATCTAAATTCCTATCTGCCTCAAGTATAATTGCATCATTATTCATTAGATTTCCAACTGGCCACGAAAGGAGTGACGAAATGCTTTCAGAAACTAACGCGCTTGTCATGAATATATTATTGGGAGGATATATTTATATATAT
>Ga0209984_1000294_pt1 | contig 5682 bp, 4 predicted proteins | sample InoplaM2SPM_FD_187591 | JGI IMG/M metagenome (GOLD analysis project Ga0209984, IMG submission 187591) | Arabidopsis thaliana rhizosphere microbial communities from the Joint Genome Institute, USA, that affect carbon cycling - Inoculated... | ecosystem: Host-associated > Plants > Roots >...
GCTATATCAGCCAGTTCATGACGCTCAACCCGGGCGATGTGATCAGCACGGGCACGCCACCTGGCGTCGGTGCCGGCATGAACCCGCCGACCTTCCTCAAGCCCGGCGACCAGATGACCCTGAGTATTTCCGGGCTGGGCGAGCAGCGGCAAAGCGTTCGGGCCTGGCAAGCCTGACGGGAGCCGACCGCTTCGCGTAGACATTCAAGCGTTACGGCGAGCGCGTTCCAGCGTTCGCCGCTTTGGTGACAGGTCCAGAACATGAAAAGACGACTTCATCCGGGTCGCGATTATCGGCGCGCGCAAAACATCGAAGAGCTGCGCGAAATCGCGCGGCGGCGACTGCCGAATTTTTCCTTCGAATACGTCGAAGGCGGCGCCGACGACGAATTCACGCTGCACCGTAACCGCAGCATTTTCGAGAGCATCACGCTGCAGCCGCGCACCTTGCGTGACGTCGGCACGCGCGACCTGCGCCGTTCGTTTTTCGGCCGGCCGTCGGCGTTGCCGTTCATGATTGGCCCCACGGGTTTCAACGGCCTGTTGACCGATCAGGGCGATCTGCGCCTTGCCGAGGCCGCCGCCAAGGCGGGTATTCCCTTTGTGTTGAGCAATGCTTCGACCACCTCCATCGAGGATATCGCCCAGGTTGACGGCATCCGCGCCTGGATGCAGATCTACCTGTATCGCACCCGCGAGCATGTCGCCAGGCTGGTCAGGCGCGTCGAGGCGCTGGGCCTCGAAGCCATCATGGTGACGACCGACAGCGCCATTTTCGGCAACCGCGAGTGGGACAGGCGTAACTATGCGCGGCCGCTCAAGCTCGATCTGCGCAATCGGCTCGATGTATTGCGCCATCCCGAGTGGATCTGGGATGTGCTGGTGCCCAACGGCGTTCCACGCTTCAAGAACCTCGGCGATCTATTGCCGCCCGGCCGGGACACGGTCAAGGGTGCTGCCAGTGCGCTGGCTGCCGAACTGGACCCGACGCTCAGCTGGCAGGACATCGCCTGGTTGCGTGATATCTGGAAGGGCAAGCTGATCGTCAAAGGGATGATTCACCCCGAGGATGCCAAGCTCGCGCTGCAATACGGCGTCGATGGCGTCGTGCTGTCCAACCACGGAGGCAGACAGCTCGACGGCTCGGTCTCAGCCATCGAAACGTTGCCGGAGGTCGCGCAGCTGGCGAAAGGCAGGATGAGCGTCTTTCTCGACGGTGGTTTTCGTCGCGGCAGCGACATCGTGAAAGCACTTCTATTAGGTGCCGATGGCGTATTGCTGGGACGGGCAGGGCTGTATGGCCTGGCGGCGGGCAAGGGCCCCGGGGCGATGCACGCGATCGAGATTCTGCGCACGGAAGTGGATCGGACCTTGGGCCTGCTGGGTTGCAGCCGCCTGGACGAGCTGAGCCCGGACCTGATCCATGACCCCAGGTGGCGGGCCGCGGCGCAGGCTGTGCTCAGCGCGCATCTGGCGAGAGCCGAGATCACACGCCGCGCTTAGGCGCGGCGTGGCGTCAGTAGCGCGCCGCTCAGATCGGGCAGTCCAGCCCGCCCTCCCGGGCTGCATTGCGGACCGATTGCAAGACGTCGTCCGGTAGCGGAATCCCGTTCTGAAGATAATCCCGACGCCTGGCGATACCGGCGTGTCCGGGCATGCGCACCGGCCTGCCTGCTTCGCGCGGACGGCTCGCGAGGCAACGCTCGACGAAGTGATCCATCTCCGCCCTGAAGGCGTCCATTCCGCCGAAAAATGCCGGGTCCAAGGTCAGTACGCATACCGCCGCGCCCCATTGGCTGACGCCGTCGCGGCGCCCGAACCCGCCCAGACCGGCGGTGAGCGCTTCGACCATGATGCCCAGGCCGAAACCCTTGTGGCCGAATTCAAGTCCGCCCAGCGGCAGGATGCTGCCCGGAGGATCAGTGAAAAACGCTTCCGGATCTCGTGTCAGGCTGCCGTCATTGGCCTGGATGACGGGCTGATCGAGCTGGCCGCCGGCCTGGCGCGTCTTGTTGACCAGCCCGTTGGTGATGGTGGACATGCTGACATCGATCAGAATCGGATCGCCGCTGGTGGGGATGCCGATGGCGAGCGGATTCGGTGTGTATACCGGGTCGAGCCCGCCATAGGGCGCGACCGACGCCACCGCCGGGTCGGACGTCAGCACGATCGGCACCAGCCCCTGATCGGTGGCTGCCTGCAAATAGGCCGCAAGGCACGCAATGTGATGTGAGCGCCGGATGTTCGCGACGCCTATTCCCAGCGTTCTGGCTGCCTTGATGGTGAAGTCCAGCGCCTGGCTGACGGCGTAAGGGCCGAGCAGGTAGTTGGCATCGTAGAGAACCGCGGCCGGCGACTGCTGGACGACCCGCAGATGCTCGGCATCGACCTTGGCATGGCCGGAGCGAATGTCCTTGAGGTAGCCCTGCGCGAGTTTTACCCCATGGGTGTGATGGCCGAGCAGGTCGCCTTCGATCAGTACGTTCGCAACGGTGGAGGCAACGTCTTGCGACGCGCCTTCCTGACGGAACAGCTGGTTTATCAACTGCTCCAGTTCGCTGGCATTGACATTCATCGGACGTCTCCATCAGAAGCGTTTGCGACCATCGCTTGGCCTGTGCGCCTGGCCCAGAGTTTGGAAAGCAGGGGGAACAGGGCGATGAGCAGCACCAAACCCCCCAGCACAGCGCTGATCGGCCGTTCGAAGAACGCCATCACGTTACCGTTGGCCTTGAGCATCGAGGTCATGAAGTTGTTCTCCAATATTCCACCGAGCACCAGCCCCAGAATTGCCGGTGCAACCGGGAAATCCGCACTGCTGATGTAGTAGACCGCAATGCCGCTCAGCAACATGATCCAGATATCGGTGATCGAGTTGTTGATGGCGAAGGCGCCGACGATGCAGAAGCAGAGGATGATCGGCATCAGCAAACGGGCCGGGGTGATGGCGAAGATGTGGGCGCTGCGAATGGCGAGGTAACCGATTGGAATCAGGATCAGGTTCGCCACGAAAAACGCTGTGAACAGGCCATAAACCATCTCGCTGTTATTCATGAAAATGGTCGGGCCGGGGTTCATGCCCTTCATGTAGAGCACGCCGATCACGATCGCGGTGATCGAGTCGCCCGGAATGCCGAACACCAGTGCGGGCACCCAGGCTCCGCACACGGCGGCGTTGTTCGCGCTGCTGGCATCGACGATGCCTTCCATGTGGCCGGTGCCGAACTTCTCCGGCTCCTTCGAGCGCTGCTTGCTGATGGCGTAGGTGATCCAGGCGGCGATGTCCGCGCCTGCGCCTGGCAGTGCGCCAATCAGGGCGCCCACGGAACTGCCCCGGATCAGGTTGCGCCAGTAGCGCTTGAGGTAATGCGGCACCATGCCGAAGACGGTGCCCGTCTGCTTGACGCCCGATTCCTGTATCTCGCCCGGTGCCTGGCGGCGACTGGCGAAGAGCTTCATGACTTCGTTGAGGGCGAAGAAACCGATCATCACCGGAATGAAGTTGATACCGGCATAGAGGTCCGGCACATCGAAGGTAAAGCGCGGCGTGCCGGTGATCATATCCAGGCCGACGGTGGCGAGCAGCAAGCCGACCATCAAGGAAAGAAACCCCTTGAGCAGCGAGCCCGGAGAGATGAACACGGCGCTGCTCAGGCCCAGGATCGCCAGCCAGAAATACTCGAACGAACTGAAGTTGAGCGCGGCTTCAGCGAGTTTTGGCGCAATCATGACCAGCACGACGGTGCCGGCGAGGCCGCCGATTACCGAACAAATCAGATTGATGCCGAGCACCTCTCGCGCGCGTCCCTTGCGACCGAGGGCCGATGCGTCGCCGACGTAGGCCGCGGAGGATGGCGTGCCGGGAATGTTCAGATAAGCCCCGGGGATATCGCCCGCGAAAATGGCCATGGCCGCGGTGGTAATGACCGCGGCAATCGCGGCGACGGGGTCCATGTAAAAGGTGATGGGCACCAGTAGCGCAACGGCCATGGTGGCCGAGAGGCCAGGGATGGCGCCGACGAAGACGCCAAAGAGGGCGGCAATGACCACCACCATCATGGTCTTGAGGTTGAGGACCAGTAACAGGCCGTCGATGAATTCTGGCATGTCAGTTACTCCTAGATGCCTAGCATCCCTTGTGGCAGCGGAACCGAAAGCAGGTTGGTGAACGCGTAGCTGATGACCAGTGCGGAAATCGCCGAAACGATCAGCGCTGGCAGCAGACGAACTCCGCGTAGGCAGAACAGGACGAACATGATCAAAGCCATGCTCAGCAACGCACCCAGCGTGTCGCTGATATAGATGTAGGCGATAACCGCGACGCACGGCACGAAGGGCAATAGCCAGCCGATGCCGGGTCGTGGCAGAAGATTGGCCGCCCCGTTTTCAGAGGCTTCCCGGATCACCTGGCGACCTGAGCCAATCATCAGGAAGAGGCCGCCGATCGCCATGCCGGCTCCGATCAGGCTAGGGAAGAGGCCAGCGCCGTAGCTGAGGTCGCCGACGTTTGGAAATTCCTGCGACGCAACGATCACAGCGACGCCCAGCGCCAGGAAGACCAGGCCAAGAAATAGATCTTTCATCATCATGTCCTTCGCGCTCGGTCATGAGCGCAAACGCGACGTATCGGGAAAAACCGGCGCGCGAAGGCGCCGGTTCGCATGGGCTGAGCCAACTTACTTCTTCAAGCCGATCCCTTCGATGATGCCGCCCATGTAGGCGTCGTTCTCGGCGAGGAATTTCTTGAAGTCCTCGGCGTTACGCCACTCCATGCCGAAGCCCTGCTTCTTCATGAAGTCCTGGTAAAGGTCGCTCTTGTAAGCGGCTTCCAGTGCTTTTTCCAGTTTCGCCACGACGGCCGGGTCCATGCCCTTCGGCCCGGCGATGCCACGCCATTCGCCCAGCGTGTAGTCGCTGCCGGTTGCTTCCTTGAGGGTTGGAATATCCGGAAAGCTGGGATTGCGTTCGGGCGAGACGACCGCCAGGCCCTTGGCTTTGCCGGCCTCGATCATGGCGCGCGCTTCGGGGACAGATGAAGGAACGATTTCCAGACCGCCGGCGGCCAGTTCGACCATCGCTGGCGCGGCGCCCTGGCTCGGGATCCAGGTGACCTGATCGGGCGCGATGTTCTGGTCCATCAGCAGACCGGCGAAGGCCACATGCCAGATTCCGCCCATGCCGGTGCCGGAAGCCTTGAACGTACCCTTGGGCTTTTCCTTGATGGCAGCGAGCAGGTCCTTGACGTTGTCGTACGGGGCGTTCGCGCTGATCTGCACGCCGGGATAATCGTAGTTGGTCATTCCGATAGGCGTGAAATCCTCGCGGTTGATCTTGGTCAGGCCCTGCCAGTGCATCATGTTCAGCTCACCGGTGATGAAGCCCAAGGTGTAGCCATCGGGCTTCGCCGTCGCCATGACTGTGTGGCCGACCACTCCACTGCCGCCGGTACGGTTGACGACGTTGATGGTGGTGCCGAGCTCTTCTTCCAGGGCGGCGGCGATGCCACGCGCGGCGGCGTCGCTGCCACCACCGGCGGCCCATGGCACGATGAGCTGAATGGGCTTGTCCGGATATTCAGCGAACGCCATCAACGGCGTGGCCAGCAAAGCGGAGAGCAGGATTGTTTTCAGAGGGCGAAACTGGCGCGGTGCGCTGTGCTTGTTGTCGGTCATGTGCTCTACCT